>Ga0131853_10001765_pt1 | contig 38625 bp, 34 predicted proteins | sample TergutLab28metaG_FD_92764 | JGI IMG/M metagenome (GOLD analysis project Ga0131853, IMG submission 92764) | Labiotermes labralis P1 segment gut microbial communities from Petit-Saut dam, French Guiana - Lab288 P1 (version 2) (version 2) | ecosystem: Host-associated > Arthropoda: Insects >... | reverse complement strand
TATTTCCAATAACGAAGCATCTTTGTCTACACTCGACAAATGTCGACACCGGTAATATGTACTATAACAGGTATTTATTTCCAATAACGAAGCATCTTTGTCTACACTCGACAAATGTCGACACTGGAAGAATGTACTATAACAGGTATATAATTCCAATAACGTAGCATCTTTGTCTACGCTCGACAAATGTCGACACTGGAAATATGTACTATAACAGGTATTTATTTCCAATAACGAAGCTTCTTTGTCTACACTCGACAAATGTCGACACTGGAAATATGTGCTATAACAGGTATTTATTTCCAATAACGAAGCCTCTATGTATCCAGAATAGAAAAAAAGGCCCTGGGCAAACTGGGCAAGGAATTACAGGTTTGAATAACAACTAAAAGGGGCGCGGTTGCAACGGCCCCTTTTTGATGTTCCACGCCAGATTCGATACCTATCATTTTTTTATTCAGGGCTTAAACCCTAAGTGCAAACGCAACATACAACGCGCAGCCAATGGGCAGGCAGGCCTCGCTTATTTTGTATTTGGGATGGTGGCCGGGAAAAACTTCGCCGTCTTCAAGCATTGCACCTACGCTAGAGAAAAACGATGGCGCAATGGTGCCATAGGCAGAAAAATCTTCGCCGCCCATGACTGGTGTCATTTTTGTAATTTCTAATTCCGGCAGGGTATCAAGCGCAATTTCGTTGAAAAGTTTATATAAATCTTCATCGTTAACAACTGCGGCGTAGCCTTGCACAAATTCAATTGTACAGGTTGCGGCATACGCATTGCATATGCCGTTGGCCAAATCCTTTACTCTTTGGACAATCATATTGCGCACTTCGGGATTATAGGTGCGCACAGTGCCTTTTATCTCGGCAGTATCTGGGACAATGTTTGCAACAGTGCCGGCGTTAAATGCGCCAACCGTTAGCACGGCAGGTTCGGCAGGCGGTACATTGCGCGAAACGATGTAGTTAAGCGATTGCACAACTTCCAAGCCAATTAGCAGCGAGTCAATGCCCTTGTGCGGGCTGGCGGCGTGGCATCCCTTACCTTTGATTGATATTTTAAAAGTGTCTGTATTGGCATATATAGGCCCAAAGCCAGTTTTAATAACGCCCACCGGGGTATCAGAAGCCACATGCGAGCCATAAAATGTGTCCACATCGTCTAAAACGCCAGATTTCACAAAATTTATCGCGCCGCCTGGAGGGAGTTCTTCTGCATGCTGGAAAATAAATTTTATCGTACCAGACAGATTATTTTTAATTTTGTACAGTGCATCTACCGCGCCAAGAAGCATTGAGGCATGACAATCGTGACCGCAGGCGTGCATTGCCCCCGGGTTTTTAGATTTAAAATCGACATTGGCTTCCTCGGTTATGGGCAACGCATCAAAGTCTGCCCTAAGGCCAATGGTTTTACCGGGAAGGCCGCCCTTAAGTACGCCAACAACGCCGGTTTTTGTAGGGCGCAGTATTTCTATACCGGGGTATTGCTCCAGTTGGGCAATGATGTACTTGGTAGATTCATGCTCTTGGAAAGCAAGCTCCGGATACATATGAAAATGCCGCCGCCAATTCACAAGCTTTTGAGTGTCAATCATGCTTTTGATGTCCATTTTATAGCCTCCTTCTTAATGGGGCGCTGCCCCAAACCCCGCCGCTCCGCAGGAAATGAATCCCTGCTACGCTTCCTCACTGCGTTGCGGGAAGCGCGGCGGCGCGCTTAGTTCTGAGTTTAAACAGATTTTATACTAATGGATTGGTTAGCGCAAATAATTTTTTATTTGACAATACACATATACATGTGCTATCCTTTTAGCGTAAAAAAACTAAGTCAAGAAAGAGGGTCTGTTGCATGAGTGTTTATTTGGTATCGGTGAACGAATCTTAAACCGCATACCGGGCTGGCACGCTAGGTAAATGTATGGCAGTATTGCTGTATTTTTTGCGTGTGGCCACAACAGTAACCTTTTTTTGAATACTGCAATCTGCAAAGTTGTAGGATACGATGGGTCGTATCTTTTTTTGTGCGTAAAGCACAGTGCCGCGGATAAGTAGCCTTCTTAGGGGGCTACTTATCCGCGGTATTTTTATTAGAAGGAGTATAGTCATGAAGCATTTTAAAATTTTAGAATTTGACACAATTTTAAACGAATTATCAAACCACGCGGTATCACAAGCCGCAAAAGAACGTTGCGTAGCCATAGCACCTGCCGCAACAATAGCGGACGCCACACGGCTTGCAAACCAAACATCGCAAGCCAGGGAAATTATAGAGCAAACCGGCACCCCACCCGTTGCAATCATGACCGATTTGGAAAAAATCATAACCCTGATAAACGCCGACGCAATGCTGATACCCGACCAAATATGGCATGTACAGACATTTCTCATGTCATGCACGCGCATGAAAACTTATTTAAAAAGGGCAGAGTCTACCGGCGCAGAAATCGCATTCTATGGCAATTCCATGATTGACATGACATTCCTGGAGGGTGAAATTAGCCGCTGTATACACAATGGCCAGGTTGACGATAGGGCCACGCCGCAATTGCACGACCTTCGCCGGGCTATAGAACGCAAAGGCGAGCAAATCAAAAGCAAAATAGAATCGCTGCTTAAAACCAACAAGCAGTATTGCGTAGACGGTTTCGTTGCCGTACGCAATGGCAGATACACCATGCCTGTGAAAAAGCAGTACAAGAACTCTATTCCCGGTATTTTGGTGGAAGTCTCCAATACAGGTGGCACATGTTTTATCGAGCCGACGGCGGTGTCTAAGTTGCAAGACGAGCTTGGAATGCTAAAAATTGAAGAGGATAACGAAGTCCGTACAATTTTGTACACGCTAACCGCGCAAATTTACGATAACTTACCGCCAATCAAGACAAACATGGAAGCAATGGAGACACTGGACTTCATTTTTGCCAAAGCGAAACTTAGCATTCACATGAAAGCCTCGCAAATTCGCATTACCGAAGACAGAGAGATTAGGCTGCTATCCGCACGGCATCCGCTGCTAGGCAGTGCTGTTCCGCTGGACTTTGCGCTTGGCGGCAGTACCCGCGGAATAATAATAACGGGCCCAAACACCGGCGGCAAAACCGTTGCAATCAAAACGGTGGGGCTATTTTCACTAATGGCCGCAAGCGGCTTGCATGTGCCGGCGGACCCGCGCAGCAGCGTGTGTATTTTTGACGCGGTATATTGCGACATTGGCGACGGGCAAAGCATTTCGCAAAACCTGTCCACGTTTTCGTCGCATATGACAAATATTATCGGTGTTTTGGAACAGGCCACAGCGCAATCGCTAATATTATTTGATGAGTTAGGCAGCGGTACCGACCCTGCCGAGGGTATGGGCATTGCCACCGCCATTTTGGAGGAGCTCCTGACGCTGGACTGCCTGTTTACCGTCACCACCCACTACCCAGAAATTAAAGATTTTGCAGCCCGCACACAGGGTGTAATAAACGCCCGCATGGCCTTTGACCGGGAAAGCCTAATGCCATTGTACCGGCTGGAAATTGGCGAAGCCGGGGAAAGCTGCGCACTTCATATTGCCGAACGGCTGGGAATGCCGCAGCATATATTAAACCGCGCAAGGGAAATAACGTATGTTGGACAGACTTGTCATTGCGAAGATACTCCTGGATTGCTTCGCTCCGCTCGCAATGACGAGGCCGCGAGCAGTAACGAAGCCACCATCACCCCAGTCGTACCACTACCAGACATTGCTGAACCGGAAACACCACCCACCCCGCCCCGCAGCCAGCGTTTTTCAATAGGCGACAGCGTTATCGTATACCCAAAAAAAGATTTGGGCATCGTGTACCAGCGTGCAGACAGCAAAGGCGAAGTTGGCGTTCAGGTTAAAGGCGAAAAATTTCTAATTAACCACAAACGCCTAAAGCTAAAAGTAGCCGCAGCCGAACTTTATCCAGATGATTACGACTTTTCCATCATTTTCGACACTGTAGAAAATAGAAAAGCCAGGCACCTGATGGACCGCAAACATGTTGCCGGAAATAAAGTTGTAATTCAGGACGCATAAGGCTTTCTAAATCTCTTTACATCGTCAAACATAAAATCGTATAATGTAGTCGTTATGTCTAACCAATAAGGAGGATACAGTATGAGAGAAATCGTTAGCGAAAAGCTGTACTCAAGCAGCGTAATTAAGCGGCACCCAAGCAACCCTATTTTGTCGGCAAAGGACATCCCATACAATGCCGCACTTATTTTTAACGCAGGTGTCACAAAGTTTAACGGCAAATATGTAATGGTGTTTAGAAATGACTACGGCTCTTTGGAAAATCAAAAGCTGGAAGGCACAAACATGGGCCTTGCCTACAGCGACGACGGTATACAATGGGAAGTTTCAAGCAAGCCGTGCTTCGCAATGGAAGATAGTGAAATAGAGCGCGTATATGACCCACGCCTTATGGTTATCGACGGACGCTGCTATATGTGCTTTGCCCAGGACACAAAACATGGGCTGCGCGGCGGCATAGCGGTTACAGACGATTTCGAAAACTTTGAAATCCTTAGCCTTACCGTGCCAGATAACCGCAACATGGTCTTGTTCCCGGAGAAAATCAATAATATGTACGTAAGGCTGGAAAGACCATTCCCGGTTTACAGCCGTGGCCTTGACAGGTTTGACATCTGGATTTCTGACTCGCCAGATTTAAAATACTGGGGGAACTCGCATCTTCTTATGGGTGTAGAAGATGTCCCGTATGCCAACGATAAAATTGGCCCGGGCGCACCACCAATTAAAACCGAAAAAGGCTGGCTAACACTCACCCACGCCGTTGATATCGACATGAACCGCGGCAAAAATGGCTGGGAAGCTTTTTGGAAAAAGAGATATTGTGCGGGCCTTGTACTGCTTGACTTGGAAAACCCGCAAAAAGTCATAGGCAAATACGACGAGCCACTGCTTGCGCCGGAAGCCGAATACGAAATAAGCGGAGGTTTCCGCAACAATGTAATTTTCCCGGGCGGCATGATATTAGAAGACTCCGGCGAGGTCAAGATTTACTACGGCGCGGCAGACACAGTGGAATGCCTTGCAACCGCAGATGTTAATGACTTGCTGAAGCTGTGCTTGAAGTAGTTACTATTATCCGCTGGATTCAAATATTGTCTATAGCCGGCATTATTTGCACAGTCCTTTCAATCGTTTTATACATGCTTTGCAATGCAATAGATGCTGAACTCGTTGAAAGAGACAAAAAGCTAATCGCCCTTGAAAGATTGTTGAAGGAACAGAAAAAATAATAATTTTGTGGTGACGCACTTTCCTGTATAACAAAGCATACAGAGAAGGTGCGTTTTCTTATGTAGTTGACAAACATACTACCATATGGTAATATCCCACATGGAGGTGATGGCAATTGAAAAAATATGGCGGCTTTCTAATGTCGCAAATTGGGCGTGTAAGTAGCCGCACATGGGAGCGTCTATTAAAAGAATGCGGCGTAGACGCCTTTAACGGTGCGCAGGGCCGCATACTTTATGTGCTGTGGGAACACGATAATTTAACCATTTCGGACATCGCCAGACAAACATCCATGGCCAATACAACCCTAACCAGTATGCTGGACCGCATGGAGGCCGAGGGCCTTGTTAAGCGCGTACCAGACAAGGTAAACCGCAGACAAATATTCGTAACCGTTACCGATAAAGCAAGAGAGTACCGCGAAAAGTACGACCAAATATCTGACGCCATGAACGATATTTTCTACAAAGGTTTTACCGACACAGAGGTTGCAGACTTTGAGAACCAATTGCGCAAAATATTAGAGAACTTAGAAAGCGAGTGACGCTAAATGCATCCACAACCATTATATTTGTACGGAACAAACAAAGAAGACGGCAGCCCCAATTTTGGACTTTTTACATGGTTTACCTTCTGCTGGGATGGGGAGTATAAAATCATGGCCTGCATTGGCGAGCCAAAACTTACAAAAGACCGCATCCTTGCCGAGGGCAAATTTTCCGCAAATCTTGTAACCGAAGTTCTGCTGCCTTTGGCAGATTACATGGGCAATAACAGCGGCCACAACCCAGAGAAAATGAATACCCCAATAAACCTTAGCCGTGGCAAAGTGCTGGATGTACCCGTGCTAAACGACAGCCCTTTAGTATACGAGCTGGAAGTTGACAAGCACATACCAATGGCAGACAACAGCGATGTTTTCATATGTAAAATCCGCAACACACAAGACGTAAGCAAAGCAACAGGCGCGCCCAATCTGGAAGATATAGTACGCGCCCACAATCCTGTTATATCTGTCGGCATGGAATATTTTACATTGCAGCCTGTATCGAAGGGGCCTTGGGGACAGTGGAAGGATTTAAATAAGAAATGATTGTTTGCCACAAGCCTGTCAAAACTATAATGACAAAATCGAAACTGCCGGACTCGGACTACGCGGTAAATCCATATATAGGCTGCCCACACAAATGCGTCTACTGTTACGCCTGCTTTATGAAGCGGTTTACCGGCCACCCCGAACCATGGGGCGAGTTTTTAGATGTCAAGGAATCCCCACCAATAAGCGACCCACACAAATACGATGGCAAAAAACTGTTCTTTGGTTCTGTGACAGACTGCTACAACCCGTATGAAGCGCAGTACCAAAAGACGCGCGAAGTTTTGACACAATTTATTGGCGCCCATGCCCACATCACAATTGCCACAAAATCCAACTTGGTCGTACGCGATTTGGATATTCTAAAACAAATCCCGCATATTACCGTAGCTTTTTCAATCAACACATTGGACGAAAAATTTCGCAATGACATGGACAGTGCCTGCAGCATAGCAGACAGAATCTACGCCATGAAAACCCTCTACGAAAGCAAAATCAACACCGTAACATTTGTGTCCCCTATTTTCCCCGGCATCACACAGGTAGAAGAAATTGTGCAGGCCACAAAAGCCCACTGCAATACCTACTGGCTGGAGAACTTAAACTTGCGCGGCAGCTACAAGCAAATTATTATGGATTATATAAAGCGGGACTATCCACATCTTTTGCCACTTTATGACGCCATATATAACCGCAAAGACAAGCAATACTGGGTCGAATTAAGCCAACATTTAGAAAACCATGCAAAAGTAGAAGGCGTAAATATGGTTAATTATTTTTATCACGAGCTAATCCGCAAATAGTTTCTTATGAGAAGTGCAAAATTCAGCAGCCTTGTTTTTTAATAAACCATCAAATCCCAATGCACACCAAATTTATCAATAAGAGTACAGCAGCATTCGCAATAAGTTGTGCTAATGGGCTGGGTTAAAATTATCGCGCCGTCTTTTAAAATTTCAAACGCGGCTTTGACTTCGGCAGCAGTTTTAAACTGCATTACCGGGTATACCGTATGCCCTGGCACTGTGTCATGAAATAGATTGTCGCACAGCATGATGCGCTGGTTGCCAATCATCAACTGGGCATGATAAACCAGATTAGCATCGGTTTGTGGGTTGTATTTTTGCGGTAAATCTTTTGGGTTGGCACTTGCGTAGGTGCCAAGATACGCCAGTTCTGCGCCAAACGCCTTTTTGTACAATTCTATTGCCTCTGCGCATTGTCTGTCAAACTGCAGCATAGGTTCAATTTTTGGCGCGGTTACTTTTGCCGGGTCTTTCAATTTACCTTCTGCTTCGCCGGTGTCTACAACATAAAGGCTGTAGCGTTCCGTTGTAAAGCGCAGCACAGCAAAATTAGGATCATCTGGGCCAGTCCAATGGTCGCCATTGTCCATAATTGGCATCCAGCTGGCTTTCTTTGTTTCTGGGTCTGTTACAATTTCTATAGTGCCTACAAGGGTCAGGTTGTATTCGCTGGAATTGATACATATGCTTGCGCGGTTGCATTTTATTGCACGGGTTACAAAATTTCTGTCTTTTGACGTGCAAAACGTTAGCTGGTTTATGCCATCTGCAGTTGCGATAGTTACTGTGGCTGTAGAAGGGTAGCCATTTTCATCTATAAGGGAAACGGCCGCATAGCCTTGCATTCCACCGCCGATGTAGCCAGCTTTGGCATTAATGATTTCGCTTGCACTGGCAATTACTTCATTGCTCATTATAATCTTCCTCTCTAATTAAACAGGGGCTCTGCCCCTATAACCCCGCCGCTACAGCGGGAATGAATCCCGCTTCCGCTTCCTCGGCTGCGCCTGCGGGAAGCACAGCGGCGCGCTCTAATTTATTGGTTTGCCGATATTCATTTCTTTGCGCCAATCTGGGATTTCTTCGTTATAGTCGGCATAATATTCATCTGCGCGGCTTATTTTACCGCCTGTTAATTGCAAAACGGATGTAACAAAAACTGCTAGACTTTTCGAAAATATTTTTGAAACTATTATTACGCCGCTTTCGGTTTTGGCAGAATGGACAACCTCGCCGCTCCATGAACCCGGATACTCGCAATTGGCACGGATATATTCTGCTACAGTAAACTGCTCGTTGCTGTCATGCCAGCAAATTACAGCGTTGGGCGTGAAGAAGCTTTGCAAGGTAGCTACATCTTGTCCTGCAACAGCGGAAACAAATTTAGCCGCGTCAAAGGCATTATTTTCTGCGGCAGCCCACATTCGGCATGCTTCAATTCTCTTTCCATCGTCTCCTTCTTGTTCTGCATACGCCATTTCGGTAAGTACGTCACAAGGGAAATCCGGGCATTGGCCGCAGTGGTCGTGTTTACGTTCCTCGCAACATATTTTTACATCGCATATACCCCAAAATGGGTCTTTTATTGCCAGGCAGCCCTTGCAATTCATTTTTTCTGCATACTCGCATTCGCTACAAAGTATGCCGCATCGTGACTCAAACATTGATTAGCTCCTTTTTTGCTTATCATAGCACCAGAAACACGACAGCTGTATGTCGCGTTTATTCATAATGCGACAAAATATTTCTTGCGATATCGCGAATCTCTTGGGCAACGTAGGCTGGCTCAAGCACTTTAACATTTTTGCCAAAGCTAAGCAGCCAGCTAACCATGTAGTCGCGGTTTGTAAAGCCGAACTCGAATCGTAAGCCCTCGTTGGTTTCTACATAGCAATCAAGGCCATAGCTTTCGATTAATTTGTACCGTTCAGACACAGCAAAAACAGCGACAAGCATGTGCTGGGCTGTAAAATGGTCATTAAAATCCATGTCAGGCACTTCTTGCAAAGTGTAATGTTCGTCACATATACAAAGTCCCCACAGCCGCATTAACTTAAACATTCGCCAGTCCTGCCGCTGCCGGCAAAAGCCAAATACATACCAAGACGACCATTGAAAAATAACATAGTAAGGCTCGATACAGCGGCGCGACTGGCCTTTCTCGTAGTAATAATCAAATTCTATGCACCGCGATTCGCCAATGGCCGTTTTTATCTGGTTGATTTTTGCGGTTAAATTATCTTTGTAATGGGATGCAAGGTCGATTATTATGGGCTCGCGCATGGACACTACTGCATTGGCGCCAAGCTTGTCCAGCACACGTTCTATGTGGGTAGACTCCGACACTGTGCCAATCCCTTTTAGCGCAGAAATAATGCCAGAAAGCTCATCCGTAGTAAGCACGCTTTTGTCAAGTTTGAAACCATCGGCTATAGAAATGCCACCGCCCACCCCCTGATGCGTGATAATTGGGATACCTGCCTGACACAGGGCATCAATATCGCGTCCAATGGTACGGCGGTTTACTTCAAATTTTTCTGCAAGATAGGGTGCCGTAACGCGGTCATTTTGCATAAGCACGGTTAGTATGCCCATTAGGCGGTCAAGTTTCATAGCAATTCCCCTTAATTTTAAATTGGCTACTTACATTATACACCCAAAAACACGACAACAATGCGCCTTGTTTAAAAAACTGTGACTTTGTGCTATACTTCCTATATGGAGGTGTTTCGTATGAAACAAAAATACGTTCCGCTAGAAAAGCGGTCAAAAAAGCAGCAAAAAGAATTTCACAACGCGCAGCGCAAAAATTGGGGCAACTTGAACCCAGTAACAAGAAAAGTGCCAAACGCGAAGGCCTACAATCGCAAAAAAGCCAGACAATGGGAGTGTAAACATGAACCCTTGTCTGGCTTTTTAAGCTGTGCTACACTTACATAATTAAAACAAAAAAGGAAGAGAAAGCAATGAATGCACCCGGAAAGAATTTTTTGCTAGTCGTGGGGATTTTATATGTTGTATTCGGTGGGATTGCTATAGTAACATCTTTTGCATTTTGGGCTACCGCCGAATATTGGGATCGAACTATGCCAATCACAAGCGGCATGTCATGGAGCGTTCGTTACGGGATAGCTTTGGTTTTTGCATTATACCACGTTTTTATTGGAATCATGGGCATTTCAAACCGCGTACACATTGAAAAAGCAGCCTTTTTGAGAACACTTGGGCTTATAGACATTGTATGCGTTATTGCAAACGCGGTTTTTCTGGCTGTTATATGGGGCGGTATATTTGGCGGAGCTTCGGCCACATTTGGATTGATAGTTGGCTTGGTTCTCCCTGTGCTGTATCTGGTTGGCGCGTATAAAAACCTTAGCGCATTGCAACGATAAACGAAAATTAACATCTTGCGGCATCATCGTGTATCAGATATAATGACCAAGCAAGCTGTGGCGGCTTGGCCGGACTTCCGAAAGGAGGGAAGGCCTATGACCATGTTTGAGATTATTTACTTGCTCATCATGTTTGCGTTACTAACTATAACGTACTTGTCGTATAGAAATAAAAAATAAGCCGCCCCGGAAAGGTAATGGCTTATTTTTTCGCTAATTTTCATTTAGATTAGTGTCCGGTCATAAACCGTCCAGCTTGTGGGCAGGTGTTTGCATCACTTGCCCCTTTTATTATATACAACGGTGTTTAGTTATATACAGCTATTTAACCTAGTTACTGTTACTACGGTAATTATAGCAATTTATAACAACAATGTAAACCCCATTTTATTTATGCATCTATCTTATCCCCTACTCCGCCACCATTCGGTTAATCTCCTTCTTCAGCCGTCCGATAATCTTTTTCTCTAACCGTGAAATATATGATTGCGAGATGCCCAGCATATCCGCAACTTCTTTTTGAGTTTTTTCTTCGCCATCGGTAAACAGGCCAAAGCGCAGCTCTACAATTTGCTTTTCGCGGTCGTTCAATTTTTCCATTGCGGTGCAAAGTAGCTCTTTGTCCACTTCATCTTCCAAGTCGCGGGATATGATATCCACTTCTGTACCCAGTATGTCGGACAAAAGCAACTCGTTGCCTTCCCAGTCTACATTAAGCGGCTCGTCTATTGAAACTTCGCTTTTTGTGCGGGTATTACGGCGTAAGTACATAAGAATTTCGTTTTCTATACAGCGGCTGGCGTAGGTAGCAAGTTTAATTTTGCGATCTACGCTAAAGGTGTTTACCGCTTTTATCAATCCAATTGTGCCTATGGAAATTAAATCTTCTACATTTATGCCTGTATTTTCAAACTTGCGGGCAATGTACACCACAAGCCGCAGGTTGCGCTCTATTAAAGTGGCCTTAGCTTGCGAATCGTCTATAGTACCAAGCTGTGCCAGCACATTTGCCTCTTCTTCCGTGTCCAACGGGGCAGGCAGTACTTCGCTTCCGCCTATGTAGTATATGCGGTCGTTTGTGTTGTCTGTCTGTGCCAAAGCACCTAGTATTTTAGTTTTTGCTGTTGCGTACAACTTGAGTAGCATATATATCATCCCTTCTTTGCGTGTGTTCCGCAGGCAGAGCCCCATTATAATGATACTAATTCCGGGCTTAGTAGCCCTTGGTATCGGCCATCACGGCATAGTTTGTCGTTGTAAATTCCAATTACTGCAGAGGGTTTTTTCGCACCTTCTACCATTACACTGTCTGGGCGGAAGCCTATAAGCATTCCGTTGCTGCGGCCCAGGCTGGTGAAGGGTATCATCCGTATGCGCTTGTAAAACGTACTTTCTTCCGCAGTCTCTGCGGAAAATGCCACACTTTCTCGCTTTTCATAGAACAGTACTTTTAGTCCGTCCGGCAAAAATTCCTTAACATGCTCGAATTCGGCAATTATCACCGGGCTTTGGCTAAGCGGATCTTTTAGACTGTGGCCTGTATCTACTAAAGCTTCGAAGGTGGCGGCAACTTCACCCACAAAAATTTGTACATTGCATAGCATTTGTCGTTTCAAACCATGACGTTCCAGTATTTTTAAGCCCAGCTTGATAAGTACATAACTTGCCGCCATACCCGCCAGTACCAACTGCCAAGATATTGCCTGCGTAAAGCCCACATCGTTGGCGATAAAGTAAATAGCATACGGGACACCCGTAAGAAAGAACAGCGACATTCCCAGCCCGCCAACCGCAAAGGATATGCAATAAGAAACCAGCATCAATTTTACAAAGGCCTTTATACCGCTTGGGCGAAACGTCAGCAGTACACCAGCCATTAATATCACCACAGAAGACAGCGCTACATTTACAAAGCGCAGAGCCTCTATGGCAATAAGTAAAGTGTGCATAAGTGACATAACCCCTGCCCCTGCAAATAGCCATCGCTTTTTTTGCTTGTTGCGTGTGGCTTTTGACACTACCCACAACACAAAGACATTCATTATTAAGTTGACCAGAAAAAGCATATCTGCATACAAAATCATGTCATAACCCTCCAAGCGTGTGGGCAGCTTCTTGTGGCGGTAGTATACAGCTGGGACGATGCAAAAATTTGTCACATGATAGCGCGCGCAAAAATTTTAGTTGAAAAATTTTTGTTGACAAAAGAAACTTCAGTGCATATAATGTACTTGTTCAACCAGTACATTGCGCGCACACATAAGAGTAATATGCAGCGCGCCATCGCGCTCCCCGCAGGCATAGCCGAGGAAGTGTAGCGGGGATTCATTTCCCGCGTAACGGTGGGGTTGTAGGGGCAGAGCCCCTACTTAGATCAAAGGGGGAGCTTCCATGGAAATTTTCCTGCAGCTTAGGTCAAAAATACCTATATACGAACAAATAGTAACTCAGGTGAAGCAGCTTATTATCAGCGGCTCATTAAAAGACGGCGACCCTATACCGTCTATGCGAGCATTGTCAAAAACGCTGCAAGTGAGTGTAATTACTGTGCAAAAAGCTTACGAAGAACTTCAGCGCAAGGGGTATATCGAGTCCCTTGCTGGGCGCGGCACATTTATACAGGCGCGTGACACAAGCGAAATAAAGCAGGAATATTGGGATTCCATAAAAAATCATGTAAAAGAAATTGCAAAGCTGGCAAAAGACAGCGGCATTAGCACTGCAGAAATTATTGAGTTGATAAAAGCCGTTTGCGAAGGAGGCAACCATGACTAATATTTTAGAAATTTCAAATATTTGCAAAACTTATCCCAAAAGCGATTTCACGCTGCGCGACATCAGCTTTACCATACCGCATGGCAGCATCATGGGCATGGTTGGCGAAAACGGCAGCGGCAAAACCACTACTTTAAGCATAATTTTGGGGCTGATACGCGCGAACTCTGGCACAGTAAATATATTTGGCCGCCCATTTAGTGCAGACGACATTGAAGCAAAAGCACAGATAGGCGTAGTTTTTGACGGTAATTGCTTCCCGGACATCTTTGCCCCGCGGCATATTTCAAAAATATTCAGCAAAATATATAAACGTTGGGACAACGCGCTGTTTTTGGATCTGCTAAAAACATACGAAATTAACCAAAAGCACACCGTTGGCAAAATGTCGCACGGCACAAAGTCTATGCTGGCGATAATTACGGCCCTTTCCCAGCGGCCAACGCTGCTTATTCTGGACGAACCCACTGGCGGCATAGACCCAGTACGCCGCGAAGAAGTCCTTGACCTTTTTCTGGATTTTATATCCGACGGGCAAAAATCCATTTTGTTCAGCAGCCATATTACAAGCGACTTGGAAAGAATCGCAGACTACATTACATTCATCCACAAAGGGCAATTAATTGACAGTGCGGAAAAGGATGTCTTCCTATATAAATACGGTATTATTCGCTGCGGGCAGGAAGCATTTGACACTATCCGCGACAAGTCGCAAATTATCCGCTATGTAAAGCGCGACTATCAGTATCGCATTTTGGTGAAGGACCAAAGTAAAATAGAAGGCGATTTTGTAATGGAAAGCCCAACGCTGGACGAAGTTATGTACATCATATCCAGAGGACAAACGATATGATGGGCCTTGTTAAAAAGAACCTGTGGGCCGGGAGTCTGGGCGCGTTTTTGATAATTTTTGTAACAGTAATTGCCGCAATTGCCGGGTTTGTAATACGAACCCCCGACGCTCACATAGTAGCGACATTTGCAATAGGCGGCGCGTGCGGCACCAATATCATGAGCCATTTCCACCGCAAGAACGACGCTTTGTGGCAGCAGCTTGAGACTACAATGCCCATAAAATTAGCATTTGTGGAGCTTAGCAGGTATCTTTCGTTCCTTGTGGTTTTCGCACTGGTAGTTGTTATCACGGCGGTTTATACGCTTACAAACTACTTGGGCGGCGCATTCTACTACCCGCATGCTGCAGCCTCAACTCTTTTGGATTCACTTGCAATGGTGATGGGGTTCTACTTTTTGTTAGCAGCACTCCAATTCCCGCTGCTGCGTATTTTTAGTGCAAGACATTCTGTTGGTATATTGTATGGCTGTTTTATTGCGACATTTTTCTTGTTTTTTGGGGCTGCCATCTTGGGGGCAAGACTGCCGGAAAATATTCAAGATATTGGCGGCCTGCTTTTAGCCGCTGCGACGTTTTTATTATTTGTACTGTCATATTTTATAAGCGTACAAATTTATCGAAGGAGATGCGCAGTATGAATACAAAAATCGCCGGTGTTTTCCTCGCATATCTTACAGGCATAAGAGGCGCGCTTTTTTTAGAATTACTTCTTGTAGTACCGATTGCGGTTATTGTTGCGTGGAGCGGCACACTGTTTTATAGCATTGCTGTGTCCATTGTCGGGTTTGCAGCAGTGGCTATCATGAGCCTTAATACAAGTTTTGAAAAATATTTTTCTGTCATGCCCATAAAGGTGTGGGCAGTCTTGTTAGCAGAGTATCTTTACTTTCTTGTATTTATGGCGGCAGGAGTGATATTTGCGATTATATGCGCCATTGTTGCAGGCGGCGGCCTTATCGTCAGTTTAAACATTATGCTTTTTGTGCTGGGGTACGCATTAACCGTGTTTGGGTTTTTGGCAATGTTTTGGCCAATAATAAGAATGTGGGCGTTTTCAGTGCTCTTGCTCCCCATTGCGCAAATGTATTTGGTGCTGGGCGCATCGCGGGTACATGAAATTTTTACGGCAGGGGTGTCCGTAACGCCAGTTGCGGATACGAATGTTTTTGGTGCTACGCCAATATGGCTGGTTTTTATAGCAGTAAGCCTAGCAATCTTCATAGGCTCGTATTTTGTGACAGTTAAAGTTGAGGAACTCAACTAATCTAAGCGCGTCATCGCGCTCTCCACAGGCGCAGCCGAGGAAGCGGAAGTGGGATTCATTCCCACTGTAGCGGCGGGGTTTGGGGCAGCGCCCCATTATAAATAGAAGGGAATTATTAACATGGAATTACAAGTAAAAGACCTTTGTAAAAGTTTTGGGACAAAGCAAGTCCTCAAAGACATCAGCTTTACGGTAAACAGCGGCGAGGCATTCGGCTACTTAGGACGCAACGGCGCAGGAAAAACAACGAGTATTCGTATACTGGCGGATATTTTCCGAGCAGACAGCGGAGAAATTTTGCTAGACAACAAGCCCATAGACCGCTCAAAAATACGCTTGGGCTACTTGCCCGAAGAACGCGGTTTATACCCAAAATCCAAAGTGGGCGAGCAAATGATTTACATTGCAGAACTGCGCGGCATGAACCGCTCCGCTGCTAAAAAAAGTGCGCAACAGCTGTTGGAGAAACTGGAGGCTACAGAATACTGGGACAAAAAGCTCGAAACTCTGTCAAAAGGTAATCAGCAAAAAATCCAGTTAGCCATTGCTGTACTGCACGACCCGGATATCGTTATCCTTGACGAGCCATTCTCCGGTCTTGACCCGGTCAATGCTAAAATGCTGCGCGACCTTGTTTCTGAACAAGTAGCAAAAGGCAAGCTCGTTATGTTCAGCAGTCATGAAATGTCTTATGTAGAGCAATTTTGCGAACATATCTGTATTATCAACAAAGGCATGGTGGCACTGGACGGGCGTATTAAAGAAATTAAACGCAGTTACCCGCGCAACAATATCAGCATTTTGCCTGAAAACGGCAATGCAGACGCGTTGATGAAAAGTGTTTCCAACCTTGCGAACTGGAACAGCATGGTGGCATCGTCCAAAATTTGCGGCGAAGAAATTATCGTGAACCTTTTAGATGCAAAGGACAAATGCAAGCTACTGCAATTACTGGCATCTCAACCGGTAGGCATAGACAGCGTACAAGTGATAGAGCCAAACCTTGAAGAAATTTTTGTAGAAACGGCAGGTAACTAATTATGGGACAACTATGGAGTGTAATAAGATTTGAGTTTAACGGCTTTGCAAAAAACAAAGCGTTTGTAGGGATGGCAATATTTTTAATGCTAGTGGCCCTTATAGGCCCTGCTGTGCCTTCAATTATTGACCGTGTGGATTTTGGTTCAAGCCGTACCATTGCGGTCGTAGACAACACAGGCATGTTTGACCAGGCAACCCTGGACGCCATGCTTTCACCGGACGTTGTAATGGTGTCGGATATTAATGCCGCAAACCAAGCCGTATTGGACGGCACACACAACTATGCGTTGGAGCTAAACCGAGACACTTATACTCTCAGCACAATGACTATAGGTATGGGTATTTTCAACCTCGAACATCAAATTGCAAGTCTCCTGAGCCATCAATTTAGAGTGGATGCATTGCAGGCGCAGGGCATAGGTCAAGACATGACTTACGAAATATTGATGTTCCACCCGGCGGGTGAAGTAGTCGCCCTTGGTGCAGGTGAAGGTGACGCAGACACATTTGTACAAAACATTGTTTTGGCGTATGTTATGGCGTTGGTGCTTATGATCGGCCTGCAAACAGGCGGCGGACACTTGCTTACTGCTGTTGTGCGCGAAAAGTCTACAAAAACAATGGAGCTTCTGGTTACAAGCTGTAAGCCCCGCACCATGCTTATGGGTAAAGTCATCGGCACGGGTGCAGCACTAATGATACAGATTCTTGCGTTGGCCGTTTCTGCTGCCGTGAGTATGTTGTTTATTACGCCATTGGTTGCCGGTGACGCCGAAGGTGTATTTGCCCTCAATTTCAGCCCCATGATATTAATGTACCTCGTTGTGTTCTTCCTGCTAGGGTTTACCATATTTGCATTTTTGTATGCAGCCCTTGCAAGCACTTGCAGCCGCATGGAAGATGCACAAAGCTTGTCAACGCTTCCGACACTATTGCTTACAGCAGGCGCGATGATGGTTTTTGTTGGTATGAACAACCCCGGTGCTGTATGGGTCCCGATTGCATCCTTCGTTCCCGTTATATCTCCGTTCGTTATGTTTATGCGCATATGTATGGGTACAGCCGATACATGGGAAATTCTTGTGTCCATCGCCATACAGGTTGCAAGCATTGGCATTGTTGCATGGGCAGCGGCCAAGATTTACCGCATGGGTACGCTTATGTATGGTGCTAAACCTACGATAAAAGGTTTGCTACAGGCATTTAAATAGAGTAGGTAAAAAACACAAAAAGGAGAGAACCACCATGAAAAAATTCCTCAAAAAGGTCGTAGCGTTTGCTATTGCCGCAATCATGACCCTTGCAAGCGCGTCTTTCGCATTTGCACAAGAAGCGCAAACCCCGGAGTACGTTCCGCTTAGAGCCTTTATAGAAAATGCAGGCGGCACCGCCGAGTGGGATTCTGAAAACGCCCGTATTATCATTGTGTTTGACGGCAACACATTTATTTTCAGAATGAGCAGCGACGGTGCGTACGTAAACGGCGAGGCATTCGACCTTGAGTTTCGCATTACAACCAACAATGACAGAGCCTATATTGCTTCTGTTGATGCCGCCCGCCTGTTTGCTGCACCGGCGGTAGCACCGGCAGAAGAATCCGGTGAATTCGACGCCACTATTGCCGCCGTAGGCGGAGTGGTAGAGCAAATGATGGAAATTTTCGCAATCCCCGGCGTTACCGTTGCCATTGTAAACGCGGAAACAGGTTTTACATGGACAGGCGGCTTCGGCTATGCCGATACAGTTACAAACCGCCCTGTAGACGGCAGCACCCTGTTCCAAATTGCATCCACATCCAAGCCATTTACCGCAGTGGCAGTCATGCAGCTTGCCGAGCAAGGCTTGCTAGATATCGACGCACCAATTATCAATTATCTTCCGGAATTTAGCCAGCTTCCCAACCCGCTGTATGGCGGCAATTCTGATGAAATAACCGCCAGAATGCTGCTTTCAAACACCGGCGGTATCACCGTTGACCGTTTCCACGGCTGGTCGTCAGTAAACGCGCATTACCAAGGCGCAGTAAACGATTTCTTGGATTTCTTAGCGAAAAGCTATATGACTGTTCCCGCAGATATGTATTATGTGTATGCAAATGCAGGCTGGACACTGCTTGGCATACTTGTTGCCCGCATTGCAGGCTATGACAACTACTTCGATGGCTTTGTCAGCTACACCGAAGAAAATATTTTCGCACCGCTAGGCATGACTATGTCATCTTTTGAGCAAACAGCGGATATGTCCCCATACTTTGCTATGTTTTACAACGTAGAAGGCATGCAGGATCCCATACGCTTTAATAATATGCTGGGTGCAGCCAGCGTGATTTCCAACGCCAACGAAATGGCAACTTTTATGCACATGATTCTCAACCGCGGCACATACGATGGCGTGCAAATTTTGTCGGAAGCAACCGTAAATCAAATGCTTGCACTGCACGATTTTGACTTTAGCCGTAACCCTAACGGGTATGGGCTTGGTTTCATGCATAGCACAGGTATAGACGGTTTTCAAACGGTCGGTCATGGCGGTAATGTTGTTCATTTCCATACCTATATGGAATTTAACCTTGAAAGCAATATTGGCGTATTTGTTTCAACAAACTCTGTAACGGCTTTGCCGGCAGCCGGTGCCATAGGTAATGCCATTTTGCAAACGGCAATATTTGAAAAAACAGGTGATTTGCCACTGCTTCCTGCTGTGGCAGACGCGGATGCCACACCGGTAGAAATGACCGCAAATGAGCTTGCGAAATACGAAGGGCTTTATCTTGTTGGTTTGGAGATGTGGCTGATAGAAGCTGCGGAAAATATGCTTGTCTTGGGGATTGTAGGCACGGATTTGACACTGGAACTTGTGCCAATGTCTGACGGCAGCTTTGATTCACTTGCGGGACGTATATGGCTTGTAGAAGCTGACGGCGAAATGGGTGTTGCATTGGGCGATGCCAAAGCAGTATTCTTAGGCGGAAGAGCCGATATGGATGCATTTATGGCAAACGAATCCTTTGAGCAATGGATTGGCACTTACTACCCGGTTGTACAGGGTGACCTTGTAAGTGCTACAATTCGCACCAAATTTTTTGTAAACGAACTGGGCATGGCAGTGATGCAATCATATAACGAGCATGGGATAAATCCTATGGTACCCCTTATATATATCGACGGTACTTGGTTTGCAGAAGTGTTTCCGCTAAACTTTGAAGTGGACGAAGACGGCACTGTAAGCTATGTATGGCTTGGTATGAGATTTGCAAGAGTGGCGAAGTAAAGACAATAAAAACGAAGGAGGAGGTTTGTGGTCATTTTTACCACAAACCTCCTCTGTCTTTTAATTTATAATTGAACCCTTTGCGCTAGTCGACTCGCCACAACAATTCTAATCCTATTGTTAATATGAGAGCAAGTAGAAAGTACTAAAACATTGTCGTCATAGCTTGCGGTAATGCCGGTGTCATATAGTCTGCGGCGGTTAAACTCTTCAATAATCCCGGGAAACTCATCGCCCCTAAAATCTACTTGGATATAGTTGAAATAAGTGCCGGTTGTGAATACAGAAAAAATCTCGTAAATAAGCACTTCTGTATCTGTTACAACAAATATATGAGAGTGATTGCGGAAAAAATCTTCCCTGCCATCGCCAAATGCATAATAGCGTAAATTGTGAAACATATTGCCGTTATTCATGTTATGGCCATATATAATAGTGTTTTGGTCGGTAAAGTCTGTGCTGTTTCTATAGTCCACAAACAGCGAACCATTTAAATTATGATGTCCAAACATATCCCGGTTAAGGTAAAAAGAGTTGTTGTGTGCTTGCATTACAACATTGTTGACATTTGTACCCGCGATATACATGTACGCAATAATATGGTTGTTGCCGGTCAAACTGCGCACTTGATACAATGCATCTATCAGCCCTGCAAATTGCGATAAATCTGGCACTTCTTCTACAGATACAAGCTCTGCTATATTACTTATATTGCTCATTGGCGCACTAAAGATTTCTTGTACTATGCGTGTATTTTCAATAGTATTTTGGCCGTCATGCCGCCAGGTAAGGAACTCAGAAATGTTAATCGCCAGAAATATCCCAAAACCCATGAGAATGGCTATCGAAACAATAAGAAAAATTACTGTTTTTTTTCGTGAATTGTTTTTTTTCATGCAGCCCTCTTATTCTTCCGCAGCTTTAAGAATAAGAAGAATACGATACCAAGCGATACTACCAATCCTGCCACAGACACAATCAAGCGTGTCATGGTAAAATCGTCGCCGGTTTGTGGGTTAACTGTAGCTGGTGGTGCAGGTTCCTGCGGTTTGTCGTCGGCTGGTGGTTCTACTGGTACATATGGCGGTGCTGGTGGCTCTGGTATATACACCAAAGGCGCATATAGCGGCGGTGGCATAGGTGGTAACATTGGTGGAGCCAACGGAGGTGGGTCTTCCGGGGTGTATGGCGGTGGGTCCGATGGTGTTTCCGGTATTACGCGTTGCGGTGGTGGCCTCCAGGGTGGAACCCAAAACCCGCCAGGTCCACCGCCGGGTGGGGGCGGTACAGGAAGTTGTATATGAGTAAAATGTATGCCGTCTACTTTGACATCGGCCCTGTAAATGTTGACAAAAGTTTGCATGGTTCCTGTAACCCGCACAACAATTGTGTAAATACGCCTGTCTATGGTGAAACCTGCGATGTCGGCAGTTGTACTTTGCAGTGTAAATGTGAAAGTACCCGGGCTGTTAAAAGTTATAGGGCCAATCTGCGCCTGATTTGTGCCTGTTATTGTAAAATCGATATTTGCGAAACCGCTGCTTTGTGGCGTTAATCTGTAGGCAAATGTAGTACCCGCCGGCGCAGTTTGCTGCACGGTTAAAGTAACCTCGGCTGTACTGCTTGCATTGGCCGTTTGCGCAAACGCCACTGCAAGCATAAAACTAACACCCAAAACCGCCACGCTTTTTTTGCCGATAAACACTACACATGCCAGCAAAATTAGCATGAATGAAAAAGACATGATAGCAACTTGCCCCCATCCTTCCAGCCGTCCCCATATGTCCGGTATCGAGTCGATATTGGCCATAGTAGGCAGTACTGGTATTATAGTTTCCCTCTCCACGTAAAATGGGTCGGGGCGTACTTCGTCTGTTATACGCGCAATTAAAACGTCGCGCATGTGTGTTACACCAGGCGAGCATGTGTTAAGAAGCACAAGTCTGTCCTCTGTTGTAACGGTCATATCATCCCGTAGGTTAACGGCAATTTCAAAAATCATGTCCAAATGATCTTGCTTTAGTTCCTCACCATAAACATTATAGCGGTAAACCCTGCGGTCATGAGCGGATACATGAATAAATGCAAAAAACTCCAGCCCATGTTCCACTCCATCAAAAAACAGGGTACCATACCGCCTATTATGGAAGAATGTAGGGCAGTGGAACATACTAATTTCGCCAAATTTGACCTGATTGGCCATGTGGTGGCCATGCAGTACATTGTTAAAATCCGAGAAGTCTCGCGCATTGCGGTAATCCAGGAAAATTGCACCGGCAAGGGAATGGCGGCCGGCAATATTGGTATTTACATATCGTACATTGTCGCGGCCCTGTACAACAGGGTAGCTTATGTTGGTGCCATATACAGTAAGCCATGCAAAAACGTCGGGGTTCATGGCCTGTAGGCCCAGGAAAGATACGCCGCCGCCGTCTTCATCTAAGGTTGGGCGGTAGCGTTCGTAACGGGACGAACATGCAACAGCATGAATTTGGTTAGTATCCCATAGGGCAAATGTGCCAAATGCCATAAGCAATATAATTGCCACAAGAACAGATGTGTTAATTATCGTATCTACTAAGCGTATTGTCTTTAGACCAAGTTTTTGAGCTATATTCATGCCGCAGCCTCCTTCATACATATTTTATGTAGGGGGCGGTAACCGCCCCTATTATTTTAGCTATTAAACAACTTCAACGATTTCAACAAATTCTTCTTTTTTACTGCTGCGTACTTTTAGCACGATAAAGCCGACAAGAGCACCGCCAGCAAGGACGATAAGACCAATAAACGGCAGGTTGCTTAGGAATACACCTGTTGGAGTTGGTGTAAAGCGGTCGTTGTATACGGTTGCACTGTTTACGTTTTCATCGTTGTTACTTATAAGTGCGCCTTCTATATTTGCAAGATACTCGTCTTCGTTATCGAAGGTTGCTTCATACGAGTCGCAAGGTGCATCACCAGATACTACAGTTGCATCTGCGGTATACCCGGCAATATAATCTTCCACTAGATCGTAGGTTGTACCTATTGGTATGCCTGCAATATATAGACGCTCGTTGTGTCTTAGATAGAAAACATGACCAGGGCCTTCGACAGGGTCTGCAGATACAACGTCTCCAGCTTGGTTTCTAATAACGGCAGTGAATGGGAAGTCAGGCACTTCTGGCCCGTCTTCAATTTCTTCCGGCTCGTCAAACACTGGCAAATGCAAATCCAATGTAAAACGGAACAAGCGGCTTCTATCACCATCGCGCAATACTTGTTTTTCGATAAACAATGCTGCGTTTTCTTGTACACTTGTTGGCACGTATGGGTCGTAGCAATAGTATTTTACAAATTGGTTAAGGAATTGAATTTCTGTTTCTTTGTTGTCGCCGCCTAGTTCTGGTGATCCATCGGTATCAGCATCGTCGGTTCTAAACATTATTATACCAGAAATAATGCGGGTACCAATAAGAGGGCAAGGGTCGCCTGTGCAAGGTTCTGCGCCAGATGTAACACATACATGATTACCAACGCTTACAACCAAGTACCACTCGGTTGTGTCAAATCCCCATACATGTTGTTTACATTCATCTGGGTCGCAAGCTGCGTCGCAGTAGTGACCTTCACATGTCATAAAAGCTGTCGCCTCTTCAGAAACTTTAAATACCCATACGCCTGTGCTTGGGAACATGGCAGGTGTAAGTCCAATGTCCGCAAATGCATAAACATAGGTGAAACCGCCGGCACTGCCAGGGTTGACGTATTCCGCATTTGTTGGGAAGGTTATAGAAACCGTTTCTGGAACATCTATTTCATCAAGAAGATACTCGCGGCAGCTAGGCTCGCACACTGCAGTTGGGCAATCGCATTCCAAATCGCTGCCATCAAGTGATACAAACTCGAAGTTAAAGTCAAAACGCACGTCTGGAATTGCGGTACCAAATGGCATTTGCAAAGCTTTGCGTATATAAGGCCCAACACCATCTCTGCCTGCGGCAGTCGGTGATGTAGATACTTCAGTTAAGCTTGCAAATACAGCAACTGATGAAAACATCATCGTAAGTGCCAGCAGTAATGCCAAAATTCTTTTTTTAGTCATATTAATTCTCCTTTAGTAAGTGTGTTACTGATACACTACTTCTTCTTTGCTTTTACGCACTTTTAGTACTGTAAAGCCGGTAAGTGCAGCGCCCGCAAGGATAATAAGGCCAATAAACGGTAGGTTATTTAGGAACACGCCCATTGGGGTTTGCATGTCGTAACGGTTTGTAATACGTGCAGCATTTACGTTTTGGTCAATGTTACTTACAAGGCCGCCGGTTATTTCTAAGTCGTCGTCGTAGCCAGCGGCAGAATTGCTTACATTGGCCAATACATTGTCAAAATCAGCATTGCTTAATGTGCCGCCTTCTACAATTGCTGCGGTTTGGCTATAATCTTCGACAGCTATTTCTGTTATGTCAAAGAGTGAACCAATTGGTACGCCAACAAAGTGTAGGCTTTGGCCATGACGCAAGAAGAATGTAGCTTCCAGGTCTAATACCATGTGAACTTGCAAATAGCCATTGCTTGGCACCAGTGTAGCACCGGCACCCAAGTTATAATCCTGTGGCTCAACAACTACGCCATTATACATCAGATATGCTCTTAAATAATCTGGGCGAAGATCTGTAGGAAGAAGCTCTGGTATTGTAATTTCTATTTCAAATTCGAATGGGTGGTTGCGGTTACCGTCACCAGTTACAGTTTTTGAAACGTAAAGTGAAGATGGGCCTGTTGGGTCGTAAGGATCATATGGATCATACGGGTCATATGGATCGTAAGGATCATATGGGTCGTAAGTTCTTACAAATCTGTTTGTAAAGGCTACGCCGCCTTCGCCTGCATCAACTTTTACTGATGGGTCTAACTCGTCGCCATCGTCATCAACCATACGGAAGAATGTTACGTAGCGGATAACTTGACTACCAATCAAAAGACATGGTGTGTTACAGTCATCATCGTCACATTGGTGGTTACCAACATGCACATACATGCGGTAAATAGCTTGCGAATAAGATAAGTAGTCCTCTGTGCTATAGGCGTCTATGCCTTCGCAGTCTTCGCATTCGTAGTCAAAAGTCCAACCAGAGGCAGCAGATGCTGTAGTACAGGCTGGGCAAAGTTCATGGTTTGTAAAATGACGCTCTCTGATTTCGAAACCAAACACGCCAGAGTGTGGGAATTCGTCTGCATCAATAATAATGTCGTTCTCTGCATATACATGCCTTTCTGAAGCAGGTGTACCGGTTAAAACTGTATAGCCCTGACCTGTTACTCCTGAGAATGTAATGATAACGTCGTCCACTTCTGGTGCGTTATCACCTGGGTTAACCAAGTGCAGGTTAGGGAAGTAGCCTGGGCAATCTGTTACCGTACAAGATGTGTCGTCGCATGCTACGCGTGGGCCATTTACATGAACCAAGTTAAAATAAAACTCAAAATTTGATTCCGGTGTGTTGGTACCTGCCGGCATACGCAAAATTTTACGAACTTGCGGTGGATCTTCTGGGTCATGCGGGTCTATCACAACACTGCCCGCTACTACTACTGCAGACAATGCCATAACCAGTACAACCAGCACAGCCAAAAGTTTGCTGCATTTTCTTAACATACTTTTTCCTCCTAGAGATTTAATCTATGCCCCCCTGTTAAGTAAAGGCTATTTATTAAAACTGTCTACATGCCGCGACGGCGTATAACAGTTATAACCGTACCAAGTGTGTCTCTTGTGTTAATTGGGCCGTATACACGGCTATCTATTGCGGTTTCCCGGGCATCGCCCAGTACAAATACTTGTCCCCTGCCTACGGTAAGCGGAAACTGCACTGCTGTTTCCAAGCGCCATGTATCTTGAAAGATCATTGGCTCATGGATACGCGAACCGTTTACAATAAGGCCGCTTTCGGTAATGTCTACTGTGTCGCCTTCCTGTGCAACAACCCTGCGCACCTGCCGCTCACCTTCAAAATTTAGCAGCAGCAAATCATTTATATCATAGTCACGGCTTAGGCGAAAGAAGAGTAATACATCGCCGTCGTTGACCATGGGTGACATGTGGGGGTCTCGCACCATGTGGAAGCCGTAGATGAACGTGAAGGCCACCACAAACAGTGCAATAATTACCGCAATTTTTATTACCAGGGCAATAAGTTCTTTAAGAACGGATGCCTTGCGCTTTACAACTACCCGCTTTTGTTGTGTTGTTGGAGTTTCCGGTGTGATAGCGGCCACCCCCTTACAGTGATTCTTTTTTGCGGCGGCTTATAATGACAAATGCTATTAACGCTGCGGCTAGCACTGCTCCAAAGAATATAAACGTGATGCCTGTGTTGCCAACAATAACGCCTGCTTGCACTATCGTTCCGCGGTCATTGTTAAATTGAAGGTGAAGGCCATCTAATGCATCTACTACTACATGCGGGCCAAAGCTGTTGCCATTAACCTGGGACGCTGTGTTGCCATCTACATATATCCATGTGATATACAGTGGATAATCCCCTTCTACAACTAATATCTGGGCGTTTGCCGGTACACCATAGAATGTAATGCTTTGCATGTGGCGTAACCAGAATTGGAAAGTACCGTTTTGCAAATCTACCTCACGCGGGGTTGGTGGGTTGCCCAGCAAACCTTGTCTAAAGTCACATTGGCAACCTATAGAGCAAGTAGAAGCGTCACCGCAGGATATTGCATAGAAAATTTCTGTTGTCGATGGAAGTGGCAAGTCATCTTCGCAAGTAAGGGTTATTGTAAAGCTAAAGTAGCGGCCAAAGTCTGCCATGCTGCCAGATACACGTTTAGCTACAGTGACGTCGGTTATGGCCGGTGTCCAGACTGCAATAAGTGTAATATCACGGTCAATTTGGGTAGTAAAGTTCCATTCGATTAGGTCGCCGTCATCATCATAGTACCAGCCGACAAAGAAGTAATTTTCTTTAACCGGTGGTGGGTTTGGTGGGCTTGCCTGACTTCCGGCAATTACTTCCTGAACCACAGGGTCGTCGCAGTATACGCCGCCACCTTGAGGGAAAGTACCACCGTCTGGGTCAAATGTTACCAGCCACATATCGCTAAATATTGCAACAAAGTTAAGTGGGCCGGATACATACATTGCTGCAATTTCTGCCTCGGTCACTACCGGGCCAGTGGAACTGCCAAGCCGCCATTCTACAAACCGCCATGGTGCGTTTTCAACAGTGACTGGCGGTGCGCCAATTGGGTTGCCGCGTGGGGTAACCCCGGTGTAACCAACATGGTCTGCCGCAGAGCGGGACTGGCGTAACTGACGCTCAACATTTGTTACATTGCCTGCACTGCCGTTTAGCCTGCCAAGGGTAGCGGCTGGGTAAACTGTGAAAGTTACAGGATGGTAGATATAGTCTATACGCACTTGTATCAGTGTGTGCTGATCTACATTAACATTCGTTTGTTCTAATGTATTCGCTGAATTGGGAATTACAGTCCTTACGTAGGTTTCAACCATAGAGCCGGTTACCGGGTCGCCAACCCAGGTTCTGGTGATTTGGTAGTTTACCCAATAGATAATGGCTGCATTCCAAGGGTGTTGTATTACCTCGAATGCTGTTAGGGAATTACGGATGACTGTATCGCCGTCCAAAAGATCCCGCGGCATACTGTGACTGGTTGTATCGGTAGTTGCCACACCAACAGTTGATGTAGTATGGTTGGTTGACCTTCTTGTTTCAGTTAATTCTGCCTCCATGTCGCTAATTATTTCAGCACCAGTATCACTAATTATTTCAAAGTTTACGATTCTTGCCGCCAACTGGTTGCGGGTAATAACATCGTAGTTGTTCCAAATGTGGTTGCGCACTCCTACTTCCTGCACAACACCTGCGGTATTTGTACGCGGGCCAATCCATGTAACACTACCCACTTCCCCATCTGCGAAGTTTGCACGACCAACATTCCATGCAGCAAGGTTTTCATCAACAAGCAATCCATTGGTTGCTGTGTTTCCTTCAAAGGTAGTGTTTGTAATATGAAGCGCAGTAGTAGGTGCATTTGTTAATAAATTGGTATTCCTGACTTGAGTCCCGGTATTTGGATCATTCCTGTTTAGCGCAAGAGATATTGCACCACCATCAGACGCACGGTTATTTATAAATCGTGCATGTGTAATATGAATGCCTCGGTTTGCATCAGTTATATTAGGGCCTTCATGATGAATCGCCCCGCCTGTGCCGATTGCTCTGTTTCCTTCAAAAATAACAGGATTGGCAGCAGTACCATTGATACGCAGTCCAATGGTGTTTGCGTTTGAATCTGTGTTACCCGTTCCCGTATGTCCAATACTGATACCGGCACCATTTTCTGTAGCAATATTATTTATAATTCTTGAACCTGCGCCGAAAGTAAAGTTTTGTGAGCTACCCGAAAAAATACGCATCGCACCACCATTAGTGGCACGATTGCCTTCTATAATAGAAACACCGGCTATGGTAAGGGTTGAATGTCCGTTTGAATGAATACCGCCACCATTACTGCCAGCTGTATTATTTGTTAGTCGAACGCTGTTAATATTCAAGACCGCGCGACCTGTGCCTGTTCCTGCAGCTAATTGGATACCGCCTCCGTGACTTCTTAAAGCCTGGTTATGGTTAATGATTGCATTATTAACATGAAGCGTCGAGCCGTTGCCTATAGAAAGACCGCCGCCGCCGCCGCTCCAGTCAGCACCGCCGCCTGCTGAATCATGATTAGAGACGTTACGGTATACTAAGGCATCTTCGTTTAAGGTAATGGTCGCACCGCTGAGTGATCTAAAACCACCGCCGCGACCTTCAGCCCTATTGTGGCTTACCTCGCTGCCTGCATTCATAGTAAAGTGACCGCCGTTTATCATTACGCCGCCACCGCCGGCGGATTGGTAACCGCTTACTCGGCCGCCGTCAGTATAGATGTTGTGACTTATGCGACTACCGCCATGCATGGTAAATGTGCCAGCTGCCATGTGTACACCGCCGCCGCCGGCATTAATGCCAACTATGGTGTTGTTGGTGATACTACCGCCATGCATAATGAATTGCCCGGCACTCATGGCGACACCACCGCCTCGACGGAGACCGCCAGAACCTGTACCCGTGTTGGCAACTTGGTTATGGCTAATGGCACTGCCGGGGTGCATAGTCACTATACCATTGGTCATAAATACACCGCCGCCGCGGCCATCACCGGAAGTGGAAGTACCAGCAACCTGATTATAGCTAATGGTACTACCCGGGTGCATAATTAATCGCGTACCTGCACCGCCAGTCATAGCGACACCGCCGCCGCGGCGGTCAGTAGTTGTGGATTGGGTTGCACGGTTGTTATAAATATGACTGCCTGTGTGCATGTGCAATTGTGCATTTGCACCGCCCACAAGTACGCCGCCGCCATCTAAGGCTCGGTTGTTGCGTATGGTGCTGTCTGCATACATGTGCAGTTGTGCACCCGTGCCGCTAACAGACACGCCGCCACGGTGGTCAGTCGCACCTGTAGGACCTGTTTGTGTTAGCGTAACATTATATAGATGTAAATGGACGTTACGTGTTATATCAAAGTGACGTGTTGAACCAGCGGTTCTGGTAATAATATGAGAACCGGGAGAGTAACTGTAGATGTGAATTTCTCTATCAGTTGCACCGCCACTTGTGGCAATTACGCCAGTACCAGTTATATTGAAGTTACCTGTTACACGAATAATCAGTGGATTAGCACCAGCATTAGTAAGCGCACCCCTCAAAGTGGCGTCCGAGTTTACCTCCGCAAAGTTTGCAGGAGGAAGCCCCATGCTTAGAATGCTGTCGGGAGTATACATAGATGGCCCAGCAGCAAACGGCATTATCCCAAAAATACCCTCTAACAAAGCCAGGTAGTACGACAGAGAATATTCCAGCTCATACATATCTGTATCCAAGCTATTAAGTTGTAATTGCTCAATTTCTGATTCTGCTGCAGAGAAACTCCTAGCTCTTTGCTGCGGCTGTATGAAATCCTGTACTTGTTGTGCCAAAGTTTCTACTTGCGCTATAAGATTATAAGACTGTTGCCGCAGTGCATGCATTTGTGTATCAAGATATTCCCCTTCATGTCCACAGTCTGTTGTGTCGCGTGCCTCGGAAAGTTGTGCAAAGCGTGTGGCAAGGGTATCAATATAGATAGTCAGTTCCTGTATTTGAGATAATAGCTGCTGGATAGGTGTTTCTATTCCCGGACACGGTTGCTGTATAATAACCCCATCCCGCAAGTACATATAATATGCAAGCCGTGCTTCCAGCTGACCCAAGTGCTCGTCCAACTCATCAATCTGGGCTGTAATGTAGGCTATTTCCAGCTCTAGCGCGTCAATCGTTGCTTGATTTGAAGCTCCTCTTGCTGCTATTAGCTGTATGTTTAGTTCAAATAGTCGGTTATTTAATAGAAGCAATTGCATTTGGTAATACGATACTTGACTGTTTAAGTAGTCTATCATTGCATCCAGCCCATGTATATCAAGGTCTGGAGTATTACCGCCAGGAGGAAGTTTTAAATCATCTTCGTTGCAGTCATCGCATTCACAATCACAGTCCTCGTCGCAATCGTCATAGCACTCACATGTGCAGTCGTTGGCATCATCGTTACTGGCTTCGCCATAATAGTCGTTATCGTTGGCTTCTTCGTTATTGGTTTCACCGTAATAGTCGTTATCGTTGGCTTCTTCGTTACCGGTTTCGCCATAGTCGTTATCGTTATCGGTTCCGCCGTAATCATTGTCGTTGTCACCGTATCCGTAATCGTCATTATCGGTTTCGCCATAATAGTCGTTATCGTTGGCTTCTTCGTTACCGGTTTCGCCATAATAGTCGTTATCATTGGCTTCTTCGTTATCAGTTTCGCCGTATCCGTGCCCATCATTATCGGTATATGACGGGTACTGCGGGTAACCTGACTCCTGGTACTCCTCGTATTGATACCCATCCTGTTGCGTTGCTATTATAAGCCTAAGCGGCGCGTCAAAAAACAGCGTAGCAATAAGTATCCATGCTGTAACTGCGGCTACTCCGCTTATAAATATTGCAACTGTTCTTTTCCTTACCTTCTTGCCAGATTTAGTTGACATATAGACACTCCTTATTAAGACCGATAAAAAGCTAAATGTGTTCATTACCTATATCTTGTTTCCTAAGTACTTTTGCAGCATTAATTTCCCAACATCATACAAAAACTCCGATTTTGGCAATCGAAGCATATTTCTACAACTTTAAAAATCATCCCCCCCTCCCCAGTATGTATATTATGCCTATGGTTTACCACAAATAAACGGTTTGACTCCTAAGCAAAATATTTCGTCTTTAAGTTGATACATTTGCTATTCTATCCTCCACAAAGACCTTTGTCAAGAAGAATTTTGACAAAATTAATCATCATTCGAGATTTTACGCTAAATCACGCAAAAATCACGCAAGTGCAAGGCAGCTGGCATTGCATAAACTGTACACCTATAGGGCATAATGACATCACTAATAGGGCTACATTGTTATCATAGCGCAAAAAATGCAAAACGCCAGACCATTTAATGATTTTTTGACTTATTAAGAAAATTTTGCATTTTAACTGCGCATATTGTATAATTTTGTCAACAAAACATTTGGCAGTTTTATTAAATGGAGGCTTTTAAAATGAAAATTGCAGAAATTCATAGCAATACTACTTGTGCATTTTGCCATAGCAGAGATATCGCAAAAACAATCGAAGACGTTGGTATTTGCAAATACCATATGTCGGTAATATCGAGGAAAAACAATGCAGGCCCCCCGCCGCCATTTAAGCCAGGGCGCTATAAGCAGTATGGACAATATAAAGGAAACTCCCAAGTTGCAACATTGGATGACATTGGACGTCTACTAATACCAAAAAAGCTTTATTGCCAACTTGGCCTAAAAAAGGGTGATAGATTTACTGCATTGCTGCATTTGACATGTAAATTTGCAAATCTTATTGCAAAGGAAGACGGCAACATGCGCATTGACGACCACAATAGAATAATGCTGCCAAGTAATATGCTGGACAGCCTGGAGTGGAACGCTTCTGATGAAATAGCCATTACTCTTGATACAAAGCAGAAACTTATAAGGCTGGCACTGCAAAACAAGTATGTGCCAGAATGCGTATTTTGCGGCAGTGATGATATTGTATGCACAGTACAAGGCCGTGATATTTGCAAATTTCACTTGTCTACCTGCCAGTCGCTTTAATTTTCCTTGACATTTCCTAAAAACACGCATATACTTGTCATCAGCCATAGACAGTAGGTTTTCTCTGTATGTAAATCCTACCGAGGCGGTAAATGTGTACAATTTTATTTGTGTGACATTATGCCCAAGACTATGGTAGTCTGGGGTTTTTTTATTCCCCGCCCCATCTTAATAGGAAGGAGACCAATATTCATGACCAATCTGGAAAAAAACCGTAATGCAAAAAATGTCGTAATAGACGAACTAAAGGACAGGCTAAGCCGTGCCAAGTCTGTTGTGCTGGTTAACTCAATTGGCCTTACAGTTGCACAGGATACCGACCTACGCAATGCATTCCGCAAAGCAGGCGGTATCGACTACAAAGTTTACAAAAACACCATGATTAACTTCGCCATAGAAGGCACCCAGTACGAAGGGCTAAAAGAATATCTTGCCGGCCCAACCGCTGTAGCATTTTCTTATGAAGATGAAACGGCTGCCGCGTCACAAATATCCAAGCAGCTTAAAGCAATGCCTGTTCTTACATTTAAAGCCAGTGTTGTAGAAGGCGTTGTGTACGATGCGGCAAAAACCCTTGCAATTGCAGAAATTCCATCAAGAGAAGTGCTTATTTCAAGATTGCTTGGCTCGTTCAAATCGCCAATGGCAAGCTTTGCACGCGTTATTAACGCAATTGCAGAAAAAGACCCGGCCGAAGCAGCCCCTGCACCAGTGGCAGAAGCAGCTGTAGAAGTAGCCGCCCCTGCTCCCGCAGCAGAAGAGGCAGCACCGGCTGTAGAAGAAGCTGTAGTAGCAGAAGAAGCACCACCAGTTGAAGAAACCCCGGTAGAAGAAGCACCGGCAGAATAATTATTCCAGGAGGAAAAAATAATGGCTAAATTAACCGTAGCAGAAATTCTTGAAGCCGTAAAAGAGCTTTCCGTTCTTGAGTTGAACGATCTTGTTAAAGCAGCAGAAGAAGAGTTTGGCGTATCTGCAGCAGCAGGCGTAATGGTAGCTGCAGGCCCAGGCGCAGGCGGCGGAGAAGCTGCTGAAGAAAAAACAGAATTTGACGTTGAGCTAACAGAAGCTGGCGCAGAAAAAATTAAAGTAATCAAAATCGTACGCGAAATTACAGGTCTTGGCCTAAAAGAAGCCAAAGAGCTTGTTGACGGCGCACCAAAAATCTTGAAAGAACAAGCACAAAAAGCTGAAGCAGACGAAATTGTTAAAAAACTTGCCGAAGTTGGCGCTAAAGTTACACTTAAATAAATGGGGCACTGCCCCAAACCCCGCCGCTCCGCAGGGAATGAATCCCTGCTACGCTTCCTCCGGCTTTGCCTACGGGAAGCGGCGGAGCCGCTTTGTTTTAATAACAAACCATAGGAGGAGTTTTACATGGCTCACAAATATGTTTATATGTTCAAAGAAGGTAACGCCACAATGCGTAACCTATTGGGCGGCAAAGGTGCAAACCTTGCAGAAATGACCAATTTAGGCATTCCCGTACCCAACGGCTTTATCGTAACAACCGAGGCCTGCACATGGTACAACGGTAACGGCAAGCAACTTTCTGCTGATATGAAAGCACAAATGGACAAATGCATTTCTGAACTTGAAACCGAAAGCGGCAAAAAGTTTGGCGACGCAAAAAATCCGTTGCTTGTATCCGTACGCTCTGGCGCACGCGCATCCATGCCTGGTATGATGGACACTGTTCTTAACCTGGGTATGAATGACGATGTTGCAGCAAGCCTTGCCGCAAAAGCAGGCGACCGTTTTGCGTACGACTCATATCGCCGTTTTATCATGATGTTTGCAGACGTTGTAATTGGTGTATCAAAGCATAGCTTCGAACACGCAATTGACGACTACAAAACCAAAAAAGGCTACAAAGGCGACGCCGACATGACAGGCGACGACTGGAAAGCTATCGTTGACATCTTCAAAGATATCTACCAAAAAGACCAAGGCAAAAGCTTCCCAACAGACGCACGTGAGCAACTTTATGGCGCGGTTACAGCAGTTTTTGAGTCTTGGGACAACCCACGCGCATTTGTATACCGCCGCATGAACGACATCCCTTATGAGTGGGGAACTGCCGTTAACGTACAGGCAATGGTATTTGGTAACATGGGCGACACATCTGGTACAGGCGTAGTATTTACACGCGACTGCGCAACAGGCGAAAACACCGTTTATGGCGAATTCCTTATGAACGCACAAGGTGAGGACGTTGTTGCGGGTATTCGTACACCACGTCCGTTCCCAGAATTAGCGCAAGAAAACCCAGCGATTTACAAAGAATTTATGGATATTGCAACTCGCCTTGAAAAGCACTATAAATTCGTTCAAGATATGGAAATGACCATCGAAGAAGGCAAACTGTATATTCTGCAAACACGTAACGCAAAATGTACAGCTCAAGCCGCACTAAAATTTGCGGTAGACCTTGTTGCAGAAGGCATCATGACCAAAAAAGAAGCTGTTTTGGCCGTAGACCCTAAAGCTCTTGACCAATTGCTTCACCCTGTATTTGACGAAGCAGAGCTTAAAAAAGCTCAAGTACTTGGCAGCGCACTTGCTGCATCACCTGGTGCCGCTTCCGGTAAAGTTTACTTCACTGCAGAAGAATCCGCCATTGCACACAACGAGCGCGGCGAAAAAGTTGTTCTTGTGCGTATGGAAACTTCCCCAGACGATATCATTGGTATGGAAGTTGCCGAAGGTATCTTAACAGCACGCGGCGGTATGACCAGCCACGCTGCAGTAGTAGCCCGCGGCATGGGAACATGCTGTATCTCTGGCTGCGAAGATATCCGCTTTGGCGCAGACGGCAAATCATTCACACTTGGCGGCGAAACAATTAAAGAGGGTGACTTTATCTCCCTAAACGGTTCTACCGGCGTTGTTTACAAAGGCCAAGTTGCTACAATTGATGCAGAAGTTACAGGCGACTTTGGCACATTCATGGGCTGGGTTGCAGAAGTAGAAGGCAAAGTTGGCGTACGCGCAAATGCAGACTCTCCAAAAGACGCGCTAAAAGCGTTGGAATTTGGTGCAGAAGGTATTGGCCTTACCCGTACAGAGCATATGTTCTTTGAAGCAGACCGTATTGCACGTGTTCGCGAAATGATTCTTTCTGATACAGAAGAAGCACGCCGCGCCGCACTTGCAAAACTGCTTCCTTTCCAAAAAGGCGACTTCACCGGCATTTACGAAGTTATGGGCGACAGACCTGTTACAATCCGTCTGCTTGACCCACCGCTTCACGAATTTATGCCTACAGAAGCAAAAGATATTGCCGCTTTGGCAAAAGAAATGGGCAAAACCGAACAAGAAATCCGCGAAAAAGTGGAAAGCTTGCACGAGTTTAACCCAATGATTGGCCACCGCGGTTGCCGCTTGGCAGTTAGCTATCCAGAAATTTATGAGATGCAAACCCAAGCAATTATCGAGTCTGCGCTTGAAGTTAAAAAAGCTAAAGGCTACGATATCAAGCCGGAAATTATGATTCCGCTTGTAGGCGACTTCAAAGAAACTAAATATGTAAAAGAAGTTATTGTTGCAAAAGCAGAGGAACTTATCAAAGCAGCCGGCGTTGCACTAAGCTACAGCGTAGGTACAATGATAGAAATCCCACGCGCCTGCTTGATTGCAGACGAAATTGCAACAGAATCTGAATTCTTCAGCTTCGGCACCAACGACCTTACACAAATGACCTACGGTATTTCCCGCGATGACGCGGTTAAATTCCTGGACGACTATGTAGACAAGCAAGTTTATGAAGGTGACCCATTTGCAAAGCTTGACCAAACAGGCGTTGGCTCACTTATGAAAATTGCTGTAGAAAAAGGCCGCGCATCCCGCAAAGGCCTAAAAATCGGCATCTGTGGCGAACATGGCGGCGACCCATCCAGCATTATGTTCTGTGCAAAAATTGGTCTTGACTATGTTTCCTGCTCACCGTTCCGTGTGCCTATTGCAAGACTTGCAGCGGCTCAAGCGGCACTTAGTGGCGAAAGAAGCTTGACTAACGTTTAATATGTAAGAGCAAAAAGAGGTTTGTTATCAGTTTGATAACAAACCTCTTTTGTCATTTATGCGATAATCTCTTGCATCGCACACTTCTTTTCATGGCGTGTCAACTTTACTTTCTTCACGAGGGAAAAAGTGCGGAAACCAGTAGTATGGGTCTATAGGGTCGTACTCTTCTACACGGTAGAAGATAATTGTTTGAATCCCCAGCCGCTCTTGAAAAGCAGGATTTAACCTGAAATGAAATTCACCTCTCACCATTCGATAGCCACCTGCAAGTAATAGCCCTGAGCCGCGTATACCACCATCTTCTCTTAGCCCCGTAAGGTCAAAAAATTCTATTATTGTACCGGGCCCAAATGCTGCAAACATCTTTGTATCAACACCATCTTGTGCGTACAATCCAATATACCACGGCAAATCTTCAAATATCTGATATTGTGGTTTTAGGAATAACACCATTCTTGGCTCCTCGCTTACCCAAATCCCATAGGGCGGGTCTGGGGTTTGGGGTCGGCCAAATGATGGTAAGCGGCATGCACTTATAGACAGCAACATCAATACTACAAAAGCCAAACAGATATTTTTTCTCATGGCGTGTCAACTTCGCTTTCTTCACGAGGGAAAAAGTGCGGAAACCAGTAGTAAGGGTCTATAGGGTCATACTCTTCCACACGGTGGAGAACAATTGTCTGAATCCCTAACTGCTCTTGAAAAACAGGATTTAAGCTGAAATGAAATTCACCTCTCACCATTCGATATCCACCTGCAAGCAACCGCCCAGAGCCAAGTATTCCACCTGTTTCACTTAGCCATGTATGGTCAAAAACTGCTATCATTGTTCCAGGACCAAAGTGAGCGAATATTTTTGTCTCAATGTTATCCTGCGTATATAACCCAATATACCACGGCCAATCCTCTAATATCCGATATTGCGGTTTTAGAAACAACACCATTATTGGTTCATCACTTACCCAAACCCCATAGGGCGGGTCTGGGGTTGGGGGCCGGCCAAATGATGGCATGCGGCATGCACTTATAGACAGCAACATCAATACTACAAAAGCCAAACAGATATTTTTTTTCATGGCGTGTCATCTTCGATTTCTTCACGAGGGAAAAAGTGCGGAAACCAGTAGTATGGGTCTATAGGGTCGTACTCTTCTACACGGTGGAAAACGATAGTTTGAACTCCCAATCGCTCTGCCGACGACTGAAATAGTGAATAATGAATTTCGTCTCTAACCACTTGATAGCTGCCTGCAAACAACCGTTCGTCTCCGCGTATACCACCATCTTCTCTTAGCCCTGTAAGGTTAAAAATTTCTATTATTGTTCCAGGACCAAAGCGAGCAAACATTTTTGTCTCAATGTTGTCCTGCGTATATAGTCCAATATACCGTGGCCAATTTTCAGATATCCGATATTGCGGTTTTAGAAACAAGACCATTCTTGGCTCCTCGCTTACCCAAACCCCATATGGTGGATCTGGGGTTGGGGGTCGGCCAAATGATGGCATGCGGCATGCACTTATAGACAGCAACATCAATACTATAAAAGCCAAACAGATATTTTTTCTCATGGCGTGTCAACTTCGCTTTCTTCACGAGGGAAAAAGTGTGGAAACCAGTAGTAAGGGTCTATGGGGTCATACTCTTCTACACGGTAGAAGATAATTGTTTGAATCCCCAGCTGTTCTTGAAAATAAGGAGTTAGTGTGTAATGAATTTCGTCTCTAACCACTCGATAGCTGCCCGCAAGTAGTGGCCCCCCCCCTCCCTCTGGTATCCAGCCAATTAGTCCACCCGTCTCACTTAATCCAATATTGTGGAATACATTAAACCAAAGTCCATTACCAAAATATGCAAACACTTTTGTTTCAACGCTATCCAGTGTGTATAAACCAATGTAAGTTGGCCAACCATCTAGTATTCGATACTGTGGTTTGAAGTAAAACATAATCCTCGGCTCTTCGCTTACCCAAACCCCATAGGGTGGGTCTGGGGTTTGTGGTCGGCCAAATGATGGCAAACGACATGCACTTATAGACAGCAACATCAATATTACAAAAGCCAAACAGATATTTTTTTTCATGGCTGCCACACCACCACAATGTCATTGCCACCATCTACTACGTCATCATTGTAGAGCACAACTAAATAAGGCGACTGGTCTATTGTGGCTGTGTCATAGGCTTGCGGTTGTGTATTGTTAACTGTAATAGAAAATGGGTGTACAACCATGCCAACAGGGTTTGTTGCACGTACAGTAAAATTAAATTGGCCGGATGCTGTTGGGGTGCCAACGACAGCTCCTGTTGTCCTATTAATGGCTAAACCCGGCGGTAAAGACCCCGACTCAAGCCCCCAAGTTATTGGCCTGGTACCTGTTGCTTGTATAGTTTGGCTATAGAATCGTCCAACAACCGCATTTGGCAAATGAGTAGTTTGTATTTGTATCCGTTCGTTTATCTGGATTGAAAATGACCGTACATATACCTGATTAGCACGATTTAACACCCTAATACCAAAACTAAATAACCCCGGTGC
>Ga0131853_10001764_pt1 | contig 38657 bp, 24 predicted proteins | sample TergutLab28metaG_FD_92764 | JGI IMG/M metagenome (GOLD analysis project Ga0131853, IMG submission 92764) | Labiotermes labralis P1 segment gut microbial communities from Petit-Saut dam, French Guiana - Lab288 P1 (version 2) (version 2) | ecosystem: Host-associated > Arthropoda: Insects >... | reverse complement strand
CATCGAGGCTGTCAGACGGTCCGTTTTGCAGTCTCCCAGGCGCTCTGCACGCAAACAACGGCCACCACTTGCAAGATATTCTTTTTAAGACTATGTGATTTAAAACTTCCCATGTTGTAGTTTAAGAATCCAAAAATAAAATTTTTGTATCTCGAATAGTTTTTTTTTTGTTATTCACCTTAAAATTTAGGGAGGTTATTTTGCCCCACCCTGTACTTGTCAGGGGACATTTTTCTCTTCGCCATAAGCCCACACAGGCTCTCTGACCCACCCCGCCTACTATGGCAAAGTGCACCGCCGACTTTCTCCGAAGGTAAAGCGGCTGGTGAATGCAGTTACCTTACATCCACCTAGTGCCGAGGTTAAGATTGGGTTAAGCCACACCCTTCCCTTCCAGATGTCTACGTAGCTTGGACAAGGATGCTTTTATTGTCCAATGGAATTTTCTCGTGAAGACAGCAATGTCAAAATGGGAATGTCACACAGCGCAGACCACGACACCTAGTCATCAGTTTTGGTTCTACCAAACCGTCAGCACACCCTAAAGTTGGGAACATTGTTCGTTCCCCCATCGTCGGAAAACCTTCATATTTTGGCGTGGCTGTCTGGCCGAGATAATTTCACTGAATTCTGTCGCCGCGAAAGCTTCAAGACTTAAACCTTTATTGAACTTACGATCACGGTAACAAGGCAGTCTTTTGTACCCTAAACTCCATCCAAGAGCACCAGCTGACAGGTGCAGCCGCCTTACTGTAACCTAGGATTCAACACTGCGATCTGACCAAGTGCCTGTCGCACATCCTTTCAATCACCCTGTCACGCAAATTGCCATGACGTCACACTTCCGCACTAAGGTAGAGTTGAAACGCATTTCCTTCCAACATGGATAGACCTGACAGGATAAACCATGAACAAACATTACGACATTTGACAAAGGACGTTTTTGTGTTTACAGAGATTCGTTTTGCTTTCGTTCAGCCTTGCGCAGTAACGACAGCACTGTGTCTAGTAGGAAATAAAATTAACATTGACGCGGTGGCGCTTCCAAATTTACAAACGGCGAGTCTCTTGCCAAGGGTAGGGGAGTGCAGGTTACAGAAACACTCCGCTGGATAGCACTACGTACAACTGAGACTTCACAAAGACGCTGTGTACTGTGGTAGACATGTGCCAATATTTCAAACAAACCAGTTGTCTCCATCCTGGGGAAAGCAAGTTCCTCTGAAATGTTGGTATCTGTGTACTAGGCTACATGGTGTTGTCACCTACAACACCACACTCTAAAAACAAGATTTCGAAAACTTGTTACCCAGACAATGGAACTATCAGCATTAAGAGTAAGAACTGCATGCACCTAGCACTGTTAACTACAATATTAATTACAGAGAGAATACCTGTCCTTACTCCATAGGATACAGTCACTTTCTCTGTCCGTATCACAATACGCTTGCCACCCACCTTACACTTACACAGAGAATAACATTCAAAGTTATATTACATGAGTAATTACTGTGAACGATTTGAAATGCATCCCAAAACTCTTTTATCACACTACTCAAATATGACTATAGCAACTGAAAGTACTTAATTTCACAACACAGGAAAATATTTGAGATGTTACAGAGTACAGTTCTCCCCTGTGGATGCCAATGCATATGGGCAGTGTGGGGCATACATGTGCCTTCACTCAAAGTCAGCCCTAAATGGAGGTACATGGTCAGCTACAAGGCCTTGATGCTTTATCCTTAGAGAAACATCCCCCGTGCATCCTGAATACGAAGTTATAGGAGCCTCAGAGTCAGTCTGGTGCTTCAAAGAGAAAAATCTCATCATACTGGGAATGAAACTATAACTCACTTGTCTAGCCCACAGCCCTAGGCAATGTACTGACTAAACAACCACTTCAAATGTACATACTAAAATGTGTTATTATCATTATGCAGAATTCTTTTGCATCATCCACTTTTGAGAATATGGACCAGTAGTCCAAAACCATTTTCCAATGTCCATATTTATACCATGTATCAACAAATGTGTCAGGATGGCCACATACACTACTATGGCATCTGCTGGTAATATTATACAAGGTTAGCTAAATATGATTGGACAAACTTGAAGAGTTAATATAAATGTCCTGAATTAGGTGGTTTTTGGGTTTAAATGAATAATTACACTAAACACCTTACCTATGTTATATGCTACTTACTACATTTACAATACACATTTCCCAATTTGGTAACGGTTGATTTCTTACTGTATACAATAGAGGTGAATGCAGCAGGGTTTTTAAGTGACCCCACAGACAAAAAACTAAAAAGACTGAGTTCAGATAAATGTGAGGGTCATACCTCGAGAACTAAAGGTTTGCAGACATACTAATATTAACCTTTGTTTTTTTGGTGTGGGGCACTCCTTCCGTAAGTTTGTCCCAGCATTTTAGATACACCCTGTATGTACTGACTTTGTGTTATACTTCCTTGCTGGTTTAAGTTACTTTAAAGGTTTTGTATGTGAATGTGACTTCTCACTTGACAAGACAATTACAGTTTTCTTTTCCCACTTATTTCTAAGACTGTCACAGTTATACTCCTACATGTTCTGTAAATAATTTAAGTTACTATACTTGCCTACAGATGGCACTTGCACCGATCTGCAGTCTTTCTCACAGACATCAAAAGGTGCCACGCACACTATGAAGACATACTGGGGGGCAGAAGTACAGCTCTACTCATTCATAACCCTAGCACTACACTAATGGAGGCAAGCAGTCAACTTCACACCACGGCAAGAACCCTAGTATCCACTAAGCACCAGGATGTGTGGGGACCCAGAGCTGATCAGGTTGTTTTTGGAAAGAGGAACTTTATTGCTTACTTTTAATTCTCAAAGAGATTATAATAGGGTAACAGCTAATCTGCTGAGAAATATTTCTATAAAAAATGTTGTCTTCTCGTATGTGACGCCACAGTTGGATAGAAGCATGCTGACATATGTTGCATAAATCATCACGTTGGACGATTTACTTAATTCATTGGCTTTTAAGTCACTATTTGGCTCTAACTTTCAAAAGAAGAATAGTGTTCATGGACGGTTATTTAAGTCATGCAAGGCCAACCAATTTATATCTACAAGTATTTTGAAACCAGATTTTATCATACCCTGAAGTGGAACAACTGGTTACTAGCTGATCTTTTCTGTTTGTGAGTACCCAATTAGCTGTCGTGACATCCAGATACAATGCCACATGCATAAATGGAAGAATTTCTACACACATGGCACAACACCAAATGAGGACAGAAAAAGTACACACTATGGTCTTCTAGCTTGTGTAATCTTATAGAGGTCACATTTCAGAGAATCCTATCTCAGTCTTTAAACCAGAAGCAGCAGATGAATTGTCTACCCGACAGCAATGTCACACAACCAAAGACTGCAGCTTTATGCTGAACCAATATTAACTTCTGCACCCCATTTTGACCTGCTCAGTGAACTCACAGGATACCAATACTCATTTCTTACTTTTCCCCATTACCATGAAAAAACGAGCCAGTTTCCCCTCATTCTGATTTAATCACTCCAAAAATACTGACACTTACTGCCATGTAACTTTCTACATTTAATGGGGCTCATGCAATCTGAATTATGTTGTGCATTTTACAGATGTGCAATTCCAAACATTACATTGCTGCTACCACATCATGCTCAAGTTTTCACATCAAATCCTTACAGAATTAGGTTGATGTTGAGTAAAATGTGGCCAAATTGTAATTCAAGAGAAAAACACAGAAAATAATCATGTGCCAAAGCAATTAACTGTGCCATAAATATCCATATTTTCCAGTTTGTTTTGTTTCCTTCTTTGCACAATCCTGCACAAGAAACTACCATTTTATGCTTTCTGAAGACTGCTTGTTATTATGCTCATTCAAATAGTGCTTGAAATGCAAGTTCTGAAGTTGCAGCAGCAGTGTTGATCTGGGTTGACACCATTTCTACTGGCAAATAGTTACTGACAATTTGCTGAAGCTTCTGTCTTCAGGGTCCAAGCACTCCAAAAAATGGTTTGGGTCTGAACAATCCACTGGCTAGACCACTCTGGCAAAATCATACGTACCTCTTTTACGTGTCTCCAAGGTATCATATACTAGAAGATTTGACCTTTCAATGCTTGAAATGACATTCATCTTCCCTCCCAGACACGATAAAACACAAAATTCAAAACAGAAGGAAGACTCTGTTCAAGACTTTACAGTATTTGTGAATGATATGGCAGTAATGGGGTTCACAATGACAAAAAACGATGGAACTGCACTGTCAGGGAACTCACTGGGCAGTTTTCATGCTGCTTGCTTTTTAGAAAACCGGTTATTTAGGCACACAAACAGGGTAACAACTCTGGAATGTTAAAATCACTTTTACCTCAAAACACACACTGTTTGGATCTTAATGATTGAGGGAGACACAGCAGCACATTCATTGTTTTTAAATGTGTAGTTACATGTATAATTACAAATTCAGATGGATTCAACCATCATTTCATTATTATCAACAATAACAGACTTTGGTAATATTTACGTGATTGAACACCGTTAATTCTTGAATACACAAATGCAGAAATGTGCATACAATGTAAGAATTTTGGCACGTTTCTGTTTAGTATTTCAAAAAGTTATGGACATAAGCACGTTTCATTTTCTCAGCACATTTTGTTTATCACTTTCTAACAGACTGACTCACATTAAAATGTAGGTCTTGACATGTAAGGTCACATAAAGAAGCCACTACTATTATCACATTTTAGCCAGTGTTAGAACTGGCTGACAAATACTACCGAAACTCTGAATGAAAGTTAACACAGATATGTTCCTAGGTTCTCATGCCATTGCATGCAATTCAAATGTACCTACAAAATGGACAGAATACAAGGCCAAGTATGGATAAAACAAACATTTATATACCTGATTTTTTTGTACAGATCTTTTTGCTTTGCCTACATATTAAAATACAACTGAATGAAACATATGTACAAAGATGAAGGGCCTAACTGCTCACCTTTCTTGTACAAAAGCATTGTACTAAAACGTACAAAATATAGGCTAGCCAACCGAGTAAGACAAAAACACGCTTAGAACATAAAATTCACTCACTTTAAATAGGTTTATGCTGTTAATATAACTACAATACAACGCAAATATTACTAAGCCAGACTTCTTAAGGTCAAATGCAGTCAGTCTTACCCAGGCCAGCCGACACAAACACAATTCACACAACCAAACACATGTGAAACTGTGATACCAGATGTGAACCATACACACACACACACCACGATACAAGCATTTTCCATTAGGGAACACCACTTTGGTATTTGTGCACTTCGCTCCACCCTTCTGCAACATTATACATATTATACACAGAACACACTAGCCTACCAACAGCTTCAGTTAGGCAGTGTATCATATAAAATGTCCTTGACACTCTGTGTGATGTTGTCTGGGAACTTTATATCAAATGAAACTATAAGGTCTCCATTTCGGGTAGGTTCCTTTGGGAATGGCAGTCCCTGACCCTGGATTCGCTTTACAGTTGTAGGTTTCACAATCTCATTTATCAGGTTGACTGGAATTTTATCGCCGGTAAGTGTAGGAATATTGATGATTGAACCACACAAGGCCTGTAATAAGAAATGTTTTCAATTTATAATCTACTCAAATTATTTACTTCAAACCACACTTAGGCCACAGAAAGAAGTTCCATCGACTGACCTCCACCAAGCTCATCAAGTTGTTATGCTTGGTACTCTAGTATACTTCCCTGTATTTCCCTGTCATGTAGCTTTTCGGTGAACACAATATTGTTGGCAAAATTATCTACCAACAAGCCCTTTCAGGAGACTAAGTACAATGTAGGTAAAAGGAGAACTCTCAAGTGCCGTCATCACAAGCATCCAATAGTCACAGTGTATATTCCGATAACAGGAGTGTAATTAGAGTAATGTACAAACATATGGTAGTCCTACATGATTCACCTTTCTCAGCCATCTTCATGGAGTCCTCGACAAAGAAAAATATGATGGCTAGTTACGCTACAGATGTGCAATAGTACAGAAGAATGTGTTCATTCTTTTGACATAAAAAGAGACACAAAGACATATCCTAGAAAATGAAGTTGAATTCTGCAACAGATCTTTGTCTGCAATGAATAACTATTATGATACACATTCTGTACTATGTTTTATATTCTTTTTAACCATTTTAACATTTTTATTTCAACTTCACTATTGCACATCTTAACATAACCAGCCATTATTAAGTTTTCTTTGTCAAGTACCTCCATAAAGATGACCAATAAAGGCTGAAACATGGAGGACTACCACATGTTTGTATATTATCTACTCACACTGCTGTTGTTGGGATATTGTATTTACCTGAATGCACGATTACACTCATCCAAGACAAACCCTCAAACAAAACACTTCTGCCATGGTAAAAATGTATTTATCCAAATCTAAGACAACCTCCAAAAAAAAGAATACTACCAAGAAGAAATTTCATACACTTATTACACAAAGCATGCAGATTCTACGTACCTTTACCGATCACTGTCACAGTCAGCGCCTTCAGTTCCTCACACTCACTCCTAACATCCCCATTCTCTTCACTGTCATTCCACACGTAAATACAATATATAATGTGACCTATGTTACTGCACGGAACGTTTGGTAATTTTAAACGCTGATTTGTATTTTTTCCACTACCTCAACACAGCATTTACAGAATGCAATTACAAAGTTGACCATGAGATTCCCTGTTGTTAGCAAAACCAAAGGCTGGGTGTCATCACTAAAGCCCCCCCAAAACTGGGCCTATCACAATGTGATGTACCTCACTGTTCCCCTAACAACCATGGATGCTACATGTCCCATGCATCTTATACGTAATCACAGAAAGAAAGAAAAAAAAAACACCCAAGCTGTGTCTGTTGTATGTTTTTAAACATTTCCCTCAGACCCCCATTTTTTCAGCACCCTTAACATTGCAGCCTTCTGGATGTTATAGTACTCTGTTAAGTATCTTTTTTGGAGGAACCTGCTGCCTCAGTCTTCTAAGAGCATGCATATCTAACGCATAGGCATGAAGGAACAAAGGGTGAGCAGGGGTGTAGGTCTACTCTTTAATCTTGATGCTAGACGGGGGTGGGTGATTAACACCACGGCCCAGCTGCTTTACTCCAGGAATAACCCCAGTACCCACTGTATAGGAGGCTGGGTGGGCCCCAAGGCCAGTCTGATAAATTCGGAAAAACTTGCCTCCTCAAGATCTTATCCCGACTGTCCAGCCCACAGACAGCTGCTACACCAACTATGTAATCCTGGCCCACCTATTGCAGGTGCATAGTTACATTTACACGAATACCAACCTCTTCTCAAAAACCCACATCCTTGTTTTCTCTTCAATTACTGGCAAAGTTTTACTTCCCAATAAATAATGTGTATGTATATATATATATATATGCTACTTCCACAGCTCTGAACTAATAATGGCACCACAAAATGTCACACAACATAAATCTAACCTGTTATTCTTTACTTTGAAATCATAATTAAAAAATTATGATCTCAAAATTGTTGATTAACAGCAGGTTCTTGTCAATCATCACATTATATACATTGGCAAACAGTTACCTCAGTTTCAAACGATCATGTTTCCATCTTCAGGGTTAACAGTCTCTCTTTATAGACTACCTGACCCTGAAGATGAAGACTGCAGGCAGACTGCAGCAAGCCAGACCAGTATGACCATCTGGATATACAGGCCAGGAACCCAACTACACATTTCACAGCCAGACACAAGTTCTGCCTGGTTCTGTTTGCAGCATAATAGGTCACATGCCATTCTTTGCCAGTCAGGAAGGCAGTTGAACAGGAAATATGGCTGTTACCAACAATGCACATTTCTGTCCTTTATTAAATGGATCTCATTTCTTTAACTATTTTGAAAAAATAAATTTACTATAGTATAAATTCACAGTGACAGTAGTGTGGCACATTGAAATTTTGCTAGTAACTGTTGCACACACACACTCATCTGTCAAAATCACAGACCATATGTCTTTGCTGATGTTAGTGGTTATCATTACCTAATCATTCCAAAACTAACTAATTTCAAAGCTGCATTAAAGACACCTTTGCCAAGTTACATCAATGGTTTAGGGGCAAAGCAATTAACATCAAACTGTGACACAACAAATTGTATGAAATTTGCTGCTAACAACAAAACATGTAAAACTTTCAACCGGTTATGATAATAAAGCAATCAATGAAGTCATTAAAACTCTTCCCGCAAAGTGACTATTCAATGCACTTCCCACTCCCGCCAGTGAATGCCTATTCTCATTACTGTAAAACAGCTATGCAGACAAGGTACTTCATATCTGAACTGTATAGGTTTTACCTTCACACAATTTATTCCGTATTCACGTACTACAAAGCATATAAAGACTGTGGATACATTGTAATTCTACTTAATGACAACAAATAACAGCCCTAATGCTTGTAATTACTTTGCCACTGAAGTGTCCAACAGGGCACATGAACGTCTGTACGTTTAACATCCAGGGTACTGCAATATTCAGACTACACAAAAATTATTTCAAGATTATCTGAGTAAATGTGTTTCTGTTTTAGTAAAAGGTTTTAAACCTATCAGTACCTTAATGCACTGCTACATTCAGAAACTGCATAACAGAACTGTGGTTCAGCATGGCCATGTAGACGTAAATACAGTACTACACTGGTCTTTGTGAATGCCTGCATTGAGCTCTGATACTTGGGGTTAACTACAGCCGTCTGGCCAGTATGATATGGTCTGGTGTGCCTAAGTTCATCCAGACCTGAAGGTACGATAACCCGTTACATCACAAACTGTTTACCAGTTGACAAACCTATCATTCTAAAGACCTGTATCTTCAGTAGCACCACTGTGAAAGCCTCAAATTTCACAGACTTGCAGACACCCAGCCCATTTTTGTTGACAACTTGCACAAGTTTGCAGGGCACCTAAATATCAATTAAGGAGCTGCAGTGTTTGCTGTCTCTTACACACTGACTGCATTAATCTTGCCCCCCCCCCTGATCCTGGAGCAACTGTCACACCATTAACCTCACTTCAGTTGAGACTAAACCAATTCCTGTTAGTTCACATAACACCTACCTGCTTAAGTGAGATTTTTGCCGTGTATCGGATGTCACTGCCCTCTCGTTTGAACAGTGTGTGAGGCTTGTCCCGGATAATGAACACAATATCAGCAGGAATCTTGTTGCGGCCTTGGTCTCCTTCCCTCTGAAACGTTATTTTTGTGCCTGCCTTCCAACCTGGTTTCACATTGATCGTCAACACTTTGTCCTCTTTCTGTGAAGATCCATCTTGCTTAAGGACACGTCGTGATATCTTCATTTTCTTTGTACAACCGCGACTGATGTCCTCCAGTGTTACATACAGATCATGCTCAATGGGTGGATCCTGAAGCTTATCCTTATTGCGACCGGGCGATCCTGTGTGGAAGTTGAACGAATGCGACCTGAATGCCCCGCCCGGTCCTCCGGGTCTTGCATTACCCATTCCTAGTGTTGCAAATGGGTCTTCATCCAAATCCATGTCATCTTGGAACGCAAACATTCGGTTACCTCCTGGACCACCAATGTCAAAGAACGTCTGAAAAGGGTTTGAAGTACCAAAGAACTGGGCAAATGTTGCGCGAGGATCACCATGGAATGTGTAGGTGAAGCCACCCCCTGGTCCTTCACCTCCGCCTAAAGAACCGCCCTTCAGTCCTTCTTCACCATACTGATCATACACATCTCGCTTTCTCTTGTCACTCAGCACTTCGTACGCTTCTGCTACCTCCTTAAATTTCTCTTCTGCTCCGGGTGACTTGTTTTTGTCTGGATGATACCGGAGGGCAAGTTTACGGTACGCCTTCTTTATTTCATCGTCCGACGCTCCCTTTGAAATCCCCAGTATCTTGTAATAATCCTTCCCCATGTCTGAATTGCAACCTAAAATGGTTAATAATGCGTCATGAAACACCCACCAACGCAAGATACTTCACCGAATAAGACATGGAATATCATACACTACAGCTTTAAATTTATACTTCGGCCCATTTCAATATTACGACTACCTTATACACTCAAATATACATATAAAATTTAGAACAACACATTGTCGAAATATACCAACACTTCCGACTTATTATGAAATGAAACGTGAGAAGTGAGGCCGCCTACGCATCAACTCCTCAAACAAGCTGTTTCTACATTTGTGAATTATTTACCTTGTTAGAGCTATACAAGTTATATCAAATGTCGTATTCCAAATACCTCCTTCTTTGCACTGTACAACTAAACTGTAACGATGTCACGCTATTTGTAATAACTTTTACACACCCGTACAACCACCACATACGTCGCGTAAACTTAATCAATAGGCTCGCTAGCTCACTGGTTACACGAATATATACTCGTCATTCGTTCTCTAACATTCCGGAGGGTTCTGGAGACTGGCAACTTGCCAACTACGTCAGTTCGTTCGATAGGCAAGATATTGCTTGTCCGGTATTTTACGTTTCATGTCAACGGTATAGGTACGTTTTAAAATGACATGTTATGTACCACATACGTATTCAGTACACTTCACGACCCTGATGTTGGTTTATAATTGCAAAGTTGTGTATGACGGCATACTGAATACGTATATGATACAAGTACGGCAGATTGCATCGCATGGAATGGAATTGGTAATATTGCTTCGTAAGATGTTTGGAAACGGGAGTCGATGTCGACAAAACAGCCATCTGTGGGTAAATCTCGTCATTCGATATTTACCTGAGTCAGAATGATGGAGGTAAGTATAATTGTATGCTGTGATGAAGTTTAAGCTTTTCATTAAACATTAACATAAATAGTGCGATATAGATTTGAATTATGGAGGCATTGCTCCAGGTAGAAGTCCTTTGTAGGCCACCCTAATGAATAACAGGATCAAGTATTGATTATGTTATGTCCTTCTGTAGTTTAGCGGCATATAGTTAATTAGTTCCTCTTATATCTTATTAAAACCATTCTTTATTTCAGGTAGAAATATTGCACGCCCAGACTTCCAAAACTCTTGGAGTTTTAAATAACGTAAGTGTTTGAAATGTTCTCGGTGTACACACACTTGTACTCCTGTTTACGTAATATAAACAAGGCCCTTATTAGAGTACTAGGCAGTAGATTAGGGCCAGAATTTTGGGCCCAAGCTGTACGAAGCTTCAGAATTACCATAAACACGAAGTAATATCCACAGACAAAATCTTCTTTTTATCCATCTTCTGATTTTTACTGAACCTTCACGTTTAGGGGGACAATGTAGCGGCTACTTTGGAACTTTTATGTGTTCCCTGATAAAGATGAAGTACAAACATAAGTTACGGAACATCCCACACATTTCACTTTCGTATCATAGTTGTTCATTTTTTGCAGCAACATGCATTGAAAAAGAGGGATTAAAATTAATAGTCTTATGCTGTTACTTAAACTGCAATACCGTGAAAAGGCAACAAATTATTTTTATTTGAAGAATACCAAGGACTAAAAGACATATCTCAGCAACAGTGTTATGAAAGTGACATGCGTTGTAGGTTTTAAAGACTAAATACTAGTATTATGTGGTGATTCACATGTAATGGAGAGGGTGCTTCTACCATGACAACCTGTGATTAATTGGTAGTTCCAAGAAAGTAATGATCAGGTGGATGGATTGAACTCAGTGCATATTATTATATATTGTGATGATTTGAGGTTTTGATGATGTATTCTTGGATGTGATGCCCTATAGTTTTGTAGGTAGGTACTGACATTTTGAAGAACCTGTTGCCTCCATACCCCTGAAAATGGAAGTTACAAATTGCTCCACATTGTTGGTACCTACCTGCTAGACTATATGCTGTCATAAGATGAAAAGCTTAATAGTTCCTGATATGAATATGTCAAGTATTGTAATTGATAATTGCTTGAACATGTTATTCAGTCAGAACACCTTACACTGGCATGTTGTTTGTTTACACTTTCCAAAGAAAACTTAATATTTCCAATGTTAAGTTTTATATGTACTGGCAAAACATTAGTAGCTGTTTGTGGGAGCTGTTACCCCTCAGTTGTACTGAAGCTGCAAAAGGAACCCATGGATAGTCAGCATGACAGTGCTTGAGGCTTCCCTCAAGCCTACTGTATTTTCATCCAGTCCCTATGGGAATGTCAGCCAGCCCAAAGTGCTGGTTTCAAATGAATGTTATCATTGCTGTCATTTATATGGACAGAATGGTTAGACAACTGGAGAGTAATATAGTATGCCACAGGCAAAGTGTACAAGCCTGAAGCAGTGTGTAGGTGGCAATCCATGGGAGTTTTACCATGGCTGTAGTATAGTGTGATGACAACCATCATAGGTGAAGAGAAGAGGATGCTGTTATCTATATGTTTCTGTGCCTCTGCATTTTCTTCTGTCCCCATGATATTTGAAGTTAACCACATATTGAAATTATTTACTGAATAGGGGGTTGTGTATTAATATGATCAGAAGATTGATTTGTGCAGCTTTCTCCTGCAACATCTGTTCAAGAACTCAAGAAAAAGGTTCATGGGTTGAAGAAATACCTAAATCCAGATCGACAGGCCCTGCGACTTGAACCAAAAGGTAAAACCCTGAAAGAAGATGAATCTCTTAAGAGTCTGGGATTGAGAAGTGGTTCAAAGCTGTATGTGAAGGATCTGGGGCCACAGATTGGCTGGAAGACTGTGTTCCTTGCAGAGTATGCAGGCCCATTACTTGTGTACCTCTGGATGTACAGACGCCCCTGGTTGTTCTATGGGGATGGTGCTACTTCAGCTCCTCTACATTATACAGTACAGTAAGTGATTTGCTCAATGGTCATGTTTTTTAAGTTGTAGGAGGTGGGACTAGAGATTGTTAGTGAATGACAAGAGCACATATGAAGGGCATTGGGAGATGATTTGGACAAGGGTCGCTGTCTCGGCAAATAACAAGCTGTAAGATCATTTGAATTATCGTCAGGTAGTGCAGCATACCACCACCAGATGGCTCTAATGGTGCATTTTTATAAAAAGCTGCTGTGTCATTACCAAGTCTAGTGTTTGAAGAGCATGGACAAAAATCAAAATAGAAAGCAGTTATCATAGGCAGAAATGGACCATGTGGTTGCTGTGGAAAGGTGTTGAATTGTCTGATATTCATTGTCAGTTATTGCAGTTTGTGGAGAGAGCACCTGCATGTAGCACTGTGATCACATGGGTGCAGAGCTTCAGCACTGCAAGGAAACTGCACAGGTGGCTGTCCATGAGTGGTATTGCTACACTTTTAAAGAATGGTGCCATGAAGCCATTTGGAAGCTCCTGAGGAGATTGTTGCGATGTACAGCTCTGGGAGGGGAATGTGTTAGCTAGCAGTTGTTTAGTATTGAGCGTAGAGATAATATACTTGCTGCAAACGAGATGAGTTCAAATAATTTTCGAATACCCCTTGTTCATTGGTAGATGCTTAGGTACGAAAGTAGTGAAAAGTCAGTTGACCGTTACAGAACTGGAGGCATACTTCAGCTTCCCCTTACATCTTCATGGTATGATTAATAAGTACAGGCATGACGAAGCGCTACCAGTTACTCAGGAACTTCCCAATGTTTTCTGAAACCAGAAGTTGATTATTGTATTCACAAGATTCCACCACTGGTCCCTAGCTTGAGTCAGTTGAATCCAGTCCACTTCCATGTCTGTGGTTTCTTTTTGAAGACCCAAGTTTCCTTCAATATAATCATCTAATCAGCACTTAACCCGATTATCATGTTTCAAAATCCACAGACTGCTCGTACACAAGAACCATTAACTACTCCATCCAGGACTACAATATAATGTAATTCTATATACATTATAAAATATTCTTCATATTTGCAAGTTTATTCTATATCAGAACTCTCTAGAACTTTAAGGCCATATCACTATATAACCATTTTAAAATCATATCTTCTTTGTAAAATGAGATCTCATATAAAGTCAAAACACTTTAAAGTTGCATCAATACTTCTAAGTATTTTTGGTGTTCTGTATTACCTCATGATGGCCTATTCCAGCTGAAACATGTAACAATATTTTACATATATAGTAAGCGTTTTTAGTTGGGATTGATGAGCTTCTAATCTGTCATTGTTTATTCTCACCATGGGATGAACAAAGTTAAGACCAGTTGCCACTACAATTTCCGACTGGTGGATGGGTTTCAGCACAGTTCATCTGTTGCTGTTTGCTGGTCACTGCATATCAGTATAAACCCATGGGATACTGCGAGGCATTGCTGCAGTGCAAGGGTGACCACTCCATGGTCTGTCATGTAGTTCTGTTCCTGTTTCATTTTCTTTAACCTGCTGTACCTTAAAATGGTACTCTTGTCCGCAGTTGCTTCATCATAGACTCTGAACAAACATCCGTGAAAGCAAATCATTTACATTCACAAACCAAGAACTCAGTTACTGCTCATTGTTTTAAATGCACATCTGTCCCTGCTATTGTAGAATCAACTGTCTTGCTGTCTTCTGTCAGAGGAAACAGTTATAGCTAGTAGTAAGTGAGAGTATGATGTATTGGTTATTCCCACAAAACAGAATGTGAGGTGATAAGGCATAGGAGACATTTCTTTCTGGGTGACACTTGGATGTATGGAAGCTGTTACTGTTCTCTTGCACTTATATTTCCTTGAGATGGGCCACTGTCTGAAAACTGCTCAGTTCTGTTCTATCCTCCCATTAGCACTTCTCAGATCTTTGGAAAATGGTTCCCTATATTCTTTGTAGCTCTTTATTTTATATCATCACCTGGTCTGTGGTCTTTCCAGTGATCATACATGAGACATCTTCCTGTCATCCATGTGTTGCACATATATCCTTAAGTGATCAGCATTTCTTGTAACATTTATAGCAGCTTATCTTGTGTAATGTAATGCTTTTGGATTTTATGTTCATCATATCTGAGGTTCCCACAGTAATAAATATGTTAAAGCACTGCGATTATTTGTACTGGTAATGGTGGTGAAGTATAGCCTATTAGCTATTAAAAATGTGGATTTTTTAATAGTAATACAAAAGCAGTCTCAAGAAAATGTTAATGAAATTTATTCATACACAGGTGCATAAGATAAATGCTAGTTGTTGATCGGTTTTGATCAAGTCAATAAGAATAAAGGTATTTAACATACTGAGCTGTTGCCTACTGTCCTGTCAGTCCATTTGTGCTTGCCACTTGGATAAAATCTCAGGTGGATCATGGCCTGGGGCCATGAAGGCCACATGCTGGGTGCATTGGATCTACAGGAATTAGGCAGGGGAAAGTGAAGTGAGGACTGGAACTGAGGCTATGATTGAACCAGCTGGAACCTTCATGACACAGTGCTGTGATATTTATCTGTTCTTGTTCATTTATTAGTACTCTGTAGAGTTTTCATATGCACATCTTGTTGTCTGCTTGCAGCTCTGTCAAGTCTTCTACCTGTGGTTCACATATTTGTATGTTCTTTGTAACATGTTGATGTTACAGCATTGCAGCAGGCTGCTGGACACTGCACTATGCTAAGCGACTTCTGGAAACCCTCTTTGTGCACCGGTTCTCTCACTCTACAATGCCCATTTTCAACCTTATCAAGAACTGTTCCTACTACTGGCTGTTCACACTGTATGTTGCTTATCATGTGAACCATCCACTGTTCACAGCACCAGGACCAGTACAGGTTTATGGGAGCCTTGCAGCCTTCTTGGTATGTTAAACATTGTGAGATTGCTTTGTCAAATTCCTTCATACATAATTACTCCCCTTTTTGACATATGATGCTGTATGATGTAGGACTACACAAACTGATTATAAGTGATGCAGTAGCCATAGTGAAGACCACCCTCTTAAGGAAAAGATCTCTCTTTCCCACAAAAGAAATACCCTCTAAGTATGCAGGTAGGGAGGTTCTGAATTGGTACTGCTACGAGGAAGATTTTGGTATTGAGTACTGCCTTTTCCCATGGGGGGACCACGGTAGCACAATGGATAAGGTACTGTGCTACAAATCGGAAAGTCACTGGTTCGATCCCAGATGGTGTCATTGGAATTTTTCATTGACATAATCCTTCCGATCGCACTATGGCCCTGGGGTCGACTCAGCCTCTAACACAAATGAGTACTAGGAGTATTTCCTGGGGGTAAAAACGGCCGATGTGTAAGGCTGACAACCTTACCACCATCCTGGGCAGTTGTTACGTAATCTGGGAACCTTAACTTCCTGGAACCCTCTGGGCATCTCAGGCCTGTAGTGGAACTGATTTACCTTACTTTTTCCCATGGAACACTCATATAATTCCAGAATGGGTGAAGTGCTTTTCCTTCTGCCCATGCTGCATCATTGTAGTCCATAAGGAAATCAATAAAGTTTACTCATCCAAAGTGTAGCTGAATGTTTCAGAGAATCTTTGTACATGAGTAAGGGAAGATTTGTTGGTCTTCTGGGTTATGATACCTTGTCTGGTAGGGGAGGTGGGTCCTAATGTTTTGGAGCAACAAACCGCCTCCTTATTCAGTGTACTATGCTGTAAAGATAAAGGCTGAATGTTGCTGTGAAACATCAGTACCCATCCATCAACTTCTGTGGTGTCGTGTCGTAACCCACAAGACTGCATGTGAAACTGTACAATAGTTACTGAGCTGGTTATAAAATTGAAATTAAAACGGCTCGTTATCAGTCTATGTTACTTTGCTTGCAGTCAGAATACCAGTCTATATTTTGATGGTCTGCAGAATTGCTTTAAAACTTCTTTGTACCAATAAGTTATTTTTCTTCAAATTTCCTTCCTATGACTGGGATAATCTCCTCTTTATTTTCTGTACACTTCTCCTTCTTGCTTTGATATTTCTACTCTGTGTGGGTCATATATCAACCAAGTTTCTCCATTTGTCGCTGTCTTCCCAAAGCCATTGTTTCACCTCTGTTTCCTCCCCTGTTGTTCTTTCTGTCTGAAATCTTTCCTAACCTGATGTTCCATCTTGATCTCCTGGAATTTTTCTATTTAGAGTGGTGTTCAGAGCCTTTTTAGACATGCTTACAAAGGTGGAAAGAGCAACTGTCTGCTTAGTCATGTCTATTCTTGTGGAATAACTTGGCTTCTGCTGGATGAATTTTCATGGAATAATATTTTTGGGGGGTTTTACTAAAATCTGCCCAGAAATTTGAAGTTTCTTTGAAATTGGACAAAGAAACACTTTACATGTACACCTACATACATGTATAACTACTTTGGTTACTATTGTTACCATGATTGCTTTTGTTATCAAGGATACCAGTGTCTGTATGTTTTTTTTTAATGTGGGGCAGCCTGTTGAGATGATGATATACAAGGTGAATAATAACAGACAATCTGGTTAACTGGTTTTGGTTTATCACATAATTATATGATATACATGAAGTTGAGATCTCAACCATGTAAATTGATGATGTAAGATGTAAAATAATATAATGGAACTTGCATAATAATTTCTTTAGTCACTGATGGCTTCTTGTTGATCCAAGACATGCTGCATTAAAACCATATATTATACAAGAAGAATGTAGTTGTGATTGATGGCTATTATTCACCTTGTTAATATGGTTGCTATAGTTTCCTTGATACCATGGTTGCCATGGTTAATAACGTTACCATCCCTTTTCTGGTTGTCGTAATTACCTTGGTTATCAAAGTTATGGATGTTATTGTGGTTACATTTGCTATTATGGTTGCCCAAGTTACCAGAAGATGAACATTACTGGTCATATAGGAACAAAAAGTACACAAATACTTGCGTGCACTAATGATGTGGCAAAAATGAGTAGAAGTAAAAATGCATTGAAAGGTACCTTATTTAATATAGAAAAAGAAGCAAGAAGAAGGGGCCTCCTAGTCAATGAAAATAAAACCAAATATATGCAAGTAGCAAGAGCAGTGTTTAATGATGAACACCTGTGTCTTGGAAAGTATAAATTTGAGCACCTTAAAGAATTCTCTTACGTAGGTTCGTAAATGAACTGAACTAACTCCGTCAGTAGTGAAATCCAAGCCAGGATTCTCAGTGGAAATCGATGCTATTATGCATATGGGAAATGAAGGAAATCAGGAACAGTAAACAGAAGCTCAAAGTTTAAAATATACAAAAGTTTAATAAGACCTGTAGCAACCTATGGATGTGAAGCTTGGACATTAACAAGTCGAGACAAACAACAACAAAGAATATTTGAGTGCAGAATATCGAGAAAAATCTTTGGCGCAGTGCAAAATGAAGATGGTTCCTGGAGAATCAGAATGAATCACAAACTGAATGAATTGATTGAAAACGCAGATATAGTGAGATTTATAAAAAGTAGAAAAATAGCCTGGCTGGGTCACGTGACGTGATGCGGATGGATGACAGGAGAACAACTAAAAAAATTTTAGAGTGGAAACCTATAGGTATGAGAATTAGAGGAAGACCAAGGAAGAGATGGATCACAGATATTGAAGAAGATATGCAAATGATAGGAATAAAAGGGTGGAGAAAGCATTGTAAGGAAAGAGCAGAGTGGAAGAGAATCACTGAGAAGGCTAAAACCCATAGGGGGTTGTAATGCCAGTGAAAGAAGAAGAGGTTACCAGTGTTCTTTGGTTGCCATGGTTATGTGAATGTGCCAGATGTCTTCTGCTTTGCAGATGTTTCCTATTTTGTTTGGGATTCTATCATTCTTCAATCTTAAAACATGTCTCTACAGTCTTAGTCTTATTTTGTAATTTTTTTATTCGTCTGCGAGGTATTTCTTTTTAAATTCTATATCTGGCACTCTTTTTAAATTTTGAATCTGGCTCTCTTCGGCTACCCTGACTGAGTTTTTTCTGTGCTTTTTCCTCAGTTGTAAGGCATATAACTCGCAAAGACGGGGCATGGTCCGCACTCTTCCCAATTAGGCGATAATCTGTACACGGTTAGTTCATCGCTAATTTTAGTTTCACCTCTCTGGGTTCGAATCCCAGAAAGCCTTCAAACCAAAGTTGTTAATTGTGTTGTCCTATGTATTGTTTGTATGTAAATGTGTACTGTACTACTCCCACCGGGTGTCAACCCAATTGCAGTTAACAAATATATCAAATATCTTCTTTTTTCTCCTCCACCACTGTCTCCTCCTCATCAGCATCATCATCATTGTGTCCTTATCCCTGTTGCTATTTTTTTCTTTGGTACTTCTTATAAAAATCTTATTTCTGCTGCTGTTAGTCTGCAGGTTAGCACGAAGTAAAGGGGTAAAGGCCATCAATCACAACCAAGTTCGGTGTTGTATGTAACTTGAGCACGGTTGGGTTCCACATAAAGTAATCAAAATTTGGGTGTAAAATTGTATAGCTCAAGGCCAATAACCAGTGTGTAGTACTTACATGTGGAAGTGAAGTTTCTGTGATATGTTGCTTTTCTTCTCAAAAAAGTCCAATGTATTCAGCAAAAAATAAAAAAATTCATATCTGAACTATATATATACCAACATGAATAATGGTTTAATATCATTTACATGATAACTTTTATTTGGTATTTTAATTACATCTGATGATGTTTTCTGTACTTAAGCTGAAACATGTCACATTGAAGAGTTATACAATAATATAACACAAAACTTAGTTGAGAATGATGGATTTTTTATTTTTGTATCTTCATCACAACAGAATGTCTGTCCTTAAAGATTACTGAACTTTGCATGTGTCAGTGTCTATATTCCTGCTCCATACTTTTTACTATAGATATTTCTGTTGCCTTTTAGCTAAAGGCTAATTTCAGTGTACATTCTGGCATTTAAACGCATGTCTTCTTGTTCCTAAATTGTTTATGTGTTGGTAATCCTGCTTGTTTCAGCTGTGTGAATTAGGTAATCTGAGCATCCATGTAGCTTTGCGGAACTTGCGGCCCCCAGGCACCAAAGTGCGCAAGATTCCATTAGCCACATCAAATCCACTTACATCTCTCTTCAATCTGGTGTCATGTCCCAACTACACATATGAGTTTGGCAGTTGGTTGGCCTTCAGCATCATGACACAGTGCTTGCCAGGTTTGTACAATTACAGTACAGTTTATAAAAGTAAACCTTATGCCCCAGGTATGTACCTTTCAAGGTGTTGTTGTGTCATGTTTTGAAGTTGTTTCATCATTTTGGCACAGATTGCAGTCAGCATATTGGGGGTGAACAAGGGTGAGTGAGATTGTGGACTGGTGTAAAGATCACATATTGGGGGTTGGGAAGATCTTAGATGTCTATACAGGCTAGGATTTTAAAATTTTGCCTGCCCTACAGTGAGGAGCATTTGACCCAGCCTTGGAGTGTACTTTCATGTGTGTTATCCACACCTGACTGAAGCCTACCTTTTTATTATTCTAGCTTGAAATAAGGCTGATCTATTTACAATCCTCCTTGACTGTTCTGTCATCAATACATATTTCTTTTAATGCATAAATACCAGTATTCCTTGTATGAATGTATATAATGGTAGTTTGAGAATATCAGGGGTTATTTTGGTTTCGGGAATAGAACCAAATCTTGGATGCTAGGTTTGTAAGGTGTTACTCAGACTTTCTGGAAGTGATCAACTATGAATATCCATGAGAAACTTAAGTCTTTTGGATTTGTTTCTGCAGCCTGAGCAAAGTAAATTTCCCAAGCTTTACATAAATCTCAACTCACCACATTTAATGTCCAGTGAAGATGACCTCCTTTCAGTTCCATTTACTGCATGTTGTGCAGACACCATAAAACAGTTCCAGTGATTGACATTCCTGCACCACTAACCTGGCTACACAGATATTTCGTTTACTGCTTGCACTGGCTGTGTATACACAAAGTGTGTTTGTTTAACCTCAATAAGTATCTGAATTTCTGATTGTGGTTTTACCGCCAGTTACTGAGTTAACTGTGACCCAGATTAATGTGCTTGTTGAGAGGATCAAAATATTCCTGGTAGCTAGTTGTATTAAGACGACTGCACTTCTTGTTTAAGCAAAAGTGCTGGTGTTCAAAGGGGTAGAATGAGTGCTGTTGTGGTAAAGGTAAATATGAGGTTCACTCTAGAACAGGCCATGAAGGCCCAGAGGAGGAGTAGATATATATCTCTACTCTTTGTTGAACCTTGGTGCTAGATGGGGGTGGGTGGTTAGTACCACACCCCAACCATTTTAACCCCCCACCGGAAAGACCCAGTACCCATTGTGTAGGAGGCTGGGTAGGCCTGTCTGGATGGGTGCAGAAACTCTTGCCCCTCCAGGATTCGATTCTTGGAGAGTCCAGCCCATGGTGAGTCGCTATACCAACTATGCTGTCCCAGCCCATATGCTGTCATGGAGCAAGTTGAGACAGTTCCAGAAAACCTAAATAGGAGTTGATAGTTCTTAGTGCAGCACATCCCTGTTTTCCAGGTTTGATAAAGCTGCATATAGAAAAAAACATCATGATTAGACCTACAAACAACTGACAAAACACTCCTGTTCTTCTGCTGGAAAATATAATGTGGAAGTACTAAAGAATTTTGTTTTGCTTTGTTGCATATTCATTATGCAGAACTTCTTGAGTCTGATGTGGAATGTAAAAGATTTTCCTTTTATTACTATCTGATACTAGCAGTTTGTGCACACCAGCATTTCATTATGTACTCATTACATACTCTTAACAAAGGTTCTGTATTTCAACATTGAAGTTCCTGAAACAAAATTATGATCACTTTTGTGTGAGTCATTTACTAATCAAAATTATTTTTATTTCAATGGTAAATGATAAGTCAGAGAAAGTGGATTAACCATGGGCGCTGTGATATCACCCATATTTTCAGAATTCCATCTACAGTACATTGAACACAAGTGCAGTGTGGATATTGCATGGTGGTGTCACATATCAGGTTATGTTTGATATGTTGTTGACATTTTTATCATCACTTACGGTTCCAATTCAAACATCAGTTACGTTTTTAGAGAGTATAACATTTTTTGTCAAAATGTGATATTGGCCATGGAATCTGAAACTGATTACAGTTAACTTCTACGACATCATCATCTACGGTAATAACAAGGATATGGAATTTTTATTATTTCATAGACCCAATACAACAGATATTGTCATGCCCAACGACTATTCCCACAGACACAGGTATGCTGCAGTAAGGGTTCTGTTCAGTAGGATGAACCAGTGCAATGTAAATAGTAATGAAAACGCAAAAGATTTACTTATAATGCAGGCTATATTATGAGAGGGTGCTGATAAGTCCTTAGCCCGACCTACTTCCCGATGTTGTAGGACAGAATTGATAGTGTCGTTGGAAAGAGGGGTCTGTTCATGTGCCGAATTGCAAGTCTTTTCTTGTTACAGAGGCTGAAATGAAGTACGTCAGGCGATGCGCGCGATTTCAACAACATGGAGACGCAAGCTGTCATCAAGTTTTTTTTTTCTTGCAAGGCAAGGTGCTGAAGGGCATTCATGCCATTCTGACAGAATCATTAGGGGAACATGCACCATCATATGCCACTGTCAAAAACTGGGTGGCCCAGTTTAAACATGGTGATTTTTCCACCTGTGATTTGTCTTGTTCTGGATGACCCAAAACAGTGACCACCCTGAAGATTATTGATCAAATTCACGAGCTAATCTTGGAAGACCGCCGGATTTTGGCTAAATCAATAGCTGAGCAACTGGGCATCTCACATGAGTGGGTTGGGTCCATCAGTCATGAAGATTTGGACATGTGGCAGCTCGTTGCCAAGTGGGTCCTGATATACCTGAGCACGGATCAAAAACGTTAATGGGCGCAGTCATCGGAGCAAATTTTGGAATTTTTTTGGTAAGATCCAAATGATTTCCTATCGCAATTGGCTACCATGAACAAAACCTGGTTATATCACTATGACCCGAAGACAAGGCAACAATCAATGGAGTGATGGCAGAGTGGCTCACCCAGCCCCAAAAAATTCCGAGTGCAAAAATCCACTGGAAGAGTTCTCACCTCGATTTTTTGGGATCAAGACAGCATCCTCCTCATTGATCATCTTCCAAAGGGCCAAACTATCAACATGGAGTGTTACTCATCTCTGCTGGTGCAATTGAAGGACATTTTGAAAGAAAAATGCCACAGAAAGGTCACCAAGGGGGTCTTGTTCTTGCACAACAATGTCCTGTCTCACTGGGCACTTGCAACCTAGAAGAAACTGGCCTACCTGGGCTTGCAGTGTCTGGATCACCCACCCTGTTCTCCGGATCTGGTCCCTTCGGACTACGACCTGTTCCTTGGACTGAAAAAACAATTGAAAGGTCGCCATTTTTCATCCGACGCGGAGGTCATTGCAGCTGTGGAGGTCTGGTTGGATAGACAACCTTCTGAATTTTTTTTGAGTAGCTTCCAAAAGTTGGAGCAATGGGGTAAGAAGTGTATTGAGCTTTGTGGGGAGTATGTTGAATAAATCCTGAGTTTGATCGTTGTAGCTTGTTTCCTTCCTGGTCGGGCTAAGGACTTATCAGCACCCCCTTGTACATAACAGTAGGTACCACATTAGCAACATCACAACCTTAGACAACAAACCAACATGCCAAAAATAGATAAAACACAGAATTTCAAATTATATGTATTCAGGCAAACAAATGAGACACACTACTAAGTTATTTAAAAATACCAATCTAAAAAACTGCCTTTTAAGACCAGGAACACTAGAAAAAGCTTCCAAAAAAGACAAAAATAAAATTGTGTTTGAGAAATGGGATTTACCAGAGGAAATGCCCAAATTGTGGATGCAGTTTAAAAGACAAATAGGAGTATGTTTCTTACCAAATACATTGTACACCTACAGACTCTCAGAAACAACTCTAGCAGGTTAGGCATCATTTTAAAGAATGGACACTTATTTGGTAAAATAGAAGACAATGTAATTCCTGTAGTTAAAGAAGGCAGCATGTGAACACCTTCAACAAAATGCCTTTGTAAACTACTAAAGCTGGTCTGCAATTGACATATGATATTTCCTAACTCCATATTTGGTGCAATAGTTCAACCATTCCATAAGTGACATTTTAGCTTCTTGCGTCAACTCTACCCATTCTTTTCATGACCTACCTGACCAATGTAGAACATGCAACCGGAGAGTAGCATATTCTTTGTAATAGTCCCATAATTTAAACAGAGCAAATCAAACTTACATCCCTTAGTGTACACTGTTGTCTGAAGGGCATATCTTTTTTCAGATTTTGAAATCATATTGTGATGCACCAGCTACCTTAGGTGCTTCTCAAAAAAAAAATGTGTCTAACAGCAAGCATGTATTATAAACCTTGTTATTGCCAAAGTTCCCACCTTGAACATGTCACACACAAGAAGATGAAACCAGTTATGTATAAAAAAGTTTCAGATTCCAATAGAATTCAAGTTGGACATATACTGTTCATTCAAAGCAACTAACAATTTCCACAAACACACTGTTGATGTGAAATGACTTCCACCCTCAGCGTAGCTGTGCCAAGAGTGTATGCTCATGAACATGACTTTTTATTATTAATGGTTCTGTAATTAATTATACAGGCAGGTCTTGTTTTATGCCAGCATTGTGTTCTGAAAAATGTCACGCAAATCTAACACAAAATTCCCCTTACAACATATTTCCTGGGGGTTAGGGGACTGACATCCTCATCCTTTATAGTATGTGACTATACCACTAGTGGACATATGGACCTGTAGATCATATACTGTGTATACAATATATATACATTTCTATGTAATATATTTATTTATTTCTATTGCAGTAAAAATGTAAGAGATTGATACCCATGATTTTGGTATGGTTCAATCTGAAAGGACTGTGGTAGCCGTGCTACACAAACAAATGCTTTAGTTTCTGACTTAGGACTTTCTTTATTTCTTTCATTATCATTATTTGTACATGCACAACTCTGAATGAGTCTAACATTATGACAAATGTCAACAATTCATTCACCTTTTTCAAGTCAGATTGTAACATTTAATTTTTCTTCAATACTAATTGTCCTTTGCTGGTTTTTCACTTCGATTGCACTAGGCGATACAAATTTATTTTTGTCACTCATGTTGGTAAGAAATGCTAGTGTTGTTGAAGAGGAAACTACCTGAGCTGTGTGCTTATTTCACCGACGTAATCAGCCGTACACGTGACTGATGGTGTGACAGTGACCTCACTTTTTACTAGCCTCCTACAGAAGATAAGTACAGACATGGATTGCCTATGCCAAATTGCATTAAACCAAAAATTATATAAGATCTAAAAGTTATGTAAATTTTCAAGTCATTAGAGTGAACTTACACAACAAGAAATCATGTAATATGAGACATGCCTGTGTATTAAATTTGCAGTCATAATTTTAATGGAGAGTTACTGCGTGTTATAACCGACATAAAAAAAGTATAATGTTAAACATCAGTTCAGAGCCAAATGAGAGATATCAAACATGTACGCATAATGTTCAAACAGTGACTACATTGTACAGTTTTAATTACTGACTGCCAATTTCTGTAAAACTATTGATATTCTAGTCCTAAATTCATTACGTATGGTTTTCATTCTCTGTATCTGTTTTTATGCAGCATTACCCAAAAGTAGCCTTTGTTAAATGAGCCGAAGCATGTAACCTATTTCCATGTGTCTGTAATACTGACCAGTAAAACAGTAATTTCATACTGGTTTAACTTAGAATACCAATTAAGTCAAAAGAAATGCCATTGCCCAGCTTGAAGTATAGCATTTTCAGTTATAATTTAAAATGGTTAATTTGAAGTATTGTTACTTTTTAATTACAGTGGTATATACAGTATATGACTTTAAGTTTGGAATATTAAAAAAAATGTTTGTGTACACTCATGCTATGTGAATAATATCTTAGTAGTATGTACTGTGTAAAGCCCTGAAAACTTTTTCAGCCAAGTGAGAGTGCAGTTGTCCCTGAACAGTTGTCCTGTTAAGCACCAAACCTGCGTGCAAGCAAAGCGTGATGGTGTCAAGTCATTAAGCATGCTGCTGGCTGCCATGAAAGTCAAGAAAAAGGAAATGCATCTTTGATATATTGAAAAATGCTGTGATATCTGTCATATATTATTGTATTTTGAATATTTTATTCCACACAGTGTATAATGCATAAGTGAAAAGAAGAAAGGAAAACCAAGGCAACATGATAGCAGGATAACTGGAGGTCATTAGGGAAGTGGACAAACATGAAATAAGTAGAAGTGAAATAGCCCACGCATACAGAATCCCACTTTCCACTGTTTTGACATATTTATATCATCTGGATTCTTTTAAACTGCAGGCTTTGAAAGGGATAATAATTCAAAATACATGAGAGTTTGTGGAGCAGACATGGCAATATGGAAAAAGAGCTGTTTGAATGGTTTTGCCATGCTCGAAAGAACAGTATTATAGTGGATAGCTGAACAGTGAAAATGAAGGTTGATAAAACGGCCCTGAAGATGGGTGTTGATTTTAAATACTCCTGTGGATTGCGACAGTGGTTCAAAAGGAGATGAAATGTTATTATCAGTGAACAAAGAAGGTGCTTCAACAGACATTGATTTGGCAGTGAATTGTTAAGAACCCATGAAACCAATCATTACTGTATGGCCTGCATGATGTTTTTGGTCTGGATAAAAGGCACTTTTTTTATAATGCATAACTGAAGAGGACTCTGGAATTAATCCTTTGACACTGGAATCAAATTCCCATACTGATGTGCAGAAGACCAGAATTTAAATGCCCCCTGCACAATAAGGCTACTTCAGAGTAGATACATTTATATAACATTTGGCATTTTGAGCATCACTGTGATATATAACAGCGGTGTTTAAGAGTTAAAGGTAGATAACTTCCAGGGAGGGAAAGGGTATAAGGACAGATTGACGATCTTATTAAGTTCCAATGTTGATGGCAGCAAAAACTTTGTCCATTAATTGTCAGCCAGTTTGAAAAGCCATATTACTTGCAGTTTGAGGCACTACCCATGTGATTACAAATTGTCCAAAAATGCATAGGTGACAGGATCTTTGTTTAGAGTGTGGCTGGTCTCTGTCAAGAGGAAAATGGCTTGCTGGAACATAAATGTGCTTCTGTTGATGGATCAAAATGCTGCCCTTGATGACAGTTGCATTACCTTGAAACACATTCCTTTTGTACTTTCTGCTAGACACTACCAGTTACATGGAACCACTGGAACAGGGCATCATAAACTGTATGATATGGAAGTGCTGAAGGCATGTATTGCATTTTTTGTTGCAAGGAATAGGAATGAACCTGCAGAAGACATAAGAAAATTGAACATCTTGGATGTCATGCATGGGGTGTCTGTGGCATGGAAATCCATAATGATTGCAGTAATTCAGAACTGCTTTGCAAAATGTAGCTTTAGCACTGGAAGTTCAGTGAACACCAGTGATGATGAAGAAAACTGCTAATGGGTGGAAATGAAAGGCCCCATTGGTGATTAACCCACCAGTTTGACAGCTGTGGCCCCAGCTCCATGTACTTGACAGGTGAGGAATAGGAGAATACAGAGGAAACATGGCCCCTTCCATCACACTGTCTCACAGAGATGCTCCAGTTGTGTCCATGCTGGATTTGGTAGTAACTTCAACTGATACATGTGACAATTGCAAGAACTGTGGATGAACTGCAAGAGTTTGTGTATGAAGTGTATAAAACAGTCTGACACAAAGGTTCATTGGCAACTATTTTAAGAAACAATGAACACAAATCTAAGTTTGGTGAACATGAAGATTTTTTGTGGTCTTCTTTTTCTCATGTAAATTTTATTACATTATGTTACAGGTGTGTAAAAAACAACTAAAATAAAAAATGAGTGTCTGTTAATGCTGCTACGTAAAAGAATCATAGATATAACAACATTACTTTGTTATTTTAACTTCCTCCATACCAGGTAAATATGAATTGAGAACACTGTATTATTCAGTCGTGTAATTCAGAGTTGAAAGTTTTGGTCCCAAACTCTTCGGTTTAATGAGGTTTTGCTGTAAGAAAACTGCTAACGTAAACTTGTTTTCCATAACAAGATGTCATACACAAGGATATATAGTTGTACATTCAAAGAGATTACATTGCCAATTTTCAGTGCTGTGAGAAGCTTATAGTGACTACATTTCCTTTCAGCGGGCCTCTTCGCCCTGGCAGGCATGTATCAAATGACTGTGTGGGCACTTGGGAAGCACAAGACATACAAGAAAGAGTTCCCAAACTACCCCCGTAGCCGCAAGGCCATCATACCATTTATCCTTTAAGTTATTTGTCATCTGGGATCAACCATCAGAAGAAATGTGTTCTATGTTTTCTGAGCAGTAAGTACTCTCCTGTGCTATGTATTTGGGGTGATTGGGTTCTAGGGTTGGGGATGGAATATACTGTGTTATATTTAGTGCATTGACCCATGCCATAAGAAGTAATGTCCAGGTGTCTCATACTTCCAATGGATGTACAATTTGCAGCTTGGTTTGGACAGCCTAGGAAACACAAGCAGTGCCATTTTTGTTAACAGTCGTCCAGAATATAGGATTAAATTGTGTTGTTACAAGTGGTTCAGCACTCTCTGAAGTACTGAAATTTTTTCAGAAGTTTCTTAGAAAAATGGGCAGTGACAAATAATTTGCATACTGATGTTATTGTAAATACTGTTCTGGGTTGTGTCCTAGTTCCATAGATCCGATGTTTAGTTAACTTTTTTTTTTTTGGTGGGGGGGGGGTTGCCAGAAATGATCTGTGAAACATGAAGAATGGTTACCAGCCAGATTTCTAACAGTAAATGTCTGGGTAGAGAGTTTATGTGGATCTAATTGCGTATAAATTGAATGATCGCATTCACCAAAGCTGTCATCCATGGACAGTGTCACATATCCCCCTGTTCCTTGGTCTGATGACTGGAGGCAAGTAAAGCAAAAATGTTTTTTCCATTCAGTGAAAGCTGTAATTTCATAGCATGCATTATGTTACTATAAGCCACAGCATTTCTGATCTTTCTGTGTCCCAGGCTAGGGGAATGGGTAAATCATTACTTGACTAGAGGTCCCAGAAATATGCTTTCCCATGTGAAAAGCAGCTGTCTTTTGTTCAATTGCGTTTGTACATGAGTTGACTTTTATGGGATTTGTCACTGCTGTGCTGAAGTTGTTATGGGTTTTTATTTGTGTGGTAGAAGTCATGTGTTACTCGTAGATTTTTTTAACTTTTCACAGTGCATAGTGTTTCAACTTTGCTTTTTATTTACCAACATATGCACAATTTCTAAAATACAATGTAAAACCTCAATTGGTTAATGTAATTTTAATGTTTTAACCAATTGAGGTTTTACATTGTATTTTAGAAATTGTGCATATGTTGGTAAATAAAAAGCAAAGTTACTCCTAGAGTTTGAAATGAATGTTGCAATCATTCAACACATTATATTCAAGAATTCAGCCAAAAATGATTTGCTATCATCATGCCTAATTACAAGAATACAAACGGGAATGTGTTTTACAACTGTATTTCAGGTCTGATATCTCAGCGTTTACAAAGCTACAACATACATGTAGTGCAAAAGATATTGAATGCCTGAAATATATAATTTTAAGTTTATAGAACATTAAAAGTAGTAGTAGAATAATATGATGTAGACAATCAGATATAAAATTCTTGTAAGTGACATGTACATGTTGCAGTTGGATCATCAAAGTGTAGAAAATGTGTTTGTAAAGTAGGACTACTGTCAATCCCATAATCTTGTTTTGTGATGTTTTGTTTCTGTTACTTATTTTGAGCGTGTCGTTCAGGTTGTTTAAAACTTGTTTAATATTGTTTAGATCTTGGTATAATATAGTTTTACATATCCCAGTACATGTCTTAATTGTTTTGTGCTTGAATGCCTAGAGTAGTCATTTAAACATGAAGCACTTGTATGTGTCAATGATCTGATTGCAATATATATATATATATTGTTTCTGAGAATTTTGTATCTAATTGCCTACATAATATTATTCTGTTTGCTATTTTTTGACGTTTTATATACTTAAAATTACATACTTCTGGCATTCTCTTTCTTTGCCACTATACATTTATTTTAGCTTTGTAAAGGTTGAGATCCCAAACTTGAAATCCAATTGTAAAATATACCCCCTCTGTATTCTAGCAATTAGGCCTGATAATGGCTAATCATTTTTGGCTGAAACATATAGGTTTATTCTTCTTGAATATAATGTTGTAGTGACTGATTGCAACATTCATGTGTATTTAATAATGCAATGGGAATCTGCCACCTTAAAGTACTTAGAGTTTGATCTGTAAATCTTATTTGAGTATTAAAATTTTATAATATGTAGCTAGTTACTACGTGAACGTACTGGGATATGATAAAGAATTTTGTGTATTACATGTACAGTCGACTACGTGTAATACACAAAATTCTTTGTTATTGAACCAACACAACGGGGATGATGCACCTCAAAATTGGGATATGATGCCATGGTAGATTCACTGATGTTGTGGAGGAGCATTGGTAAATTTCAACTTGAATACTTAATGTCACATCCATAGTGACTGTTCTTTGTAGTCACCACTGTGAAAACTCCATATCTGATGTGGTTGCAGTGGCATAACTTTGGGGGTGATGGTGCAGTCACACCAGATGGCAGAGAGTAGGGGCAGCAAAATGTGCATTGAAAGTGAAAAAATTTGTTTTTCTGTGCCTGACAAATTTTAAATTATTCAACCAAAGAGAAGAACGTTCAATAAATTGTGATTTTTTAAATTAATAATTTTTCTTGGGGGGCTGCCATTCTGATTACTTGCTTCAGGCACCAAAATCCTAGCTATGCTACTGCATTTTTGAACAACTTGTGATTAGGTTCAAGATGTTTGTCTTTACCATTGCCTAACTTGTGATTAGGTTCAAGATGTTTATCTTTACCATTGCCTAACCCTTATCCTGCTAACATGGAGAATAGGGTGAGTTCCTAATAATGCCAGCAAATGGCAGATGGGATTTAACTCAGGGTTTAAAGGGTTAATTCTTCTACATAACTATACTTGATTAATGGGCTGATGATGGAGAGAAGACACAAATAATAGAGAATATGAATAATCCAACATATTTTGTTGGGTGCATTCACAACTTCAAAATTTATGTTACATTTTTGGCACAACTGTCATTCATTTCGAGATCATAATTGTAATGGTCACTTGTTTGTTTGAAGTGTTGGACTCCTCCTCATGGCATCGTCAGTTTTCCTGGCAGTTGTAGCCACTGTATGTGAACCTTGACTAACACCTGTACTGCATAGTAATTCCAGGTTAGATTCGACACTTTTTGGGAAATGTATGTGTGTTTTATTATATCAAGAGTTGAAAGAAATGGAATTGTGGTCGGGTAAAAATCTGGTTTACCTGGAATGTAGGTACAGGAGAAACTCAGGAGAAGAAACAAACACTCAAAATTTGAATTATAAGAGGTCTGTTTGTGGCATCTGTCTCCTAGGAGGTGGGGATATTTGCCATACCTGTAGAGAGAAATGCCACCTATATGTAACTGGATGCATATGTTTTATTTCAAGCCTAAAGCATTAATGTAGGTGGGAAAACACCAATGAAATAAAGGTAAATTGTTTTATATTTGTATGAGAAATAACATATTTCATTTTTAAACAGACAAGTAGAAAATAAACAGTGAAGAATTATTGACTAAGTAAGACAGTTTAATATGTATACTTGAAGGCAGTAATGAAGGATTTTTTGTTCTCCCCATTTTACATAACTAAAAATTCTCAGATGGAACATTATAAATCTGTTTTTAAGTGGACAAAAATAAAAAATCTTGTAGCATATAGTAGAGGAAGGAGCAAGTTTTGCTTTACTTATTACTTCTGACGTTGCTATGATTTGGGCTGCTGTTTTAGTGCTCTCATACTGAGGTTCTTAAGAGTAAATTATTTATTTTCTAATTCTTTAACTGAAGAGTTTCTCCATAGCTTAAGAACTACCAACATCCAAAACAAAACAAAAATGTTCCATTTCACTGGTGCTGTTCACCATACATTTGCCAGCTTGTGTCATTTATAGAAGTTGCTGTATTTTACAGCATTTGAAATCTGTTGTTAGTTTAATTGAACAGCAATCAAGAAACATCTGGAGGGACTCTCTCCCCCTCCCCACCATATTTGAAGTTCTTAGGGACCTTTGTATGCATTATTTAACTATGAAAGCAGGGCATTGTTGACACCCTAAAATAATAACATATTCATAGGTGACAAGTATGAGCCCCCCCTTTTTTTTAAAAAAAATTACATGTGATGAGTTAACCGTGGGTTATGCTTTAGTTACCAGTTTTTTAATACATTCCCTGTAACCATAAAAATAAGTTGTACTTTATTTGTCTGTGTCACATAGATTTTCCATGTTTATGCAGCATAGTGCTAACAATATCATGCTGTTTTTATGGTGCAAGAATGGAACTAATGTGTGTTCATGCTTGGATACATTCCTGTTTTAGAAAGAAGGCTATTATGTTTCATTGTTATGTCATTGAATAAACATTATTTATATTAATCAGTTGTTAGTTTTGATTTGTAGGCCATTGACTTGGTGTTCTCCCTCCAGCAATCCTGCACCAATTGATCCCCATGCATTCCTGAAGATTCATGTCTTCTGGGCAGTGGCCATGTTGTAGGGCGAGTATTTCCCAGCATTTTTAAGGATCATAGTGCCTTTATCTTGAGGGTCAAGCAGTCCAAAAAGAATTGGTATGTGCCAGTCAATCAACAAAATAGCTAACTAATGGCAGAAGCTGGCATTTAAGTTTGCCATCTTAGCTGAGGGTCTTGATGCCATACTGAAGACTTCTATTACCTAAGACAGTGTGTTTTGTCATGAAAGATGTATGCTTGCATGAGTGTCTGGGATTTGACCCCAGTGTAATTTGTTCATGTTGATGCCTTTGCAATGGTTGGGGTTCATGTTTCCTGAAAGCAACCATGACTGGTGAGGAGGGATACAGTCTATGCTCCACTGTTATTCAGGGTAGCTGAATAGTGGTAAGCACAGTTTTCTTGACTTGGCTTCACTTTTCTCAGCAGCCTCAATTGGCCTGCTGATTTTGAGTTACTTTCTGTTAAGATCTCAAACAACTTTGGTCATCCATCATTTGGCACTAGTTCTTCCAAGTTCCCATCCCTGCACCAGGTAACTTGGAGTCAAAACAGTTACTACTTGGATGTGTTTTTTTAGAAAATAAAACCTTTAAATCCTCTTGAATTTGCTTGTTGCCTGCACACCAAGGCACATTCGTTTCAATGCAAAGACACTTGGATTGTACCACCTACAGCTTCCTGACATGGGTTCAAGCAGCACATACCCAGGATGAAAGAGCTAGATACAGAGCAGAACATCATCTCTGATGGGCAGGCCACTTTACCTACTAAGGAAAGGACTTTGCATGCACAATTTCTGGGGTCCCTCCTCCTAATCTGATTTATATGAATCAACCAGGCCAGCTGTGTATGATGTGTCACTCCAGATAGTGAAATGCATTAAGAATAAATGTATAGGAAGATAGGATATATTACTTAGGTGTGAGTGATGAGGGTGGCAAGCCAACAATTTTGGTAGTGACATGCACTAGATGGGGTCTTCATGTACCTAAGTAATAAACCCCGTCTTCCTGCACATCTTTTCTTTGACTGCTAGACGTGCTAAGCACTCTAATCATTTGATCATTTGACTTGTCAGGAAATACTTGCCTAGTAACAGTGTGATGGTTAGTTACCATTTTTTTACCATAATGGCCCAGATCCATTGGAAAGATAGCCTATGTAAAGTCTGTGGTGGACAAAGTGACAGTAGGACAGGCTTTTCTCCTGGCACTTTGATTTTTCATACATCCTACTCCACCCTATTTAGTGATGGTTTTTCCACTAGTACAAACAATATGTATACATTGGGGAACTTACAGAAACGGTTGGTGAGGAAAAGCACATAAATAATGAAAGATGAGAGTCAAATTAACAATAATTAATATTAAAAAAGTATTTAGTGAGACAGAAGGTACTTACATACAGTGATAAATCATACCATGAAAAATCTCCCCACTCTTGATGAATACAATGTAAGTTTAATAACATAAAAAAGAAAACAAAAGTACTTGCATGGTGTTGTAGTAAGCAGTAATAGAATAAATGATGTCTTCCACATGGCACCAGGCACAGGCAAGACTCTGGTAAAATGCCCCATTCTAAGCCCAGCTTTAATTTATATTTATGAATGCATACAGAATGTCAAAAATGTGTTACCAGTTAATCCAAAAAAAGAAAGGGTTAAGATCTTGGGATGGAGGAGGAAGGAAGTGAAGGGAAGGGTGTTGGTGCATACATACACAGTGGACTGCACTTTCAGAACTAATACATAATCATGATATTAACAGTGTCAGCAGACTGTCAGAACAAATTAATAACAATGGCATTAACAGTGTCAGAAGAGTGTCACAACAATTACATTATCGTAATATTAATAGTGTTAGCAGACTCTCAGAACAAATACATATTCATGATATACGAGTGTCAGCGAACTGTCAGAACAAATAAATAATCATGATATTAATAGTGTCAGTCGACTGAGAACAAATAAATAACAATGACATTAACGGTGTCAGCAGACTGCCAGAACAAATAAATAACAATGGAATTAACAGTGTCAGCAGACCATTACAACCGTTAAATAATCACGATATTAATAGAGTCAGCAGACTCTCAGAACAAATACATATTAATGATATACGAGTGTCAGCAGACTGTCAGAACAAATAAATAATCATGATATTAATAGTGTCAGTCGACTGTGAGAACAAATAAATAACAATGGCATTAGCAGTGTCAGCAGACTGTCACAACAACTACATAATCATGATATTAACAGAGTAACCAGACTCTCATAAAAAATAAAAAACAATGGCATTAACAGTGCCAGTAGACTCACAACAACTGAATAATGATAATAATAGTTTCAGCAGAATGTCAGAACAGATAAATAAAAATGGCATTACCAATTTCAGCAGACTGTCACAACAAAAAAATAATCAATATATTATCAGTGTCAGCAGAATGTCACAAAAATTAAATAATCGTGAAATTAACAATGGCAGCAGACTGTCTGAACAAATAATCATGATATAACATTAAAGTAGATTGTCAGTACAAATGTATAATCATGATATTAACAGTTTCAGCAGACTGTCAGAACCAAGAAGTAACATTGGCATTAACAGTGTCACCAGACTGTCAGAACAATTAAAGAATCCTGATATTAAGAGTGTCATATAATCTATATCTATAAATTAAAAAAAGATAAGTTTAGGATTCTGATGTGCGTCATCCCTGTTGTGTTAGTACAATAGTAAGGAGCTTGGTGTATTAATACTTACAGTCAAACACAACTATATTTGTCTCTAGTATTACAGGAGGATTATAATGACATGTTTCGGCCCTATAGAAAAACTCTGTAGAGAAACTAGGACCAAATACAAGACCTTGGACAGCAAACTAAAGAAACTAACACAAACACAAGTAACGGCACCACTAGAACCACATACTTTTTTACCCAGAGTTATCAACAACTCCAACATCTCCTTCACCAATAGTGGAACAACCTTACTCCAAAAAGCCTGAAATACAACATACACTCCAAAGATAAGAACTGGATCCAAAACCTGGCCCTTGAAGCCAAAACAGCCGTCACCCAACACCTGACCACTGAACAAGAGGTCTACAGGAACTTAGTAGCTGACCGCATCAACACATTACTACTGCAGAACCCCACCCACAAGATACACCCAGAAGCAAAAGTGATCAGGTCCATCCAAACGAAACTGAAAGGAAACAATGCCATGATAACACAAGCAGACAAAAGAAATTCCATTATCATACTACCCACGCAACAATATGAAACCAAAATATAGAATTTCATACTTAACAACTTCCGAACAACCACCACTGACCCCACCAACACATTCCAGACCCAAAGTAGACAAACAATAAGAGATAGCAAAACCCTAATTCCAAAAGACTCTAGATGGAAATACATAAACATGAACCCTTCAGCACTCTCCATCAAAGGTCTAATTAAGATACACAAACCAGATCAACCGATTCGACCAGTAGTGAACTGGAGAAACGCCTCGGCATACAAGCTATCAAAACTATTCATGGAAAAGATCCACCGCATCACACCGTTACCCAATGCCTTCAACATCAAAAACTCTCAGGACCTGTTACACAACCTCAATGACACCCTGCTGCTCCCACACCACTCCCTAGCCTCCTTGGACATTACAAACCTCTACTCCAACATACTGGTACCAGAAACTAAGACAATCCTGACTGACATATTGAAACACGAACTAGTAACACCACAAACACAGCAAGAAATCCTCAAGTGGTATGATGTCATCACAGGGCAAAACTACTTCACACACAACAAGGACATAATATTTCAGTATGACAGTCTCGTGATGGGAGCCCCATCTTCGGGACTAATTGCTGAAATCTTCGTGCAGCACATAGAACACACACACTTACCACACCTAGCTCGCAAGCACAAAACCATAAACTATTGCCAGTATGTAGACGATGTTTTCCTAGTATTCGAGTCCACCCATACCAACATACATGAGATCCTTGAGGACTTTAATGGCCTACACTATAAACTACAATTCACAGCAGAAGCCGAAAAGGACCACACTATGAACTACCTTGACTTCACCATGCATAGGACCCCCACTAACATAAAAACTGCCATATACAGAAAGCCCACATTCATGGACACCATCATCCCCCATACTTCCAACCACCCCACACACCACAAACATGCAGCAATCAGGTTCCTATTCAACAGACTGGACTCCTACAACCTGGAATATGAGGAATACCAGCAAGAGCTAAACATCATCCACAACATCCTATACAATAACGCCTTTCCGATCAAACCCCATAAACCCCCCACCTGAAAACCAACAATTCCAGCACCACCCAAAAAACCAAGCAAAAGTGGACCTGTTTCACCTTTGTAGGCAAAGAAACATCCTACATTACAAATCTCTTCAGAAAGACAGACTTAAAAATAACATTCCGCACCAAAAACACCATAGGTAACCTACTTTCCCACAGGAACCCCACCCTCAATAAATTTTCACTATCGGGAGTGTACAAACTCACCTGCCCTGACTGCCATAAGGCATACGTCGGACAGACCGGTAGACATTTCGCCACTCGTTTCAAAGAGCACAAGGCGGCATTCAGAAACAACTGCCACATTTCCAGCTTCGCTAAACGCCTTAATGAAGAAGCTCACTCCTTCGGCTCCATGCACAGCATTATGCAATTATTACACTACCGTATAAAAGGAGCCCACCTTAACACACTAGAAAGATTTCACATCCACACAGAATTTGCTGCAAACAACCACTTAAACAATAACCTAACCATACTCCTGAACGCGATTTTTGACACCCTTGCCAAGACCAACCGCCATAAACCCCCCCAGCCCCTAACAACAGACACCCCCATACTCTCCTACATGGGAATCCACCACCGCACGAAATCCAGGCCTCACGACAGCGACCACACAGACCATGCATACCTAACGATAGTGTCAATACTAAGTCTTAATCCCCCTCATATGAGACATGATGTATTAACAGTATTATAACGTGATTCTACAAATGTGGAAATGTGCAAACAAAAAGTGTAAACTTACGAAGCCTTCTATAGTGATAAGTGAACCAAGATACAGTGTCCTCACAAATCTGTGCTACCAATCAGGTGATATAACAGTGATACACGGAAGAAAGCCCTCACGACTCATGGCAGGGGTAGGAAGACCTCGGACTCGTAATACTGAGTGGGTAATATCTTGCTACCAATTCAGAAAGCAACCTTATGATAGGGCAACCTAAGCACACTTTCTTCAGCCCTTCCTGTATTCACAGACAGCAGACCTACACCACCGCGATCTGCAGGTAGCAGATAACAAGTAGCAGTTCACGGATCACCAGCGAGGTCAACTCCCACCACTCCACAAAGACCATCCTCACTACGCGAGCAGAAGCAACCGCCAAAAAAGAACCCCACCTCAACTCAGTGTAAACACACACGTCTGTGAATAACTATTAAAACATACTGATTTGAACACCACACATCACATAAATCTGATACGGAACAATACTAAGGTTATGACAGGACTATTATACTTTAGTACCTTAGCACGCTAACTCCTAGGCATACCCCATATTGTAATATGTTTGTACTTATACTATATCCCTAGCATAAGAGTAGTACCCACTTTGAAAAAAGGGCACTACAAACTACTAATGGTAGTTCGCCTGAAAAAACCCGGGGCCATGGTACCCACTGTTATAATTTGATCTCAACCTCCCCCCCCCCCCTCTACACCCCTAAAAACCCTTCACAACCATTTTCTTACAAAGATCCAATGTTCCGTGTCCACCCGGAAATGCGCCTCT
>Ga0131853_10001763_pt1 | contig 38658 bp, 30 predicted proteins | sample TergutLab28metaG_FD_92764 | JGI IMG/M metagenome (GOLD analysis project Ga0131853, IMG submission 92764) | Labiotermes labralis P1 segment gut microbial communities from Petit-Saut dam, French Guiana - Lab288 P1 (version 2) (version 2) | ecosystem: Host-associated > Arthropoda: Insects >... | reverse complement strand
TGAGTGGACCCCGTTCCAGACCCACTACTACTCAGAAAATCTGGTAGCGCCGGGGATCGAACCCGGGACCTCTGTATCTGTAGCCAGAAACTCTGACCACTAGACCACAGAGGCGGTCGATTTCAACAGCAGTAAGGAAAAAACATTACCACTTCCACCAGACATAATAAACAGTCTGCTTTGGTAATCCATCATACATATTTTGCTACTTTCACTAGTAGATATATATAGAGTCTAGCATTTACAACATGTTCATTACACCTCCAGACAGAAACTAGCAGAAAATAAGAAAAAACATATGTATGCAGGAACACTGTTTTTGTCATGTGTACTTTGTCAAAATTTAAGCAAATTCTATTCAATACTTATTGCAGAAACTAATTAATGATACACATTATTATCTGGAGAAAAAAAATATATCATGCATCCAATACAAGGAAGTCTGCCACCAGTAGGCACCACTACCTCTCCGTCTGTTTCAAAATTACTTTGACTAAACAACCAATTAATTAAATTCATAAGTTCATTTACAGCTGATGGAATATAACGACAGACAAAACAGAAAACGAAGTATAGATTTCCACGCAAGTCTACTCCAACACAATTACCATATATTCTTGAATCTAATCCGCGCCCTTTTTACAGTTTCAGGGGGCTGAAAAATCAGATGCAGATTAGAATCGCGTGCGGAGTAGATTCGCGGTCGTGAGCTGAATTTTGGAAAAATGATAGAGCTGCTGTACATGCCATAAGAACAATACAATACAATAATTTATTATTTTATTTATTATTTATATTATATAATATTTATAATATATTATTCATAAGACTCGCCATCATCACTCATAACTGAATCGTTATCGTCACCCAGTCACTATCATCTTTATCTTCACCATTGTCCTCCCATAGAATGTCATCTTCGGATCCATCCAAAACATTGCTTATGCAACACTTCTTGAAAGATCTGACGATAATGCTGTCCAGGATGGTTTTCCATGCAGCCAACACCCAATGCGTGACTTCTGAAGGAGCTGCACGTTTGATTTTTCCAGTTTCTGCTAACTCAAAGGCAGGATCCACAATCCAGGTCAGATATTGTTGCCTCAACCTGTCTTTAAAGGACTTGTTAATGGATACATCCATTGGTTGCAACACTGATGTCATTCCACCCGGGATAACAACAACCTCAGTTTTCATCTTGCGGAGCTGGTTCTTCACGGAATAAGTGAGATGCCCTTTGAATGCATCAAGGACAAGCATTGAAGGTTGATTTAAGAAGGCTCTGGGCCTGCGATCCCACCCTATTTTCAGCCACTCCAACATCAGCTCCTCCATCATCCATCCTTTTTCCTGGGCCCAGACCATAACTTCCTTCGGAAACACCTCTGATTTGGGTAAAGTCTTCCTTTTCAAAATTAGCAAGTGTGGTAGTTTTCTCCCCATCAGCAGTTGCTGCCAGCATTACTGTTAGGCAAAGCTTTTTGCACCCATAGGTTTTCAAAAGTACCTCCTTCATGCCTTTCTTCTTCAATGTGTAGTTTGGCGGCATATCAAGATAAATGGCCCTTTCATCAGCGTTGGCCATTTGTCCCATCAGAAAATTTCCTGTCTTCCTCAGGTTGGTGATGTACTGCTGATAATTCAACAACTTTTGTTCAAAATCTTTTGGGAGCCTCTGGCATATCGTCGTCCTATGCCACAACACCAGGCCCATCCGGCGCATGAACCATATGGCCCATCCTTTACTGGCTTTAAAACAACTTCAAGGATGTTCAAAGATCTGGTCTTTTTATATCGCCTTCTCGGGAAGTAGATCATAACTCACAAACAGTCCAGTCTTGTGTCTCTCATGAAAGAATGTGAAGACTGCATCATCAATTTCAGGAAATCGTCCTTTCTTGGGTCCAGCGAATTTCTTTCGTGACTCCTCACACCTGCTGATCGCTGCCTTGTGTTTCCGCCACAGTTGAATGTTGTTTTCATCAACTCCAAAAACTGCAGCAGCTTTGCGGTTTCCCTAATCCTCTGCGCACCGAATAACTTCACCTTTGAACTTTGCCGTATATGACAGTCTTTTAGATTTCTGGCGTCCCTCTTCCATAACTAGGGTACACGACAAACTGGAACAAGCAATCTGTTTATTGGTATTCCTTCAGTTGAAATTATAACCCCAAGTGGAGTTGAGCAATGAGGCATTTCAATTTCAGCATAAAAAGCGTGATGTCACAGTGCAGCCAGTAATTACCAGTACCTATATTTATTTTAGTATGCATCCTGTTTATCATTTTCCTACTGTAAGATGGCATAATCCGAATTAAATGTAAGTCAGGCATGAAAGAAAATACATAACATTGGCAAATTATGATACAAAAAAAGTTGGTGCTTAGTCCATTTTAGTACTCGTAGTCAAATCTCGGGCGACAGTCACACAGTGACTCGGTTTGTTTTGGCTGGGAAACGGTGTGCCAAATATCAGCAGCGATATTAGGTGCGGTATATGGTCATATTTCAGCGGGGTACACAGCAGGAACATTCTGCTACAAAACACACCGTTATTTAGACGTTCCTGTAGACAGCAATGCTTGGCAGATTGAACGAGGCTTCGTTCAAGGAATGGTGACTGCGTCGCCCACACTGCTGACGTATCGTGAGAAGTTAATGAAAGTCCCTCTGTTGCATAGCATAGTGAAATAAACATACCAGGTCTCTATGATTGCAGGCTGTCTGTGAAGCGCATTATTCATGAGATGCATATGGACATAATTGGATAAAGTGGCCAGAGCGTGAATCTGACCACAAACCATTATATAATGTGGAGTTAACTTGTGGGGCTACAATTCTATGCCTCTACATGAATGTACGAAGCATTTAAATGGCCGCAGCACTAATCAGCTGTGGTGCGTTTGTACCGCTGGCAGTTAAATGGCCACTTCACACACGGTGCTGTTGTATCCCAAGTGTGATGGTCGGAGTCAGGCACACCGGTGTTGACCGAACAGCTGGTTCCTGAGAGATGCTGGTTCAAGGCTCATGTTGAACGCTTAAGAATTGATATTCAAGACTCCAACCACACTTTTGATGAGTAAATGATGTTGGTTTATTGTAGTTAATTAATTGGAGAATACAATAAAATAACTGATGTAGTGCATTTGGGTGATAATGATGCAATTCACTGTTAATTAAGTTGTAGTACCGCTCGTAGGGAGAACAAAGAAATTTGGCTATGTGATCAGACACAGATTCCTGTAGCATGCGACGAACCAAAATGTCCCCCGAGGCGTCCCAATCCCTAGATTAAATAGCATCAGAATTTGGGCGGCATATGACATCATAGGGTGTGGTTACTACCAAATATGGTCACGAGTCCCAAAAAAAATACAAACAGGACAGCATCTGTCCACATGGAACATCTCAATCAACAACCCCAAAAGAGGGTTAACATTCTCCCTAAGAATGGGTGTGTAATGGGCGCATGTGTATCGTTTTCTTGTGGTGTGTGACAAGGTCCATACACACACGCACCCTGCCTTTTAAAACCATAGCTGGGAATAAGTGGTCGCTTGGCGAGATTAAAGTCGCCAGACACGACAGTGTGTTAGTCGGATAACGGTTAAAGCACTGGTAACATCCAATATTATTCAATCAGTCTGCCTTGTAGGCAAGGGGCGGTTGATGGAAAGGTGCAGATTAGAGCCCCGAACTAACTTTTTCTCATTTAAGAAATTGGCAAAAACTAGTGCGGATTAGATTCGAGAATATACGGTATATTAAAACACCAAAGAACTACTGTATTTACTTGAATGCAAGACAAGGGATTTTCCTTAAAATTGGCACTTAAATAGTGAAGTTGTCTTAAATTCGCACATGAAGTCCTGAACCAGACCGCACCAAACCACATAGCTCAGAATCAGACCATGTGGAACCAAACCGAAACTGCATCGCCAAATCATCATGTGAGATATGTGATCTTCTGAGGTACTATACAGCATAGAATGGTAATTCTGTACCGACATTTTGGGACACCCTATCATTCCCATCTTCAACAGTCAAGAAATCTAAAAGAGAGAAAACAGAACAATTGAAGTTAACTGACACAATCTTCTTGTTTGGAGCTTTGTCAATCCTATAATTTTTTAAAGATGCTCAGCATTTCAGAAGCCAGCTCTGGTTCTGTTTTCAGGCAAAGAGCACCTAACCTGGTGGACCCTTTCATTGAGTTATTCTCAATCACTTGGCACCACAGAACCAGTAACTTGTTAAGATATGCACCTAACAAATCTTGTCCAAGGGTAGTAACAGGAAAATGGCTATTGAAAAATTAAGAATTAACTATAAGGCTTGAAAATAAAACCTGGACCTATCTACAAACTAAAAACAATAAAAAGAGCCATGAACTCAGACTGACCAGACCATAGACACAACACAAGAAACCAGAACACATGAATTTACAATTCTTAATGCCACAAACACCATCTGTGGAGAAAAACTGTGAACCAGCATGGGTTCAAGTATGTTTACAAACAAAGAAATATAAACGCAGTATTTTACCAATGTGGATCATAAGGGCATGGCAGCACATCTCACCAGTAAGGACAATGAAGGGTTGTAGGAAGTTATGTATATCCAGAGCAGTGGATGGGACTGATAATGATACATTGTGGAATTACAGTGAAGAGGATAGGAATGTTAGGAGTGAGTGTGAGGAAGATAAAGGCACCAACTGTGAGTGATGGAGACAATGACACTGATTGGTAAAGGTAGATAGAATATGACATGCTTTGTGTATGAAGTGTATCTGGCTGAGGATAGGGACATATGGCAGGCACTTATAAATGTGGTAATGAACCTTTGAGTTCCATAAAGTGCAGGGAATTTCTTGACTAGCTGAGAAACAGTTAGCTTTTCAAAAAGAACTCCACTCCATGGAGTGAGTGAGTGAGTGAGTGAGTAAATGTGTAATTAAGTAAGTAAGTAGTATGTAAGTAAGTGTAAGAAATTAACAGTAAAATATTTTTTCTAAGCGGACTTTTTTTCGGGGGGTCACCTTAGGTTTGGATAAATATGTTTTCCCTTGGCAGACAGTTGTTTGAGGGGTTGTCTTAGATTAGAGTCTTGCATTCAGGTAAATAAAGCATGAGGATTAATGCCTTCTGAGCTATGATACCATGTAGTCTGGTAAAAATTTACTGACATTTTGGAGGAAACTGCTGCCTCCATCTTCATGGTATGAGTCTTCATTGTCACTGCTGTGAAAACACCAAACTGCCACAAAATAACCAATTCTGCAGTTCAGGTAATTATTAAAATATGACTTAAAATTAGACAAACTGTCCTTAAAAGAAATTAAACAGACGTACTGTTCCTAAATTGGTTTTAATATTACTGTCACCAACACTCATCCATCCACAAATACAATACACTTCACTAATTTCATACATTAGCGATTGTTATTTCTGACCACAAAATGGGACACTCACATCTCTATTCCAATAAAAGCTTGCTTCTCCAGAAGTTAAAAAGCTCTTATAAAATAAATAAAAGCATGTGTTCAAGTAATCAATTAAATAATACTACCAGAAGCCTTCCTCTTCTCATGAATGTGCCATACTTCCACCACAAAACCTGCCAAAAACATTGCTTGGATGAAAAAGAAAACTGCCACCTGCAAATTAAAAACAAAACACTAAATTAAAACATTAGCCACTGCTTAATTATTGACAACCACAAGGGTCTGATCACAGCAAAATCACTGAGAAAACATGGGACCAGCAAGGGACAACACACTTTCATCATACACATGGTGCAGTCAGATATAACTTGCCATAGCAAGTCCAAGGACTACACCACTGTTGGATGCATATGCAAGTCCTGTGTTTTGAATTCCGCACATGCAGCATGTGAAGACCCTCAAAAGAAAATGTGAATCTCGTACATTAAAATAGGTACTCCTATGCATAAGAAATGCACTGTGAATGTGTGCAGGAACTATGGGGTATAAAGACGCATGCTCTTATGACATTAGTATTACAGAGACATGATAGCATTCATCCACATACAGGGCAGACAAGAGGCACATACAAAGTTTCAGTGGGGATACCTGAACAAAAGAGGCCACTTGGAAGAACTAGGCATAGATGGGAGGACAGTATCAAAATGGATCTTAAAGAAATAAGATGGGAGGGCAAGAACTGGATTGAGCTGGCTCAGGACAGAAACAAGGGGCAGGCTCTTGCAAACATGGTAATGAATCTTCAAGTTGCATAAAATATGGGAAATTTCTTGACTATGTAAGGGGCCATTACCTTCTCAAGAAGGATGCTGCTTCATGGTATCAAGTGGATAGGTGATGCAGTGGGTTCCCTAAGACAATGTATCCATCCACAATGGGTGACCAGATCTCAAAGAATATTGCCTCATTCCTGACAGAGGTGGTTAGTATAACCATAAAAATACAAAACACATTACTTCACAGCACCAGTTAGAATTAATAATGCGATAAAAGAAACTGAAAATCCTTCACTTAGGAATTTTGTTTGAAAGAAAGTATATAGACCTTCTACTTCCAAACATGGAGAGGATTGAACAAGAAAAGAAACAAACAAATGAAAGATTGGAGGGAGGGGAGGGACAAAAGGGAAATAGCTGACTGAAAAGTATGTAGTTGCAAACCTTAGTTCAGTACTTACTGTTTGGTAAAAAGAAAGCTAGCTCTCATGGCATGAATTGAGGTAATCCCAGCCTTTGCCTGGGAGAACAGATGAAAACAACAAAAACCTGGCAGGATACCCAATGTGGCACATTCATATAATTTAAGTTTTAGAAGAAACATTTTACTTTCAGTCATGTTTTCCAGAAATGCATTAAACCCATTAAATATGAAATTTTGTTCCAAACTGTGTTGCATACCTGGAAAGAATATGCCAAGTTGGCCAGATAGCAAGCCACCAGAATCCATATGAAACAAGAAGCATACATAAATAGTCTTGAACGTTTTGGTTTCCAGCACAGTGCCACCACACATATGTAGCCATTCACACAGCTCACAACCTATAACAAAATATTCATAACATATCTGAAATAAAATGAAAAAATATTAACCCTGTTTAAAAACCTACATTACATATTCACACAGGAGTAATTTCTGTTACACATTATAGGATGATATACAGCAGTAACTTCTATTAAGCACTTATTGACACAGAGCAGAAACTTCTGTTAAGCACTTACTGTGTGACAGAGAGCAGTGATTTCTGTCAAGCATTTAAAGCATGACACAGAGCAGTAACTTCTGTTAAACACTTACTGTGTGATAGAGAGCAGCAACTTCTCTTAAGCACTTATTGTGTGACACACAGCAGCAACTTCTGTTAAGCACTTACTGTGTGACAGAGAGCAGTGATGTCTGTTAAGCATTTCCAGCATGACACAGAGCAGTAACTTCTCTTAAACACTTACTGTGTGACAGAGAGCAGTGACTTTTGTCAAGAATTTACAGCATGACACAGAGCAGCAACTTCTCTCAAACACTTATGGTCTAACACAGAGCAGCAACTTCTATTAAGCACTCGCTGTGTGACAGACAGCAGTGACTTCTGTCAAGCATTTACAGCATGACACAGAGCAGCAACTTCTCTCAAACACTTATGGTGTAACACAGAGCAGCAACTTCTATTAAGCACTCACTGTGTGACAGACAGCAGTGACTTCTGTCAAGCATTTATAGCATGACACAGAGCAGTAACTTCTGTCAAACACTTATTGTGTGATACAGAGTTACCTCACCAGCTATAAGCCATGCAATGAACACTGCATTATTTACTTATAATGTTCTTCTCGCAGATGAAAAATGAACAGTTATACCATATGAAGAAGTTTACTTAAATATTCTGCACAAGTTGGCTGGAGTGTGATCATGAGATTGAAACAAACTAAAGAAACCATATGATCTGAAATTTTTGTGTTCCTACAAATATATTCAATGAAAACTTCCAATGGAAACTGTTAATACCTTGGAATCACAATTCAAAGTAAAAACAACTGCAGCAAGCAAACAATCCATGCACCAAAATCAAATGTATGATAATGGTTGATGGAATACGGCACGCATACAATGTACATAACTATTTTTTAATGTCAAATTCAATCATTATATTAACTTGTTTCAGTGTACAAACTTAACTTCTGGTATAACATTTGTTCCCAGAGAGTAGTTAAAATCATGTCTCCCGTATCTTGCTTCACCTAGCCACTATTTACATTAGTCATATTATATTACATCCTACAGGATGCATGCCCTTGTGCTGGTGGGCACAGACCCATGCATTTTGTATTTTATACTTTCTTGTGTACTGTTGTGAAGTGCTTCTCAATAAACCCTGTCTGAGAAACAGACCATTTGTGTAACCCTAAAATGTTCATATATTTGAGACAATAAGTGTCAAATGACACAATGCTGGTAGTTGTGATATTCTAAATACCAAGAAACATGTGAGCAGATATTCATGTGAAACCCACAATTCTTGTTTTAATACCACATAACTTATGTGCAGTTGTCTTCTACATACACATTTATTTCCAACTAACTGAACAATACATAGTTTTGATGCATCCAAAATATGTATTGTGTGCATCAAAACTATGCACTGTGCAGCTAGGTGAAAATAACTTTGTGTATATCCACAATATTTGTGTCACAAATGCAACTGGGCTTACACACAGGCCTGTTCTAAATGGCATTAAGGCCACACACAAAGTTGCCAACAACTTTTTGGGGCCTTGCAGTACTGTATGATTAATTCTTCATTCTGAAATATTGTAAGAACTTGTGGAAAAGGAGGAGGATGAAAATGAGGAGAAGACTGAGGAAAATGAGAAAGAGGAGGAGGAGGGGAAGGAGGAGAAGAGGAAAAGGAGGGGAGGAGGGAGAGGAAGAGGAGGAGAAATGAAGCAGAGATAAAGTAAAAAACATTAAAAATAAAGTGAATAAAAATAATGCAGTAATTAAGTACTATTTTCAAAACACAGCATCTTCTGTTATTCATGTTTCAAACAGCAGCAAACAATTTCTAAATAGGCCATATTTATAATCATTTTGGATGTTTTTCCTCCTTAGTGTGAAGCCTGAAATGTTACGATGACCATGACACCTGCATACAGTACCTTTAAAACATACAGATCATTATAATTAGCCAAATATATATACATATATCCAATTCTGCAAACGTGTACATTTTGAACAGCATGCCACCAGAAGTTATTGAGTTCTCAGCTTTAAAAAATTGGGATTACCCAGGTATCTGTGTCGAGGCTTCTCAAAATTTTCCAAAAAGGCAGCCATCAATATACTTATAAAAGTCTGTTTTGACAGGAATACATTCAACTAGTATTTTACAAATCCATAACAAAAACATAACTCACAACTGATGTGCTGATATGGTCTATGAACCAAGAGAGAGCTGCGTTGCTGAACATCCCCACACGCCAGATAAGGCAGATGCAAACACGTGGAGTGTAGGAGTAAAATAAATGTAACATTACAGCAGTAACTGCAATTACAGTTAGAGTCTTTATGTGCTTAGCAAGCTGTCCACCTATCTTCTCTGAAATGTCATCTATAATATTCACAGGCACCATCAGAATGCCGAAACACAGCAACGTTGAGGATGACTCTAAGGTTTGCAACCACGTTTGCAGCACAGTTGCCAGTGAATGTTTGAAAGGGTGAAGCACAAAGCCACACAATAAGGCCCACACTAATGGTTTAATGAAAGGACCCAAAATGATGAACAACCCACAACCAGCCGCACTTGACACTATTAATAAGAACAATGCTAACGCATTATACAGAGCATGCTTCACTGCCTTTTCATGACCTTGGGGTAAACTTCCCAAAAAACTAAACACGTTTTCGAATGGAGAAGTAATATATTCAAATGATCGTGAAGCCATTTAAAACAATTTACACAAACATCACCCGACACCGGCTAACCTCACCCATTCCACTACCTTGTGTATGACGTAATGCCCCGAAATGGTTGACAGTTCGCAATTTGCTGCTCGACGAAGTACCAACCTTTTGATAGTTAAGTCCCACTTGCTCGAACAATGGTTATAGTAGGCCATGTCTGGTACACTCACGTCATTCTGCACTCAGCACGAACGTAGATTGTTAGGTGACCATGTCACGGATTACAGTCACACAAAGCTTTTTTTACGTGACGTGTGGTGTCTGTGTGTTCAAACATATAGCCGTTAAGAGGTGCAATTCATGAAAACCAAACATGCAGACATGAAATATACACTGTCCAAAGGAGCCTTTACAAAAAGTGTTTTGGTGCAAGACAGAATTCAGTGTTCGCTGCGTCTGTATTTCTGCATGCATGAAAACGATGTTTTCAATCAAGCGCCTGTCATTGTAAATGTGCGCAGCTGCACGTTGTACTATTCTTCTCTAAAATTTCCCACTGTTGCTCGTAATGTTGGAACGTAACCTGCACGCATAGTCCCAAAATGAAAAAGCGAGAGGCCTTTATCTGGACGCTATGGCGGCAAGGACTTGGGGCCTCCCTTGGTCGATCCACCGCCCAGGTTCAGTCGAATATAGAACACCCGATTTATCGTCTAGCAGTTGGAGTATCAATATAATGTCCAGTACGTCGGAATACATGATTGCCACAGTTGTTTCTTAAACACGGAAAGATGGCAGAGAGAACAGAAAACATGCTCACTTTAAGGTTATCCTTGTATTCAATGGAAAACGATAACTTTGTGAGGAGTTTCATTTCCCCATACTCCTAACATGCCTGTTCACTATGGCACTTAAATGAACATTTCATTGTCACTAAAACAAATTCTACGAATGTTTGCACTTCAGCAGTCTTGTCATTGGAGACAATGTTCTGTACCAGCTTGCTTGTAGGGACAGAGTAACACTTTTTCAGAATTTTCCACACTGTTGATGGTAGATGCAGTTACAGCTAGCTGGACACTGATTTCTGAGAACTGCACAGAGAAATGTCAAAACACTATTGACAGGTTCTTCACTGGTACTTCGCCAACCGGCACTTTTCTTGTTCCAGATGTAGCTGTTTTCTTGCAATTGCATATACCATTCTCAATTAAATTGGCACACAGATTTTATGGAATGGAACTTGGGCATACAAAATGCTCTGAGTTGCTATTTTACTGCTGTTTCAATAGTCATGTACCTGGTGACTGTCATTGGAGTTAAAGCACTTCTCCCATGCATGCTACAAAACACTTTTTGAAATACTCCTTTTTGTGGTGTAAATTTTATTTTTGTATCCTGTATATAGTAGTCAAATGGAGTCACAACGGTCACATACATATAACTTCTCTTGAAACCTTCAACAGCAAGCAGAATTTGTCAAGCACTATGGAGTGTTGGTGTTGAGCTTAAACTGTAACTAAACATAGCAACAGTGATGTTCACTTTAATGTAAAATGTCAAATATAACTGAAGTACCATATTCAGTTTCTCATAGACTATTATCTATAGAAGTAGAGCAACGTGACAAACTGAGTGCTCTATTATTCAGTGATCCAGTACAGTATGTTTACAGTCCGCTTGAGTATGCATATGATATACACTCAAATTTTGTTTACAAGTTTTGTGTATCAACAAAACATATCTTATTTTTGGGTATGAACCCTGGGCCATGGGGCATGTCACAAAGTGGGGTAAGATTGCTTACAATAATACTACAGAAACTGACTTAGTAAAACATTCTATAACACAAAATGTCAGGGCCTTATTAAATGTACATACAGAAAACTGTCAACACAGCACATTTCTTTTTTAACAAACAGGTATGTTGTGGCTACATACTTCAATGTTCACAGCATCATTATCAAGCAGCAGGCTGCAGATACTTGTGAGGTTTTGTTTATATAGACTGTTACCAAAAATTTGAAAGATGATTTGGCCATGAATCAGAACTTATACACAAGAATCACATCTACAAATTTAGACATTGTCATATATGGAAGGTGCATTATGGAGTAAGGCAATGGCATTTTAAGAGATCCAGAAGCCTAACATGTACACAGTCAGAAAATCCACAGCAGAATCGCAGCAGTAATTTGAAACAAGACCAACTGCCCTGTAACTAAACATAAAAACTTCAAAAACAAATACAGTAACTGGTTAATGTGCTTAATAGCTAGACCCCTCCCCCCATAACAGCAAATTACCATATTTAAGAACTGTATTATGTAATCTAGGCTGAACTTCCACCTCTGCTGAATAATGCACCAAACCAAATATTACATCATGAATACATGTACAGATACTCTTCATCATGGCCCATTAATTTATTACTGATGAAACCACAATATATTTATTAATAAACATGGAGGCTTGCAAACATATATAGTGTTTGACTGTATGTATTGTGTATCATCATGGCTTAATTATGATGCTAGGAATGGACACTGTTGCCACAATATATTTAATAATCAACAACACAAGAAGTTGTCAACCTTATTGATCTGTACTGTCATATTACAGCTGAGTGTGCACTATGATGATACAGATCAAGGTGTAAATGTAGTACATGGTACATCATGAACATATGACACTTATCTGAACAAAAGTGACACAGTACAAATATATAGTTTAACTTGCACATTGAAGTGCTGAGTTATTCACTGATTAAATCAAAAGAAGGCTTCCCACTGTGTTGTTATAATTACTAATAATTATTAAAACTCCAGCAGCACAACTATGCATTATGTAACAGAAGGTACATGTTTTGGCCTTGGGCGAATGAAACATGTAGCTTTCTCTGTAAGCATCATAGATGGGCATTGTAACGAGCCTGGCACCACAACTGTAGGAGTCCAATATTTTGTGAAACCCTTTCTGCTTAAGTACTGGCAAAGCCACCTGGTTTCAGAAACACTGGCCTAGGGGCTTGAAACTGGTAGCAAGTTGCTAACATTGTGGTGCTAACAGCACGTGGTATTTCCTGGTGGTAACCCACAAGTATCAACCATGCTGAAGGTTGCTTAACTTCATAATCGATTGGGAACTGGTGTCAACCTTGCATGGCCATTGGCTTCTGCTACATAAAAATGCATATTTGAAGCTATTTTGACAATAATTATTGGTATTTCCTGCCTGCATAATGTTTTGGTAGCTCAGATTATGTAGCATGGAATGATAGGATTAATGAAAGCTGAACTGGAAAAGATGGTAGTAAGAAATAATGAGAGCCTACTTTCAGGCACTGTACTGAAATGTGCCTTGATCATATCACAGCAATCCTTAGCCACTACAGCCGGCCACTGTAGTAATATTTGAACCCAGTACCTTACTTGACTGTGACGTGCCATCCTTACATACATTGTTTGTTTGTGAGGTGTTCCACGTATTGTCCCATGAATGAAACATGGTGCCATTAGTGTAAACACATAACAATTAACACTGTTACTGACTTAGGTTCCATTTGGTGAGGTGAAAATTGTACGAGAGTGGTTGAGAGTATCTGGTCATGTTGATCAGCCGCAAAAGGTACATCCATCCCGACCAGTATTGGGACTTGAATGTAAACGCAGTGAGGTGAGCGGCCGAAAGTTTTGGGGTCTATTCCAGAAGCTGTGTGGAGATCCAGATATATTCTTTAAGAATGCATTCGTCTACAACTATTGTCCATTGGCCTTCATTGCAAATACTGGCAGAAACATCACTCCAGACAAACTTAAGGTGTTTTTTAAACTATACAAGTAGTACTTGAATCATGCGTTATTGTCATGTACACCCATAACACATTTCTAAATGATATTTCATGTTATAAGCAAGACCTCAGAAGTTTAGGCTAATGCCTGCTTTTTTCCCCCTGAGGAGATATAAAAATGCATGTATTACATATATGTTTTACTCACAAGAAAGTAAATTAATCCAGTTTTGTGGTGTCTAAATATGTGTATTTTAATGTTTATGCATGTTTAGCACTTTTTGCCTATAAATTCTGATTTTTAGATTGTATTTTACTGTACATCAAATACTTCGGAATGACAACATTTGTGGAGAGCAGGGTTGCAGATGGGGGGAGCTGGTGGAGTTGTGCAGTCACCCCCACATGGCAGAGTCCAGGGGGCAGCAGGCAGCCAGCAAAATGAATAAATAAGTAAAAAAATCTGATTTTCTGTGCTCAGCTATTTTTAATTACCGGAAAAGTAAGAGGAAATTCAATAAATAATTGTGATTATTTTTGAAATTCATAATTTCTGTTCGGGATTCCATTGTGATTACTTGTCTCAAGAGGCACCAGAAAATCAAATCTGTCAATGCCACTAATGGACAGTTACTTCACAGATCTTGCCATATATATGTACCTAAATGTAAGCTGTTGAAACAAGGGACAGTGTGTTTTTCTCAACAGCATTTACCTGCTATCCCCTGCGAAGTAATCCCCTTGTGACTTGATTCAGCAAGTCCAGCAATTATGCCACTGTTGACAGCATTTGCTAATGCCCTAGATTCAGAATTCAGCAAGTGTTGTTGCCTGTGACTGTTTTTGAATCATCCTGGTCATGAAATCGCTTTCCTCCACAAAGTAAAGTGACTGGCAGTGCTGACATGGTAGAGAATCCGATCACCAGTGTGCCATTTCTCAGTCATTTTTACTGCATATTTTTTCAATAAGTTGCAGAATGTCTATGTAGAAATGGTGGTTCACAGTTTGTGCTTAAGGAACACATTTGTGATGCCAAGTTCTGTGCATATTGAAGGAACTGATGTAGTGCACTTGGCAACAAATTAACTTGTCTGGCCTTCTTCAGATGCAGAGATGGTGGACTCCTCACTGGGAAGACTGTCACTCTGAAAGGAATTGTGGGTGTCTTGGCAGTTTTTCCTGAACATCCTGACACATTTATATCTTCAGATATCACAGATGGTACAATAGTCACACTTAGCACGGCATTACTTCAGAATGATGTATGCTAGAACTTTCAAAGTTTTAATCAACAGCTGATGAATCAACATATTTTACTCTTACTGCCACCTAAAGTATGAGTTCTATATTAGTGAGTAGGGTCATTTAGTGGCCAGTTCATAAAGTTTCAGATCACACCTCATTCATGTTTATCATGTTGTTTCTTGAGCTGGCTGCACCAACTTGTTTAGTTTATACGGAGTGATGAGTGGCATACTGCACTGATATCAAAAGCCACTATGAAATTTGACTACTGGACAGATGGATTGCATATTGTAGATCATTATATCAACAAACATTTAAGTTACATTTTAAGCCTCACCTTCAAAAAGCATGCAGCGATGATCACATGTTCCCTTCCAGCTGTGTAATTTTGTACATCACTTTGCTTCATTCTTCAAGTTGCTATAGAGCTACATTTACATATGATTTTCTTTGATTACTCTGCTTAATATTTCATAATGCCAAAAAAAAAAAAAAAAACTAACAACAGTGTGATTTGACAGTGGCTTACAGAATTCCCTTGTATGCCAGATGGCAAGATTATTTTTTTGTCAGTGCTGCAGTAATGTCATATGTACAATCTGTTCTTGTGTCAAGTAACTTTACATTACACAAACTCCAGAACCTATTCTAATGCCATTCTGCCATTATTATCAGAACCCCATGTAATGTTATACTTACCCAGCAATAGACTCTAAGATGCCCTGTGTTTGAAAAATTCTGGCATAATAAAAACTACGATCATGGGCAACATCCAAAATAGTAATGAAGCTTCTTGCAACACACCACTGTCAGAATACTTTAAAGTGCACTTCAATAAAGGTTGCCGCTATTTGAATATTGGTGGTTTATCATTAGTCCATACTTAAAACACACAAATGCGTAATCTCAAATACATATATGCGTATATATGAAGTGACAGAAATGGCAGATTATAGTGCTTCAATATTCAGAGTTGTAGTATTAAGTCCTAACAACTCAGTTTTCAATATTTGGTATATTAAAAAAATCCATTTGTGCATTCAGTGATTACTGACAAGTCAAAGAATAATTAAATGTAACTTATAATATTGTTTTATTTGTAGGTTTCAGAGCGACAGGCACTAAACGAGATATGTGATAAAGCTTTATGTGATGTTCTACAACTGTTGCAAGTAGAGGTGATTGTAGCTGTTGGGAAGTATGCTGAGAAGAGGGCTAATGCAGCTGTAGCGCACACAGAACTTAAAGGCAAAATAAAAGTAATAATAACTTTATACTATAGGGTATGGAAGCACAATTTTGTATGGGAAGAAGCCAATTAAAAGGAAGATAGTGAAGCTGTCCAGTGGGACCTGATGATTAAGATACTGCAGGGTCCTACTTTCAATCAGGTTTATTTCCTGTACTAATCCAGGCCTTCCCCTATGCACATTACATCAAGATTTTTGGGATTTCTGCTGCACTCTTAATATTCACCGCCACACAACATCAAGTCTCATAGTCTTACTACTCTGAGTGGCAGTGTCATAACAGCATTAGAATTTCACATGATACACTTGTGTCCAGTAGCATGTAGAAATTATGAAAAAGAAAAAGAAGTACTCTTTGTTTCATGGATATGTGTCACTGACAGTACTGGTTAATGGTCCGCACTCCTGAAAAGTACTGACCCCTCCCTTCTTCTCTTTAATATTTCACAAAAACACTGTGAGTAATGACTCAATAAATGAAAACTATAAAGTGTAACATGGAATTTTCATTTTCGTGAAGTACACAAAAAATTAATTTTTCAGATGTTAAAATATGTGGCAGATGTAATAATACTTCCTGTGTTTTTGATATAATCCTTTAGTAACAAACGCACACTGAATTCGTCTAACAGATTGGTTCAATTCCGCACCCCAGTCCACTGAACTTGTCATCAAAAAACTGGCCGGAAGATACTCGCAAGCGCCTCCAAGAAATGGGAATACTGACCATTCTGTGTTGTAACACAGATATTGTACCTGAGCAACAAACATGGTAAATGCAGATATGTCATAAGAAGATAATAATAAAGGCAAAATTGTTCCTGTGCTTAATTAAGCAGTTAAGCATTACACTATGGAGACACAGCTACAGACTTCATGCCTGAGTAATTAAAGTTTGTTTCCTGTCAGATTTTCTCTTCTCCATAATATCTAAAAGGGCTCTAGGGCCCACCCAGCCTCCTATTCAGTGGATATGGGAGGCTATTTCCCTAGCAGTAAAGGGCCTGGTATGTGAAGCTATCCTACTACTCCAGCAACTGTCCAAATTAAGAATGTACAGTGCCATATCTCCACTTCCCCATGTATAGCTTTATGGCATGCTGCTTAATTAAGCACAGGGACAACTTCACCCTGCCATATATAGCACTGATGGCTGGCACCATCGCTGTGTTTATACTCCTGAACATAATGTTAATTTGAAAGATCTGATTCCAGTCTCCCAGTGCACCATATCCCCACGTGTTGTCATTAAGTTGATACCAATTTTATACTCCATATGAACTCCTATTTTTTTTTATAATTCACATGCTTAATGAGTTGGTTTCAAATTCCCGTATCAGGCACCAGAAAAAGTACTGTCATGGATGTGCAAAAAATATGTTCATGTATGCAAAGTGTCCCTATAAACCATACACACACCACGCTATATTCCCTTATTTATCAGACATTAAAATTAAAGCAGTGACATATATAACCATTACTGTGAAATTACCACAAGTTATAATGTGAAATGCCAACTTGATGCAACAAGGTAATTTTATTGATGTATTCTTAGCTCAACGTGTTTCGGGTACATCGCCCATCATCAGGGGCATCATATGTTAAGTTGCAGCATATGGTTTTCTGCACCGAGTTTTGGGATGGTTGGTGGTCTTGAGAGCCACTGCATAGGTCGTGTGTACGGTGCAGATTGTGCCATGCACGGCATCATCCGCACCGTACACACGACCTACACAGTGGCTCTCAAGACCACCACCCATCCAAAAACTCGGTGCAGAAAACCATATGCTGCAACTCAACATCTAATGCTCCTGATGATGGGCGTATGTACCTGAAACACGCTGAGCTAAGAATACATCAATAAAATTACCTTGTTGCATCAAGTTGGGATTTCACATTATTTCATGAGAAAGATGCACAGTCAAACAACCCTCAAGTTACCACAAGTTAGTTGGTTACAAGGCACCATCAAATACACTGCTGACTAGCATGCAACAGACTGCTGGTGAAATGGTCATAGAGGCAAATTCAGTCCCACAAGCAGTTACCTATTCATATTAGACCAAGAGTATAGAAGAAGATATGCTGCACTTCCTCTGTACTGTACTTTGATAAAACTTAACATTTTCAGCGTTACAACAATCGTATGGTATTTTGAGAAGAACATGTGAAACTGTATCAAACTTACAGAATAAGGCTAAAACCAAATAATCATCTGAATGAGTGTACAGTTGAATAAATGCACATTAACCCTTATCCTGCTAATGTGGAGATTATAGTGAGCTTCTAATAATGCCAGAAGATGGCAGATGGGATTTAACTAGGCGTTTAGAGGGTTAAATTTACTCTACACATAACACTACTTTATCATGCATGTTGATCCCTTATATTTTAACTCTGAAACTGCCCCCTTAGCTGAATAGCACCTTACAGCAAATTGTAAGTAAAAGGCAAATATCTGTTAATAAAAAATAAAATGAAGGCTGCGCCACATCTTATTCTATATCCTATGTATTATATGAACAAATATATTTAAGAGAATGTAAGTCACTCTTGTGTCCAGTAGATGAACCAAATTTTTCTCCTATATTTTGTGGTACCACATAATTATGATGGTAATATAATTTCTTTAAAGTAGCATAAAATCAGACAAGTATTTGAAAGCATTAACCCTTAGCCTACTTACATAGAGAATATGATGAGCTCCTAGTAATGCCAGCAATTTTAACATGTACTATTTGGTGACCTATGTTTGGCAACATTGACAGCCCTCTCTTTTTATTGTCTGCACAATGTCTCAACACTGAATCAATCATGAAAGGCATCCTGTGTCATATTTGTGTTTTCGAAAAGCACACGTAAAATTTAAATACCCCATAGAATAATTCGGCAAGCTGGGACTTACAGATGGGATTTAACTTGCCGTTTAAAGGGTTAATTTTCATTCCACATACATAGAAAATACTCAAACAATTTCACCCAATGGTTTAAGTAATCTTCATTAATATAATGCAGCATGCTCCATCAGTATGGCTTTTATTCTCATTGTGTATAATGCATGAGAGACAACAGTGTCACAAGAACATTCCTGGATAGAGTAAGGCAGTGTGTGTAGTGAACTGTTATTGTTTTGTATTGTATGTGTAATGTGAAAAGAATATGGACAGTGTCAAACGTGACCTTGTGATTCAGAGCTGTTCTGAATTTACAGAAAAGTTTTCGTAGTTTTGTAAACTGTTATGTTGTATCTTGGCAACTTCTCTGTAAGATGGTATTTTACCTGTCACCTCAGAGATTTAAGATAAAATAGATTGAAAAATGTATTAGAAAACCACACTGCAAATTTTCCTCACCAACTTTAATTCAAACAGCAAAAAGCTACATTGGAAACATATAACTATAATTTTGACTTTAGTGGTTTTTTCCCTTCTTCTTCCAGATGCAATAACAGAAACTGTGTAATAGCTGTATTGCTGTAGAAGACAGGAACACTGGTTATAAGTATGTTGATGAATTCATGATGCAAAGGAGAAATGGACACAACAAAGTTCTGAAAAGGAATTCTGCTCTGTTTTCTGTGACTTAGGTATTTACCCTGTACACAAATCACACTTCCTAAAACTTTGTGGCATACATGTTATTAAAGTGTCTTGTGAATAGTAATATAGGGTTTCATATGGAATATCAGAATGAAAAGATTACACTGAACTGAGATGCAGCATGACAGAGCTGTTAGATTATGGATGCAACCAGAATTGAAAATGTATTTGTGTTCACATTATACTAACAGGCTTGCATACATATTTGGTAAGATTGATTGGCATTTCACTCAAAGTGTACTGAACAGCATAAAAAGGAGAGGTTGTACTGACCAGCTTAAAAAGTAATACACAAATTCCTATTCTGTGTCTGTGTACATGTAACTTGCTGTGTTGAAAGTAAATTGTTATTGATAATCCCAAAACTGTATTAACCTTTCCTGTAATAATATTATATCTTTCTTTACTTACTGCCAAACCATTTTTCTGCGTTTATGACTTCGTATGGAGCTGGAGTTTTACCAGCAGAATTCTCTACTGAAGAAATTATTTCAATCCATTTTCTCTCCTGGTATATACATTTTGAAGAACCGGTGACTTTATACATTTTGCTACTGAATCTGCAAAAAAGAATTGAATCCATTATACAACAAGTGCTTCCATCTCTATACACATTAAAATTATTGTTATTATCTTTATTTGAAATATTTACAATACAGTATAAATCAGGAGTTCAAACACACACTGAGACAAGTAATTATGGCTTTTACAACCAAGAGTGATACCTGTTCTTCATCAAACTTAATCTGACCACACACACCTCTGAAATGACCAGTTGGGTCATGTGTCAAATGATTCTTATGCTGTATTAGCTTCAATAAATACTTTAGTTTCCATACTACTTTTATCAGAATTTAAAGTAATTACACAGTTTTTCAAAAAGTGTCCTTGCAGGTAGTTATTTGTGCTCAATCTCAATTTAAATTTATAGTAACAATCTCCACAGCCCAATACCACTGTGACTACATCACACCTGGGCCACCAGTACAAGCCCACCTGTACTAGCCATTCACACCAGGTGGTGTTCATATTACATGTCCTTGTTGAATATGGAAGCTTATTTTTGTCTGTATTGTTTATTAAAATCAGTCAGTTTCTTTTACTGATGGTTTATATGGGTGACAAAGTAGAGTGTCTTCCTGTCAAGAGTTTGGTGTGAAGGTACAGAAAATTGTCCAAGTCACGAAGGCAAATGGATGAGTAGAGCTTTTTTTCCTGGTGTAACAGCCCCTAGTGGGCCAGAGCCACCTCATTACTGAGGCTTCATGATCACACTCAGCAGGACTCCTCTGAATGAGTGCTCAACCTGATGCAGAGACCTCTACCTGACAACATACAATGCTCACAAGACATCTGTGCCTCTGATGGGACTCAAACCCGCAATCCCAGCAAGTCAGCAGCTGCAGGCCCATGCCCCTGGGATGGAATGGAGATAGAGCTGCACTTACTCAACCTGGGTGCTCAACAGGGGTAAATGGTCAGCCTCATGCTCCACTTAGCCACCCTGGGCTCATTGACTAGGAGGCTGGGTGGGCTCTAGAACCAGCCCAGATGCTGCAGAGGACAGATGTCTTGTCCCTACTGGGAACTGAACAGTGATTCCTCAGACTCCAACCCATAGTCTAGTTACTAAATAATACTATCCAGGGTCATATAAATTTGGTGTCACCTACTGTCAAATTCTGTTTTCACTTTACATCAGTGGTTCTCAAAGTGGAGCATATGCCCCACCCCTCTCCCCACAAGTTTCTAAGTGGCCACAGGAGAATGACGGAAAATAGGGGACCACAGTAACTTTTGAGTCCGCCACTGAAATTTCACTGCATGCATGAAATATTTAAAATTGAATAACAATTCCCTTCTCCCCTGCATCATCAGCATCAACAATGACAATGATGACATCAACAACACATTCCAGAAGCTGCAAAACTTTAGATTTGAAGAAAGCTTATAACTGTATGTCAGCTGAAAATGGCCAACATAATAATACTAGTATTATCCACAACAAGCATTATACCAAAGTACATGAAAGTTTAAAACTGTTTAATCTCTGCCTTCTCTAAATATTCTAATGCAGAAAGCAGTCATACTTGATGCATGCCATATAGTTTGAAAGTTTTTGGCAGAACAATGAGTAAGAAGTGCATGGTCAGTGAGACACATACCCTTATGATAGCCAGTTGAACTGCTGTGAAGTAAGAGAAGTGGGTGATTATTATGATAACTGTGATGATGATGACAGTATTAATGATGGCTACAGTGATGACGATGAAAGTACTTCATTAGATTGTTTGGTCATACTGAACTTTCCTAAACAGGAATCTGTGATATCCAGCACTGGATAAAAATGAAAGCTCTGGCAACCAGAAAGTAACTAAGGGACTCATTAAATGCCCAGTTGATCCCAAAAGACTATTTACAGGGTAAATTTACATACGTGACAGTTATGACAGAGACACCAAGATGCATACATAATTCAGTGCTGTGAACATGAGGATTAGAAGAGTGGAATACTGGTGTCTTGTTATAGTTTTTAAAATTATTAATACACCATGCTACATAAAGAGTGATATAAGGAAAACAGGACAGGATATCAAGTGACACATTAAATGGTTAGATGTGTCCAAAAGGTTGCTAGTTATACTAGGCTACACACTGGCTTTAGTGTGCTAATATATGGAACATCACAGTCTCCAGAAATCATCTGGTCCTGGAGGTTATGGGTAGTGGAATTTGTAGTGTACTAAACACATATTATTATCTTTAAAAAACTATCACCACAAATCTTCTGACAATCACAATGAATGACAATAACAGTCTTCCCATCTCACAACTTTGCACAGCCATGAAAAATCAAGTGGAACCAAAGATTAAGGGTGCAGCAAAGACAAAAAAGTTGTTCATGTGCAACCTTGGGTTTTATTTATACTTACATTTACAAACAAGAGTGATTTGTTTATGCTTGTCTGTCTGTCCATCTGCTGAATAAGTTTAAAACAATGCTTTGTAAAATCAGTGTATCATAATTACATGGCAGGGCAAAACATGATGTTAAACAATGCTTTTGTGATGGTGCACACCTAATACACATTATCACAGTACCAGCGATTTTGAAAGAACCACTAAATTTTATGACATAAGATATAACACATTATTTATGGATCCCTATAATATTTATTATAGATGTTCTCTGATATGAATATGAAAAAAGATAAACCCCAAAACATATGTAGGCTGTTTAATTAATTTGGGCCTTTAAGCCAAAGTAAGATGAATTAAACTTCACACACACACACACACACAATATATATATATAAATGTACCATTCAGTGTTATATAAAAATATGTCAAAAGGACAGAATTATATATGACAGGAAGTGCAATAAAACACACACATGACAAAAGCTACATGTCTAGTATCATCATGATTGGTCAAAGGCCTGAAATATCTTAAAAGTTAAAACATGTGCTTTCATGTGTGTGCTCACTGCTGCTACATTTTCATCCAATATTTAATATATTAAAGAATCATATACATTTTTTGGCTGTAGTAGAGGTTATGATACATAAAATACTGTTGAATGGTTCAATAAATGTTACTTAAAATGAACCAAACTGAAATGGCTTCATAAAATAATGTACATATCCTGCATGAAATTTAAATCCGGTTTGTCTGTTCAGTCTTGATGCTGTTAGTTCTTTTCTTAACTCATCTAAAAAGACAGAAAGGAGATAATTACACAGCCTCTGCAAAAGTTGTGTTATATTTTTACCTTACATGTAGAAGGAATCACTTTTGGAAATACTTGCTGGTTGGCAAAAGTCCTCCCAAGCACAAACAAGTGAAAATACAAATGTGACTTAGAGTGAGGGCACAGGAGTTCAGCACTAAAATGCAGTAGTACCCATAAGAACCACAAATGTTCACAAAACACTGCACTCTACATGAAGAATGCATTCACTGGATTTATGATTATCACAATTAACATCATTAAATAACTGATCTTTGTGACAGTGATGCAGTGTGTTCTATGAAAGGTAGAAACTCAATTTCTAAATATTATTTGTGTAAAATATAAACTTTTAAAGGTTAAACATGTGACAGATCAACTGGTCATTATTTCCTTAATTCATCGCAAAATGAGTACAAGAGAAACAGCTGAAGTCTGATTCCAAAATAATGACCCATTCCCAGTACTTGTGACTACAATTTAAAACCCATCATCAGCACTGTTCCAGTTTATTAAAATTTCTCTTACCAAAAAAATGTAGAAGTTCCACACGCAACGGTCACTGACAATGAGGTTGCTTTACCATTCTCTCAAGCCATTTTGCTATAATCGTTAACACTTTATACAACTGATAATCTACATGCTGTAGTACAACCCAACATGTCCAACACCGAAGCATGAGAGGGGACACAATCCACACTTATGTATTTCCATTCACATTTTATCTTAATGAAATCATCTCCTTAGCATTACAAATTGTTATTTTCCAACAAGTGTAACTGCCAAGATGCTCTACGTATTTCTTGCTGCTTTCATAATGGTGTAAATATACAATCCACCATATTATCATACATTCAAGTACTAGAGCAGTATTAGGTGACCAGTATAAATAAAATGTTTATCACAGTGTGATATCCTAATGGATCATTCACTTCATCACAAATAAAGATATTTTCCATGACATTCTGTTGCATACACTTGTAATTTGTTCTTCTACCAAAGTCAGAGAATGTGTTGCACATAACAAGGATATCATTCTTTGTCATTTTACTCAGCATTGCCTGTCCTGTAAACTTCACGTCTGATTTTTAGATCTTAACTGTAACCTTTCAAATGTTACCTCATTCTCCATCTAACAAAACACTGTACATCTATACTGAACAGTGATTTCACATTTAAATTATCATCAACATAATGGGTTAAGATCTTTCCCTATTCTAGTTATGATTAAAAATTATATCTTACCTTGTTCTCTTGAATGTCCCCAGAATCTACTCTTTCATTAATACAGATAAACATTATTGGGGTTCTACTTTCAGGAATTCTTTCCAAATGCTCTTGACATTTAATTTTATATTTTTTAATTATTGTCTTGACATTGTTACTCTCATTATGTAATATCATCACTATATATAAAAGCACTTATTCTGTATCCAGTGGCCACCCCGATCAGACACACTCCTGCCAACTCCATTCATCTCAACTGGCCTTTCTTTAACACCCAGCATTCAGATCTGCATAAATGTTTATTGCCCAGATATGTAACTCAGAGAAATGTGGTGTGAGTATGTGAACTGGAATAAACTGGTTCAACACAGGGACCAGTGGCATGCTCTTGTGAATATGGTAATGAACCTTCTGGTTCCATAAATGGTGGGAAACTTATTGACTAGCTGAATGACTAGTGACTTCTCAAACAGAACTGCTATCACAAGGTCAAGCTGTGACAACATATCATTCAGTTATGAAGCAGATAGCATTTACACAAGTGTCACTTCATAAATGAGGGAAAATTATTCTTTTTCTTCTGATGTATCACTCCTAAATTATCCATGCCCTCCCAGTCCAGAGTAACTCATGAATTACTTTGTGGAAGAAGTGATAATGCAGATGATGTTCTTTAACTGTAATAGAAATGGAACACCCAGGAGTTTCTATGAAAAATATTAACTCCTGTATTAGAGGACAACTGGTCCTTACTCCTTGTGAAATGTTACTGACAGTAAGCCCACAATTATTCAGGACTTCTCCATGAGTTATCCACAAGACAGTTTCTTTCTGTTACAAATGCTGTCCTTATTGCAGTAAGGGAAAACTTCCTGCAGCAAACTCAGCATATGAGCATGTGGGCAAACACTGCAATGCCACACCTACTAGAACATGAAGCATTCAGCTCTAAAACAGGATCCAGTGAACATAATGAAATGTAAGGCCATTTATGAAAGAAAAGGAAAATCATGCCCTCAGAGTGTAAGGACTTGTTGCAATGCCGCAAGAAATACAGAACAGGGCACAACACTCAGAGAAACCCTATACTGTATCCTCCATGAGTGCCAAGTCAACCAAGACTCAATGCAGAAACATCAGCAACTCTGACAAGAAGTATACATTTGAAGTGTTTTTGTAGACAAAGAAGACTAAAAGATTATCATACTAACAGCTGCAGGACAATTAGATCATAATTTATTAACTCCCGGGGTTATTTATCATTGAATGATGTGAGAGTATAAATACACTTGGAGAATTTGACCTTGAAAGGACCTGGGAAGTGACCATGACCCAAATTATATTAGGTGCTGCTTCTGCAATTGCCAGTCAGGAGAGTGAGTATTCCAACTGAGATTCAAACTAGGAATGTTATGAATGTGAAGTATGGGCTAAGTACAAGGAACAGAAACATTTGAATTTAAAGGAAACAGACTGATTAGAACTGCAAAGTACAACAAAGTAAAATAAAATAAGAATGATGCAAAACAATACTAGAAATAGTATCAAGAAGCGGACCGGAATGGTATGAGTATTTAAGGTGACTGGAATAGGATATATGTCCAAAAACAACATATCACTGAATGCTACCAGGGAAACAGCAGAAAGAATGAATTCTGCACTGAATGAAGTCAAAAAATGGAACCAGATGATGTTTCAGACACACAAAATCTGCCTTCAGGGACAGAAAGTAAGCATACAGCTCCACAAAATGAAAAGGAATCAATGAGCTTTTCTTTTAAAATGAATACTATTCACTGGAAACATTAAGAGATACAACATGTCTGAAAAGTGGGTCCACAATGTCAATATAATTTTTTCGAGTGTACTGAAAATTTGGGAGAAGTATATCACAGAGCTCTGCGATCAACCTAATCAATCAGAAAACCTAAAAGTTCAACCTGAAGAGGAAGCAGATGCAGTGAAGGGCCCTTACATTTTGTAAAGTGAAGCGGAAAAATCTGTCAAGGAAATGGGGGACAAGAGGGCTACAGGAGATGATGAGGTACCTGGGGATGTATTCAAACTGCTGGGAGAAGATGGTCTCAGAATAATGGCACAACTCACCAACATACATGTAACTGGAGATTGACCCACGAATTCCACTTAAGTTACAATTCTTATAGAAGAAGCCAAGAGCTACAAAAGGCAGTAATCATCCCAGCATCAGCCTTACTGCACATACAGCTAAAATAGTACACAATTGGGATGCTGAAAATAATATCAGAATGAACACTGGATGTGCATAAGGAACTGCATGAGTGCTTCGTAGAATGGAAGAATGCATCTGACTGCAAACTGGACCAAATTAAGGCAGATCCTAAAGGGAAATGGTATCGACTGGCAAGAAAAAAGATTGCTCAACCAGCTGTACATGGATCAGAGTGTTAAACTAATGCAGGACCAAGGGGAGACAAAAACTGTGAAGACTGGAAGAGAAGTTAGACAAGGATGCTGTTTGTCACCGATTCTATTCAACTTGTACAATTACTGCCTTACGAAGGAGACATCAAAATACAAGGACAAGTAATTCATACTGTGAAATATGCAGATGATGTTTTGCTAATGGCTAAGGAAGAAATTGTGCTACAGGGCACAACTGATAGACTAACTGAAATTGGAAGATGCTATAGAATGGAATGTGGAAAAACTAGGGTAGTGAGAATCTCAAGGGAACCATCCCCAATACACATGGCAGATCAAAACAGCTGGAGAATGTGGAATATTTAAACTATTTAGAAATCATAATGCAACATACACACATGAAATTAAATTCAGAACTGCCATGGCAAAAGCAACATTCAGTAACAAGAAGCCTCTTCTCACCAGCAAAAAGGACTTGAATTTAAGGAAGAAACTAGTGAAGTGCTGCATTTGAAGCACAGCTTTGTATTGTGCTGAAACTTGGAAACTTTGGAAAGTGGATCAAAAATACCTGGAGAGTTTTGAAATGTGGTGCTGGAGAAGATCAGTTGGACTGACTGTGTGAGGAATGAAGTATTACAAAGGGTCACGGAGGGGAGAAATATCCTACAAACAGAAGAAGGAAGGCTAACCGGATTGGTCACATCTTGTATAGGAACTGCCTTCTGAAACAAGTTATTGAAGGGAAAATGGAGGAAAGGCTAGAAGTGGCAGGAACACAAGGAAGAAGACATAAGCAGCTACTGGATGACCTTAATGAAAAGAGAGGATACTGGAAATTGAAAGAGGAAGTACTAGATCACACTTTATTCACTTGGAAGATGCTATGGACCTCTCGTAAGACAGACAACAGAATTAATGAAGGAAGGAAGGAATGAATGAATGAATGAACGAACAATATATTCTACTTATAAAATGATACTGATATCCAAAAAAGGCTGGCTGTGCTCAGAGTTACACATACATGGAAATAATTTTCATCTCTTAATGAGCTAGAAAGACATAAACAAGTCACATGTATGACTGTACACACACCATATACACACAGAATAAAAGCTGTGGAATACAAAACTCTATACATAACGGGGACTGGAATTTCATAATACAGAACTCAATTCTTTCAGAAAGCATTAACATAACATATATTCCTCCTGTGTTCAATACCATGATGACTTGAACCCATACAGACACATTAACAGATGTAAATGTATTTTGACAGTATCTGACATAAATAGAACACACCCTAAATATGTAGTTATAGACGAAAGAATAAAACAATGTGTAAAACAAGGAGACACTGTACTTACATGTCCACTGTTAAAACAACAAAATTTCAATGTATTCCTACAAACGTACATTATCGGCTCCTACTTTAGGCAAGTACCATACAATGCAGTCCCTCCTTCTTCCAAGGAAAACCGTCAAATATTTTGCATTTTGAAGGCAGGTAAATACTTAGATCACACTGCATCTGTATATGTATTCCAGCTTCCATAATTACCACTTGAAAACAAATCAATTTATAAAATTTCCTACCCTTATTTCATAAAACTGTATTTTATCTGTCATGTTATAAAACACTACATGATAATTTATTTTATTTTAATACATGTACCATGCATATTTTATTTTGTACAATGACCTACAACTGCACAATTAATTGACATATTATCACACTCCTACATGTTTCGACACTATTGTGTCATCCTCAGGGAGCTTGTAGTTAGTACCTTGCCAATTTTAATATTTTATAGATTTTAAACACTGAGACTTCAGCAACTATAGTGAGAACTTGCATAAAACCTATGCGAAATATCTTAATTTTAAAATGTATTACCAACAACTGCATTCGACATACTTGAGTACCTTGGCAAAGTACTAACTACAAGCTCCCTGACGATGAAATAAATGTGTCGAAACATGTACGAGTATGATACTGTGTCAATTAATTGTGCATTTGATGGTCACTGTACAAAGTAAAAAAAAACTACATGATAGGTTTGTCACTGTCACCATGGCATGGTGCATCCTCAGTTTGCAGATGCTGGAGGAGAGGGCCTCTAGGTATTGAGGGGAGCTGCAAATATATTGCATACACAGTCAAGGACAGTCTACAATGGGTGGTCCTCCAGGTTTTGTGTTGGGTGAGGATCTAAAAACTCATCATAAAACTTAACATGTTACAAAATGGAACACAGACCTCAGACCTGGATAGACAACTACATCAACTGTTCAGAGTAGACTTCATGAGTGATAAGATGTCATGTACAGTGCTAAGAAGTCAGTGGTGTGATATTGTGATAGGAGCCATCCTGTTGTGTATTGCAATAATATAATAATTTATTCCAGTCAATAACACAACAATATATATACAGTGATCAATATTAAAAATTTGGTGACATGTTCTGAATGTGCATGCACTAAATGAGAATAAAAGTGATGTCTCAAAAGACAGTTACATGAAGAATCAGAGCAAGTGTTTGATCACTTTTCTAAGTACCACATCCAAATTCTATTATAAGATTTTAATGCAAAACTGGAGAGAGATGACATTTTCAAACCAACAATGGGAATTAGAGTTTACATGAGGGCAGTAATGAATGGTGTTAAGAGTAACAAACTTTGCCCCTACAAAAAATCTGGTTGTTAAAGAACACAATGTTCCCACATTGAAACATTCAAGAATACACCTGGACCTCACCTGATGGAAAGGCTCACATCTTGATATATAGAAGATGGTGTGTAGGTATGTATGATGTCCATTTGTTAAAGGCAGCTTGCTATGGATACTGATCATTATCTGCTGGTAGCAAAAGTCAGGCAGAGACTGTCAGGAGGTAAATGAGCAGCACAGAAGTTTGATGTGAAGAGATTCAGTCTCAAGAAATTAACTAAGGTGGAACTTATAGAGTGGTATCAGATTAAAATCTCATACAAGTTTGTAGCTTTAGAGAACTTAAATTATAATGACGACACAAGTAAGGCTTGGGAAAACATTAAACAGAATATTAAAATCTCAGCTAAAAACAGTCTTAAAACTGTATGAACAGAAACAGCATAAACCACATAAAATGTGAAACTTGAAGACATATCAGGGGCAAAAAGTTAAAGGTAAAATTAATTAGCTTCAAACAACCAGTCAGAACAAGAATATTAGACACATGTATAGGGGCATGAACGAATTCAAGAAGGGTTACCAGCCTATAACTAATACAGGTGAGGACAAGAAGGGTGATCGGCTTGCAGACTCCCACAGTACTTGGCATACGCAGAAGAATCACTTCTATCAGTCATAGAACACATATGGAGAGAAAGATGCTGGGCAGACTGGAATACACCTGAGCCACTAGTGCCAGACCCCAGTTCTGTGAGACAGAGATGGTTACTGAAAAGCCTAAAAGATATAAATCACTAACCAGGTCCTGTTCAAATTACAACAGAAGGTAGGGCAATGCATTCTGAGATCCAAAAACTTATTAATCTATTTGGAATAGGGAAGAACTGACTACGCAATGAAATGAGTCACTCATTATACCTATTTATAAGAATTATTGAGGCATACAACATTTATTAACTACATATAAAATGTTACCCAACTTCCTGCTATCAACATAAATTCCATACAAACACAAAATTACTGGGGATCATCAGTGTGACATTCAACATAACCAATCAAATGCTTATCACGTATTCTGCACTTGGCAAATACTCATGAAAAATTGAGAATACAAAGGCACAATACCTCAGCAGTTTATAAACTTCAAGAAAGCCTATGATTCAGTGAGGAGGGAGGTTTCATATATTATCATTGAGTTCAGTATCTCCATAAAACTAGTTAAGTTAATGAGCATGTGTTTAAATGAACTCTATAATAAAGTCTGGATATATGAAAATTTCTTTGCAACATTTCCAATTAAGAATGGTCTGAAACAAGGAGATACTTCATCATCATTGGTTGTCAAGTTTGATTTAGCCTGTACCATTTAGAAAGTTCAAGGGGATCAGGAGGGATTCAAACTGAATGGTACATATCAGCTCTGATTCATGTTCATAATGTTAATCTATTGGGTGAAAGTATTCACACTACAAGGCAAAACACAGAAGCCTTTTGGTCACTAGTAGGGAAATAGGTCTAGAAGTACATGCTGAGAAAACCAACTATATATATTCCCATGTCTAGTGAAAAGAATGCAGTACAAAATCACAACAGACAGATACATAAGATATCCTTCGAAAGAGTGTGGTAAAGTTCAAATATTTGGAAATAAACCTAACAAACCAAAACTGCATTGATGCAGAAATTAAAAGTAGACAGAACTCTGGGAATGCCTGCAACAATCTGGTTCAGAATCTTTTGTCTTCCTGTTCACTTTCCAAAAACATAAAGATTAAAATACACAGCTCTATAATTTTGCCCGCTATTTTATATGGGCATAAAACTTGGTCTTTCACATTGGCTGAGGATGTTCAAGAACAAGGTGCTGAGGAAGATACTTGGGTCTAAGAGGGATGAGGTAACAGGGGACAAAAGGAAACTGAACAATGAGTAGCTTCTTGATATGTACTTCTCACCAAGCATTATCTGGGTAATACAATTTAAAAAAATTAGGTAGGTGTGGCATGTGGGGGAGAGGATGTTAATGCATGGGATTGGTGGGGAAAACTGACAGTGACCACTTGAAGACCTAGGCAAAGATGGGAGGATGTGCTGTTTTTAAAGTGTATCTGGGTTACAGGCTTGGAAAGCTAGACATGACATGAAGCACAGAATGGATATCGGGAAGTATTCCTTTGTAGATAGGACCATTAAAAACTGGAATCAACTACCTACAAAAGCATTAGGGACTTTCCCTTGTAAACTGAAAATTTTTAAAGAGTTAGGAAAGCAATTATATGTGGGATGAAGTGAAAGGAATAGAAGTGTGGTGAAAATCATCTAAAAGTGCAGTGAATTGAAGTGAAGTGTACTGATGATAGGTGAAATGGAGCAGTAAGAAATTTCAATGGGGTTAAGCCAAAAGAGACGGTAGTGAATTGTAATGAGGTGTAGATCGGTAAAGTTTAAATGGGAAGAAGTGAAGTTTTGACAAGTGTAGTGAAGGGAACAGGGTGACTGTCATTATTACAAGCTATACAGACCATATGAAATTTTACTGCTTCTTTCATATTCTTTTGGTTCTATTTTATATCACTGTATATATGGTTGTGTGTTATGTATGCTTCTATTTAATTTTGTATATTATGTATTCTTATTATGTTTATGTATCCCTATTGTTAAGTATGTTCTGTTCTAGGTATTGTGTTGTTCTGTGTATTGTTTGTATGGTGCTATTGCCACTGGGTGCCAACCCAATTGCAGTTAACAAATATGTATCATATCATACTGGAATGGATGTTATAAGAAATTGGTTGTGAGAGTATGATACGTATTGATCTGGCTCTGGACATGAAGATGGTGGGCTCTTGTGAGCATGGTAGTGAACCTTCAGCTTACTTTAAATGTGGGGATTCTTTTGACTAGCTGAAGAACTGTCAGCTATTCAAGGACTCTGCTCCATGGCGATATGTTAAAGAACACTACACTCCTGCTATGCAAGCACGTGAAAACAAAGCTAATGAACACCCTTTGTCTGGAAGAAAATGCTATTCACCAGAACATACTAGACTTCCCAGGCCTCACAAATTGCAACCCGGCCAGCCCTCCTTTAAAAACTGACTTAAGACAGGTACACATAAGGGCTTGTATGCCTAATGAGAAACCAGATGTTTTGAGCAAAGTTTTTGGTGCCTCTTCTTCTTCAAATCTGTCAAGCTACTTAGCAGGCCATCAGAATAATAAACAGATAATTGCCCCACTTTTGAGCATAAGTTAATTAGCACATACACTGACCACCTCACATCCACTAGACATAACTTTGAACTTTTATGCTACCAACACATTTGCAATTTAGGCAATAAAAAATGTTTAAATTAATTTGAAGGTATGTTTGTGATCCACTTCTTTACACAATTTCTCACTACTATCTGAAATAGTTTGTCACATATTACTATCGAGCCCAAAGCAAAACATGAATTTCCACTGTCTACTACGGTGTTCTTTCACAACCTGTGGGGACAGCAGGGCATTAAAAGAAGTTGATAAACTTTTCAGATACAATTGTCCTACACATTTCAGGGCCCTACACCAAGAAGTCCTACCAGCACAACCAAATCATAAGTGTTGACAACCACAATGTTGGCATTACTGACAATGAAAAACGTGTGGTTGGGCAACCTTTACTGGCATATTCACAGAAATTTTCAAGGAATTATGCCAAATGGGTCAAAAGTTTTTACAAGGAGCTACGATCATGTCTTACCTTATACAATATGGGAAAAAAAGGGTATAACTGTTCTGGGACATAGTTCTTGCACTTTCAGAAGAACTGGGATGGGTGGAACGGCCTTTCCTAACTGTGGAAGTCAATATTTGAGGGAGCCAGAAGAGTGCATATCAACATCAGGCAAACGTACCTGTTAATCAGTGATTCCCCAGTTAATAATAATAATGTACGTTTCAGCACGAAACGTTCTTTAGTGGGTATATTATATCAGATACCATTACACAAAAATGTGATACCCTAAATTAAAATCTCCAAATAAAACACAAAGGAATTCCTTGCAAGTGAATACAAAACAGCGTCACATACAAATATTTTAAATACTAACCTCAAAGATCCCTGTCACTCTTCAAGCATGCACTGAACAGTCACTAAACTGGTCATGGTACTCCTGCAGGTCTGTGCGTAGGGCCACCTATCAGTGTACTGGCTGAGAAGGCATGCAATTTTAAGAATTTGTTTTTGTGCTTTGTAACACCTAACTGGGAAGTATTACATCATACATGCTACCCAAAATTTATGTTGTAATTATTGTTTATTAGCCCAGGAAGCAATTACTTGAATGTCTACCACTCGACGTTCACAACAGGTGGGGCATTTCACCAGTGCTATGTGTCGTGTGTGGGTGCAAACAGCTTAAAGAAACATAATAAGGGCCATACATAAATAAAATTCCACCCAGTGCAAAAATGTCAATTAACAACAAGTACCCAGGATCCTTAAGCATAGCTGTTGGGTCAGGACTATAAGATTTAAAAGAAACTGTAAATATTCCTAATGTGTGCTGCATCAAATACTCAACATTCTGGGCCATCCCTAGAGTTGAACAATTTAATGTTGTCCAATAAGAATTAAATGGCTTTCAACAACCATTTACTCCCTTACAGGTCATTACTCAATTCATTACAATTTCACTTCAAGTAACACACATGGGAAAGAATAAAATCTGTAATTTGTAGAAGGAAAGGTAAAGTTACCCTGCACATGCCCTGAATGTATACACGGGGAACAGAGGCACAGCTCTGCTCATTCTCAACCTCAGCACTAAAGGGCAGTGAGTTATATCATTTGTTACTCGTTACATTTTCAAAGAATACAAAATAAACACAATACAACTCTGTCTTACAGTATTCTTGTTATGTCTCCTTCAAAATGAAGAAAATGCAAACATGTGAACCATGCTGGTTCTCCTGCTATCCATGCACCCCATGACCTTACCACCACTGGTTATGTTGTCATTACATTCCAGAGATTCAGCACGTTGCAGTAATCACATATGTTGAATATTGCTTCAATAATGAAAACCTAAAATGGCAGCTAAACACAGTTTCATACATTTCTACAAAATGAGATTAATTCTTTTATGTATGAATAAGGAAAAAGTTTTTAAAAAGTGAGGTACACTCAAATGGGAAAGATGGTGATGATTATAAGGTGCAAGCGAGTCAAAATGATTTTACTCATTTTGGAGAGGGGAAAACAAAAGAGGCAAGAGTATTGCCTCACCACAGAGGATGAGCTGTGTAATGACAACAGAACTGCTTCCATTAGTGTACATTTATTTACACTACATATGCATTAAATATGGATGAAAAGCGAAATTTATCCAACATAACACGATACACAATTCGTACTACCAGTCACTAGACCAGGGGTTCCATTTACAGTGAAACATAATGTAATGTAGCAGTCTCATGTAACATGTCAGCTTCCTGTGACACAGAGCTTCCAGATTTATACATGTTCTACATATTCCACAAATGCTCCATGAAATAACAATTTTGCATTGATAAATCCATTGCATTTCAGTTTATGTTTAACACAAACTGGAATTAAGAAGAGAGCCCCTATTTACAAATTTTAAGAGGGACTATTTTTAACTTTCCATGTGTCTGCTAAATTACAGTGAAGAGATGCTACCACACAGGGGAGTGCCCACAAAAATGATGCATCAGTAGTAACACGTGTCCTACCTAAATCTACATGTATTCCCTAAAACTTTAAATTCAGTATGTTCTCTTGTTTAGTTTCATAAAATAGTTCCAATTTGTCACATCAATACAAACCATATCAAGCAAGACAACATCTTATATACATTTCTACACATCAAATTTACCTTCACCCTCTATCCCTCTCTGTATGTTAGGACTACAGTAAGTGCTAACCTATACAAACTCAGCAAATGCTGGCAGTTGTTACAGCCTACAAAAGGTGTAATTTGATATATTACATTATATAATTTACTGCTCAATAAAAAACTCCACTCTTTGTATAATTTAGCAAACCATGTCCTAAAACCTCCAATTTAAAATTTCCGCTTTCCAATTCGTGCACTCATTTTTTAAAAATGCACAAGTAAAAAGTTTACAAAACTTCTAAAATGGTACTTACAATGAAAGTTTGAAACTAAATATATACATATATACATGCGCATTATATATATATATATGTGTATACATAATGGAGTTTTTCAGCAAACCTTAAATTAAATAGAAGGTTCAATGCTGCTAAAATCAGCCTACCCACCAATAAAGCTCACTCCACTTCTGCACTGTTTGTGTCACAAGTTCTCAATGGCATGTTTTTATTCCACTCTCAGTGGCTGAACCTGTCTATCCACACTATCATCACTAGAATTGCTTGGAGAACTGCAGGAACTGTCACTTTCTGAATCAACTGAAGATGACACTGAAGGTACCATGTCTCCTTTATCATAAGAGTGGCGCAAACAATCATTCTCAAGACGCAACCGTTCATTCTCTTGTAATAACTTATTGATTTCTTGCTGAAACAACTGCAATTTGTGAGAGGTTTCTTTATCCACTTGAATTTCTCCTTGCTCAATATCTGTATCTGTATCATTCATCTGCCCTCTTATCTCTAGACTCTGTGGTTTTTTCAGCCGTTTCTCTAACATGTCAACTTTTTCTTCCAACTGTAAATATTCCTGAATAAGCTGAGATTTTGTCATCTGATTCAGCCTCTCTGCATGTAAATCTTCATATGCATTTGAGAATTCCTTAGTTAAGAATTCCTCCTCATCTTCTGGAGACGAATAGAAATACTCATCATCCGAATCAACACTGAGACTTGAATCACGGGCTCGGGATGGTCTTTGAAACAATGAAGCATTTGTTCTAAATCTATCTGAATTTGTTGTCACCGCTTTCAACTTAACATCCAGGTCTTGCAAATCATTATGATCCTCCATCAAGAACTGCGTGGTATTGTAAGGAGCAACGGGCTGCCCATGTGCGAACATTTGTGCTCGAACTTTATTAGCTTGTTTCGTCTGATTGTCCTCTTGTTCACGACGTTCCTGCCACGACAGTTTGCTATACGGTTGAAATTTACGACGTTTCGACTTTCCACGACGCGTTTTTCTTCTTTTTCGAACGTCATCTGCACACGACACATTACTCCCGCCCTTGTTTTCATTTGCATTCTCGACCTCGCCACCAGATGGCTGCTGCTCCTTACATGTTTGTGCAAGACATTTTACGTCATCGCGTCCGCCAGTATCAACGAATTTACTATTATTACCAATAGGCTTTTCACGATCCGACATGTTCACAACGTTACTTATACACGTTCTGACACTTTTTCAATAACATCACATAACACAATAGCTATATGTGAACGTCGGTCACGAACACACAGATATTCCCACTTCCAGCCGTTACTAACCCAACGCCATATTCCAACGTTTATAATAAAGGCACAGCAAACAACGTTAAGTACCAGTTCATCCACTGCGCTTCGCCACTTATCGCTCCAAAACTTCGCCACCTACTGCGAGAGGTCAATCTATATAGCTCACAACCTACCTTCAAAGTTTCGCCACCAGAGTGTGCTTTGCGTCACATCCATGACCAACTTCAATCCTACTCATGCCGTATGTACTCCTTGCCTACAGCATTCCGTCCATGGTTCCGCTGTTCCTGTGAATTCGCCACGGCTAGGATCAAATTTGGGTGGTGTGGAACTGCAGACACGCTTGACAAATGTGAATCTCTCGCCGACGTTTGAGAGTACGGATTGTCTGTTGCAGTGTATGAGACAAACTAAATGATATTTGGTATGAGATAATGGAGACGTTAATATTTTCTGAAATGTTTATCCCCAAATACCCCTGTTAGCTAGGCGATGGGCAATGACATGATGGTAACAGTTATAAAAGACTGAATGCACAATCCTCAGAATTTCTTGCAAGCGCAAAAGACGTCTTTATTTACTTACTAAGGACAGTGATATTATTTTTAAAAATTACTACAAGCAATATTGTAAAATTTTAACTAGCATTATCAAAGAGGCAAAAAAGTATATGTATAATAAGAGAGTTATTAACTCTACCAATAAAATGAAGACAACTTGGAATATTGAAAAAGCAGAAAAAACAGATTAAAAGGACATACAATTACAACTATTAACAACAATCAAAACTCTCTCGACGCTTTTAATACGTATTTTTTTGTCAATAACTGAAAATATTCTTAAAGATGTTAGATGCACCAACAAACAAGGTTCCAACATTAACAAAACACAAACTATAACTTGCTAAACCTACTTCATAAACCCTTTCCTAGTGTAAAGTTTAAAAATACATCACCTAAAGAAATTGAGAAAATTATTAACTCCTTAAAAATAAAGGAATCCTCTGGCTATGATGAGGTTTCTACAAAGATATTATAGATTAGTGCTCCTTTTATTAGTTCTCCTTTGCGTTATATATGTAATAAGTATATGTTATCTGGAACTTTTCCTTACTTACATACTCCATGGTGCAGAGTCCTTCTTGAGAAGCTAACTGGAATTCTATCCTGGGCCAGCCTAATCCAGTCCATATACCCACATCACACCTCCTGGAGATCCATCCTAATATTATCCACACATCTACGCCTAGGTCTCCCCAGTGTTCTCTTTCCCTCCAGTTTCCCCACCAAGACCCTATACACCCCCCTCTCCTCCCCCATACGCGCCACATGCCCTGCCCATCTCATTCTTCTCGATTTTATCACCCGCACAATATTAGGTGAGGAGTACAGATCACTTAGCTCCTCGTT
>Ga0131853_10001762_pt1 | contig 38673 bp, 32 predicted proteins | sample TergutLab28metaG_FD_92764 | JGI IMG/M metagenome (GOLD analysis project Ga0131853, IMG submission 92764) | Labiotermes labralis P1 segment gut microbial communities from Petit-Saut dam, French Guiana - Lab288 P1 (version 2) (version 2) | ecosystem: Host-associated > Arthropoda: Insects >... | reverse complement strand
GCGGGTTTCCCCGGCCCGCACCGCTATCCCCGTTGCGGATTCTCCCCCAGGCCCGCTCCCCAAAGCGAGCCCGCGAACCCGCGGTCGCGCGGCGCGAGTTCCCCAACCCGCGCCGCACCCCGTTGGCCGCTGCCCCAGCGGCCGCACTCGCACTCCGGTACCGGCTGCGCCCCCCGGCGCAGATCCCCGGTGTCCGCCGGTCTCCCCACCGGCGGGCGATCCCGGCCGGCCCCCCGGCCGACTGAGACCGCGAGCGTGCCGACCGGTACTGCTTAGGAAGCTTGGTCGATCGAGCGATACCCCTCGCCCCGATCGGATTGCCCCGTTGCCCGGCCGCACACTCCCGTGTGCTCGTGCCCCTTTAGTTAATGACATACGCGGAACTATTGCTAGTCTCCCGGGCCGATCTAGGCACACCTAGCTTCGTACGTATGTGCGTAGACGGCCTCAGACATCGGTAGGGTCAGGCGCTACACGGCGGCGGCACGGGCGCGGGCGAAGATGTCGTCGAGCATAGCGGGGGTGACCCGGCCGGTGAAGGTGTTCTGCTGACTGGGGTGGTAACACCCCAGGACAAGGACGTCCCCGGCCCCCGGGCCGGCCAGGGTGAACTCGGCGCCGTGACCGAAGACGGGGCGGGGGCGCGGGACCGGGTAGCCCGCCGCCGCGAGGACCGGGAACAGGGCCCGCCAGGCGAAGCCGCCCAGGCACACGATCACCCGGAGGGACCCGGCGACCATCCGCAGTTCCGAGACCAGCCAGGGGGCGCAGTCATCCCGTTCGGCCGGGGTCGGCTTGTTGTCCGGCGGCGCGCAGCGGACCGCCGCCGCCATCCGGGTCCCGATCAGGCGCTGGCCGTCGCCCGCGCGGACGCTGGTCTCCTGCGCGGCCAGGCCGCACCGGTGCAGCGACGCGAACAGGAAGTCGCCGCTGCGGTCCCCGGTGAAGATCCGCCCGGTCCGGTTCCCGCCGTGCGCGGCCGGGGCGAGGCCGACGATCAGGATGGACGGATTCGCGTCACCCCAGCCCGCGATCGGGCGGCCCCAGTACCGCTCGTCCCGGTAGGCCTTGCGCCGCCTCACCGCGACCTCTTCGCGCCACTCGACCAGTCGCGGGCAGGCCCGGCACACCGACTGGCGGGCCTCCAGCTCGGCCAGGGACCCTGCGGTAGCCGCCAATCCGGCCACGTCAGCGGGGCTGCCGGCCACGGGAGTGGCGGCTGTGGCTGGGTCGTCCGGCCACCCGGTCCCCGGCGGCACGAACGGCTCGTCACCGTAGGAGCTCAACGTGACGTCGACCCCCTATCCGCCGAAGTGAACGACTCGTTCATCCCCGTAGAAGGGGGGCAACGTGACGTCGAGTCCCGTTGGCGTTGGGGCAGACGGCGCCGGCGGGGCGGCACGGGAGTCACTTCGCTAGGGACCAGGCGATGCCGTCGAGGATGTCGTGCTCGCTGACCAGGACTTCGGTGAAGCTGAAGCGGGTCATGATGCGGTCGAGGATCAGGGCGCCGGCGGCGATGACGTCGGCGCGGCCGGGATGCATCACCGGGATCTGGGCCCGCTCGGCCCGGGTCTGGGTCAGCAGCTGACGCGAGATCGCGTGTACGTGGGAGGCCGAGACCCGGGAGTGGTGGATGCGGGCGGAATCGTAGCCGCTCAGGCCGAGTGCGACACCCGCGATCGTCGTGACCGAGCCGGCCAGGCCGACGAACGTCCTGGCCTCGTCCGCCGGGACCGCGGCCGCCGCCTCTTCCAGAGCCGCGTCGATGATCCCGGTCGCCTCGGCGACCTCCGCCTCCGTGGGCGGGTCGCTGTGGAGGCAGCGCTCGGTAATGCGGACGCACCCGATGTTGAGCGAGATGTGCGCGCTGCCGACCACCAGTTCCGTGGAGCCGCCGCCGATGTCGGTGACCAGGTACGGGGCGCCGTCGGCGCCCGCCAGTTCGCGGGTGGCCCCGGTGAAGGACAGGTGCGCTTCCTCATCACCGGACACGACCTCGGGCTCGACCCCGAGGATCTCCTTGACCTGGCGGGTGAAGTCCTCCGCGTTGGAGGCGTCACGGCTGGCGCTGGTCGCGACCATCCGCACCGCCTCCGGTGAATGCTCCCGGATCAGGCCCGCGTACTCCCGCAGCGCGGTCATCGTGCGCTCGATCGCGGCCTCGGACAGGCGGCCGGTGCGGTCGACGCCTTCTCCCAGGCGGACGATCCGCATCTCCCGGGCTAGATCAGTACCGAAGGGCCGTTCGGTATCAAGATTTGCCACCAGCAGCCGGATGGAGTTGGTACCGCAGTCAACGGCGGCCACGCAGCGGGTTGTCAATCAGTCTCCTCGATGCACCGGCCGCGTTCCCACCACGGGCCGATGGCCTCCAGTGCCTCGCGGCCGAAGGGGTTGGTACCCGGAACGGCGAGTTCGTGGCCGACCAGGGCGTGCAGGCACTTGACCCGTTCCGGCATGCCGCCGGCGGACTGCATTCCCTCGGGCAGGGGTTCGACACTAGCGTCCTTGGCGGCCGCGGCGCGGCGCTCCAGGTAGTCGCGGTGCGCGGCCTCGTACTGGGCGCGGAGTTCCGCGTCCGCGGGCAGCCGCGCCGTCATCTCTTTCATGAGCCCGCTTGCCTCGAGGGTGCCGATCGCGGAGGCCGCCTTCGGGCAGGTCAGGTAGTACAGCGTCGGGAACGGGGTGCCGTCTTCCAGCCGGGGTGCCGTCTCGACCACGTCCGGCAGGCCGCACGGGCAGCGGTGCGCGACCGCGCGCAGGCCGCGCGGCGGTCGGCCGATCTGAGCCTCGACCGCCTCCGCGTCGCCCTCGCCGAACGGTTCCGGGCCCGTCACTTTGCCGGTTCCTTGTCGGCCTTCTGCACCGACGTCCACAGCTTGCTGTACCACGGGTCCGGCGGCGCCTTCGGCGCGGCGGGCTCGGCGACGTTGGGCATGCCCGAGACGACCTGGTAGCACTGCTCGTCCGGGAAGCACATGTGCAGCTGGTCCTCGGCCTGCTGCTCGATGTACTGCCTGGTGTTCAGCTTCTTGCTTTGCGCCTGAAGCGCCTTGACCTGGGCCGACATTGTCTGCTTCTGGGCCAGGAGCTGGTCGATCTGCTGCCGCTGGCCGATGTACTCCCGGACCGGGTAGGCCAGGCTCAGCGCGATAGCGCAGATGACGACGGCCAGCAGCGCGGCCCGCCCGGTCAGACGCGTCTGCCGCGCGGCCGCCGCCAGTGCGGCAGCCTGCGCGGCTGACTTGCTCTTCGTGGGGGGCATAGGGGATCGCTTACTTGGCGACGAACCTCGGGAAGGCCGAAGCGCCCGCGTAGGTGGCGGCGTCACCGAGGTACTCCTCGATGCGCAGCAGCTGGTTGTACTTGGCCACGCGCTCGCCGCGGGCCGGGGCGCCCGTCTTGATCTGGCCGGCGTTCGTCGCGACCGCGAGGTCGGAGATGAACGTGTCGGTCGTCTCGCCGGAGCGGTGGCTGATCATGCAGTTCCAGCCGGCCCGGTGGGCCAGGCTGATCGCCTCGAGCGTCTCGGTGACGGTGCCGATCTGGTTGACCTTGACCAGGAGGGCGTTGGCCGCCTTCTCGGCGATGCCGCGGCGAACGCGCTCGGGGTTGGTGACGAGCAGGTCGTCGCCGACCAGCTGGACCTTGTCGCCGACGGCGGCGGTGAAGTTCGCCCAGGACGCCCAGTCCTCTTCCGCGAGGGGGTCCTCGAAGGAGACGAGCGGGTAGTCGCTGATCCACTGGCTGTAGATCTTGGTGAGCTCCTCCGCGGTGAGGTCCTTGCCCTCGAACCGGTAGGTGCCGTCGTTGTAGAACTCGGTGGAGGCGGCGTCCAGGGCCAGGGCGACGTCCCGGCCCGGGATGAACCCGGCCTTGGCGATGGCCTCGATGATCAGGTCGATCGCGGCGTGGTTGCTCTCCAGGTTCGGGGCGAACCCGCCCTCGTCTCCGATGCTGGTGGACAGGCCGCGCTGCTTCAGGACCGATTTCAGCGCGTGGTAGGTCTCCGCGCCCCAGCGCAGCGCCTCGCTGAAGGTCGCCGCGCCGATCGGGGCGATCATGAACTCCTGGACGTCCACGTTGTTGTCGGCGTGGGCGCCGCCGTTGAGGATGTTCATCATCGGGACGGGAAGCTCATGCGCGTTCGGCCCGCCGAGGTAGGAGAAAAGCTGCAGGCCGGCACTGTCGGCCGCGGCCCGCGCGACCGCCATCGACACGCCGAGGATGCCGTTCGCGCCCAGGCGCCCCTTGTCCGGGGTGCCGTCAATGTCGATCAGCTCAAGGTCCAGCAGCCGCTGGTCATCGGCCTCGCTGCCGATCAGCTTGTCCTGGATCTCCTCATTGACGCCGTCGACGGCCTTGCTGACGCCCTTGCCGCCGTACTCCTCACCGCCGTCACGGAGCTCAACCGCCTCGAAGGCGCCGGTCGAGGCGCCGCTCGGCACGCCTGCGATGCCGTGGGATCCGTCATCGAGAACAACCTCGACCTCAACCGTCGGGTTGCCACGGGAATCCAGGATCTGCCTGGCGTGGATCGCATCAATGGACGCCAACGTCGGCTCCTTAGCTCTTCGTGCTTGTCTAGCGTGCCTTAGTTCCGGTATGGGAAAGCGTAACGGAGCAGGGTCAGCTGGCCGCAGGTGGCACGCCGGCACGGGACTGCGCAGGCCCGCGGGGCGGATGGTTCCCGGGTTTCTCCTGGTAACTGAGGTAACCGGGCCTCGCCGGCGCGGCGGTCAGCCCGGGCCGTTCCGCCGAATCTCCGTACGTAGCTACCGCCGGGACCGTACCGGGGTAGCCTGCGACTACGCGACCTCCTGACCTGCGACTTCAACGCGCATTCCGTCAGATGATTCTCATATAAAGGCAAGAGCCGAGCGAGAAAGCCCGACATTACTCTCCCAGGAGTCTCAAGGCGGAGAAGACCCACCTCCGCCCGCGGAGCGGACCCAGAGACGCCCAGCGGGGTCCGCGGGGGAAAGGCTCGCAACCGATGAACAACGGAAACACCGTTACCGCGAAGATCGCGCTCGCGCTCGTCGTCCCTCAGGAGGAAGCCACCATCCCTCTGGTGTCCACCTTCTCCTATGCCAAGGACGATCCTTACGCCGTGCGCATCGCCTTCCACGTCGGCCTGGACCGGCCGGTGGAGTGGAACTTCGCCCGCGAACTGCTGTCAGAGGGCATCGACGGTCCCCAGGGCCTCGGCGACGTCAGAGTCTGGCCATCGGCACCCCTGAAGGCGAGCCTTGCGGCCACGCTGCTCAACGTCCAGCTCAGCTCCCCGGCCGGCCGGGCGGAATTCACGGCTCCCATCCGGATGGTCGACGATTTCCTCCGCCGCACCTACGACCTGGTCCCCGCCGGCCGGGAAAGCACCTGCATCGACCTCGAAAGCGGACTGGCGCGACTCCTGCGCGAGGTGTCCTGATCTCCAGCCGGGCGCCCGGCCCGGAACGCGGCGGTCCCGCCCGGCCTCTCACCTGGCCGGACGGGACCGCTTTTCGCATGTCCGCGCTTTCAGGCCGCTACGGCAGGCTCCACTGCTGGTTCGTGCCCTTGTTGTTCGGATAGGCGATGACCTTCGCACCGTTGGCGGTGGACTGGCCGGAGACGTCCATCACGTAGTTGCTGTCGCCCGGGAACGTGTAGTACGAGCCCGTCTTCAGCATGTCCTCGCCGGCCGCCTTGAGGCCGGTGATGAACGACGAAGTCCCCCTGTCAGCGGGAACCTTCTCTCCCAGGGTTAGCTGGCCTTCCCCGGATGCCTTGACGACGTAGTTGCCGTTGTTCGGGCCCAGCGCCTCCAGGAAGCCGTAGCTGCTGTTGTCGCTGCCCTTGATGGTAACGACCTGGAACTTCTCGTGGCTCTTGCCGCTGTTGTCGCATTGGATCAGCTTCGACCCCGTGGCGTAGGAGCTCGCCGCGACGTTCAGGAACTTGCCCGAGTGGACGTTCTTGATCTGACCGGCGGTGCCGTTGACGGCCACCGTGTAGGTGACGGGTGCCGGCGCCGCCTTTACGGTCCAGGTGAACGTCTGGTTGCCCGTGTCACCATAGGCGTCAGTCGCGGTCACGATCGTGGTGGACGTCCCGGCAGATGACGGCGTGCCCGTGATGTCACCGGTGAAGCTGTTAATGTTCAGTCCCGCGGGCAGGCCGCTGGCACTGTAGGAGAGCGTCTGGTCGCTGGTGTTGGTGGACGCCTTGACCGGGATGGTGGAAATCGCCGTCCCGGCGGTGGAGGTCTGGTTGCCGGGACTGGTCACGGTAACCGCAGCGCCGCTGCCCGGACCGCCGAGCGTCTGCCCGTCGTACTGGATGTTCGACACGTCGACCGGCGCCGCAGAGGGCGCGTCGTCCACGATGAACGCGTTGGTCACCGGCACGTTGCCGTTGATGTCGCCCGCGTCCTGGAGCGCCTTCTGGTAGGTCTCAAAGGACTGGGTATCGTACACACCGTTCCCGGACACCTCCTGCCACTGGGCGCCCGTGAAGGTGTCGTTGGCGGGGTTGGTGACGGTGCCACCGGCCTGCGTCGGGTAGCCGAAGAGGTAGTTGCCGTTCTGCAGCTCGAGCACCCATCGCGGGGCGCCCCCGCCGTAGGTGTTCGTCGTGAACGACGGCGGAGTCACATTGCCGGGTGCGGCAGGGTTCTGAACCTCAACGGCCGCGCTGTCGCCGGTCGAGCCGACCTGCAGCTCGACGTCGCCGTTACTGGCGAACTGCGACGTTCCGTTCCCGAGGCTGCCGCCCGTGTCGGAGGAGGCCTGGGATCCCACCGTGACCTGCAGCGGCGCTGTCGCCGCGTCGGCGGCCCCGGCTCCTGCCGCGATGCCCGACGCCGCGATCGCAGCGGCCGCCGCGATGACGCCTCCCCGTGTGGCGGCCCGTGCGAGGGCCGACGGCCTGGCGTGAGTCGGCTTGTAAGCCATGAGCTGGTATCTCCCGTCCGAAAGAAACTCTGCCTGGCAGGACTGCCAGGCAGGGGTAATACAGCGGGAAGGCGCGGCAGGGTGAGCAGGTAACGCCATCTGTGCGACGTCTCGGGGACTGTCCCGGTTGACGAGCGCTCCGGTTACGCGGGGCTCAGGGGCAGGGGGCTCCTGAGTTTCTCCTGGTAGTTCAGGCAGCTGGCGTAGGAGGGAAGCAGTCCCTTCCCGGCCGCCTCGGCCAGGGTCGGCGCGACGATGTCCTTCAGCGACAGCCGCGGGCCGGACTCGTTCAGAGGCCAGTCGATGCCCAGGTCCGGGTCCAGCGGGTCGATGCCGTGCTCATGCTTCGGGTCATACGGGGTGGAGCACAGGCACAGGACAGTCGCCTGGTCGCTCAGGGCCATGAAGCCGTGGCCGAGGCCCTCGGACAGGAAGACGGCCTCCCGGCTCTGCTCGTCAAGCCGGACGGTCTTCCAGTGTCCCAGGGTCGGCGAGCCGATCCTCAGGTCGACGACGACATCCAGAACCGCCCCCGCCACGCAGGTCACGTACTTCGCCTGCCCCGGCGGCACGTCCGCGTAGTGGATTCCCCGGATGACCCCGCGGCGGGAGACCGAACAACTGACATACGAGATATTCGGCTCGTAACCAAGGCCCGCAGCCAGTTCACTGCCTCGGAATGACTCCATCCAGGAGCCCCGGTCGTCGCACTCCTGCTTCGGAGTGAACTTCCAGGCCCCGTCTATCTCAAGCGAGTCCATACCAGTTGGACGCCCCAGGGGCACAGGTGGTTAGCAAAGCTCCCAGCGAAAAGGACCGGGTGGCACCGGCTTGATGGTAGGCCCGCCGGAATTAGCTCACGGGATAAGAGTGAAGATATCCCGAAACAGCGACGCTAGAAGTATCGATATTAGTCGACTATTACCGAATAGCCAAATTTTACAGACATCAAATATATAGCTATCTACCAGCAAAGCGATCTAGACTCTGACATAGGCGCTTTCTTCAAAGAAGAGATACTCAGGATCGCATTTTCCACTACATTCAAGTTTCTTCATGGAGCGAACATGGCTGAACTGATCGGTCCGGATGGACTCGAAGCCGATGCAGTGGTCCCGCAGTGCCTCGACAACCAGTACGTGTCGGACGAGATCTTCTCCGACATGGTCCGGCGGGGCGTGGACTACGAGGATGAACTTGTAGCCAACTCCAGGGAGCAAAATTTCCGCACCGAGTTCAATCGGTCACTGACCTACTCTTCCCAAGTGGTCATTCAGCGGGCATTCCTAAAGAACAGCGATTTTCTATACAAGAACTACCAGCCGAAAAACAATCAGGACCTGCATGCCTTCGCAGCTCTAATACGACAGCGCGCCATCGTCCCATTTCTCCTGAATGAAACTTCTTTGAACGACAATTTGGAAATGGATGTTCGACGCGAGGGAGATACCGCTACCCGAGCATTGCTAGACGAGGTAGGTGACGATGTCAGCTGCGTACGACTGGCAGTAAGCGAAGCCGAGAATCGCAAAGCGGCTGACACACTAGCATCATCGTTCGGAGCCGGCATCTCATGGCTGGACGAACTTGGAGAAGCACAGCGCAATGCAATGGCATCCGAACTATTCAAAAATCCTGCGATCCTTCAAGAAGAAGGAGCATGGGAAAGGTTTGGCACAGCGCTCGACGATTTGACCGATTATTCTCGCGCTAGAGGACGAGAGCTCCGGCGCGCCGGGAAGAAGATATTTCGCTCCCACGTATACCAGGACTATTTCATAGCCGGAGAAAGTCCTGCTGAACGGGAGCGCAACGTCGCTCTTGGCCGATTCAAGCGCCCCAGCACAAACGATCCGTTTCTACTGGAACTCAAGAAGTACGTAGACCTTGTCTACAACACCAACCTTCCCGACCGCCTACAGCGTTATACCTTCACTCCCACATCAATGCCTTCCAGAATGGCGCTACAGGACTTCCCTGGAATCGCATACGGCAACGACCAGATCCTGTCCAGTATCTCAGACCCTGAAGCCATGAACTGGATCGCTCGATCCTTCATGTCCCGGACACAGGCGGCTATGAGCCTTCCACTGCTGTCCGAACTTACCGTCGCCGACATCCTAGCAATCCGGGCGCTTCCCGAATGGCAGCCGTTCAAGGAAGCACAGACCGCGATTCTTACCGACCCGCTACACATTCTCGATCGACTGCCGATCTTCGATGCCGCGTTCAACGAGTTCCAGGGAGCAATCTCCGACTGGTACAACCGGACGTACAAGCGCGATCAGACGATCGAGCGCTATACGAACTTCATATCATTGGCGCTGAGCATCGGCGGGCATCTCATTATCGCCGGTTCCCATCTAGATGGAATTAAAGAAGAACTCGCAGGCGCCGGGATGTCTGCCTTGATCTCAAGAATCCCGCGGCGGGTCAAGGGCTATGCGGCAAAACTGCTGGTAGGAGTATACGACATCGAACAGCGTAGACTGGACAAGGACCGCGCGTATACCATCGAACTTATGCAGACGAGCGAGGAACTGGCCCGGGACGACGTTATCGACCTGCTCAGGTCTGTGACTATGAAGTCCCGGGAATCCGCCATTCCGGACATTTCGACAGTGGTGGCAGATCAAGGAATCCTCTAATGCCGGGCTTGTCGAAGCAACAGCTCGACGCTCTGTCCGCTTACTACCGTCTCCTGGATTCTCATCCTGGCCTGTTCTCGGGACGGGAGCGCCGCCCGATCATCCGCGATCCGGCGATTCTTGAGCTCTTCGCCAAGGAGCATCAGGTTGTTCTTGGAGTGGTCGCGTCGAATAAGTACCTGTGGTTGATCAATGACCTGGTGCAGAGCCGGGACGCCGCAGGAGACACACTGCTACACCCATACCTCCGAATCATTGCCCCGCCTCAGACCGATCTCAGCCTGCCTCCTTCCGCCGGATCCGTGGTCCTAGCGACCATCCCCCTGCCTTCAGCCGAAGAGAACGAAATGATCGTCTTGGTCGAGCAGGAACGGCACTCGACGGGAAGCCTCGAACTAGAACTGCCCCGCGGTTTCGCTGAGCCGGGAACATCCGCCGCCGATCAAGCTCTGGCCGAACTCCGCCAAGAGACGGGGTACCTCGGAGAAGAGCCCCGCCTCCTCGGCAGCACCATCTCTGATTCCGGCACATCAGATAAATCGGCCTCGTTCTTCCATGTACCAGTGACCGGTCAAGAGGCTGAGAAGCACGAGCCGTCTGAAGCGATCACGCGAACCGTCCTGCTCACACGTGCCGACTTGTGGAAGAAAATTGAATCCGGGGCCGTACGGGACGCCTTCACGGTCCAAGCGCTCGGCCTATATGAGCGCAGGCTGGCTCAAGGCTGAGTGGGGCTGAGGAATCTGCTGGCCTCGCCACGCTGCTACTAGAGTGAGCACCTAACCACACGTCGAACGACATCACCGCCGGCGTTGAGCTGCCTCATAGCGACGCTCATCACCGGGACATAAGGGACATCTCTGCCGAAGCAACAGGCCGCGGCATGAGCGCAGATGGCTAGCATCCCATGATCATTCGTCCGAGGTAATCCGCCGGGGCATGGAGCGCGTCTATTCCAGTGGGAAGGGCGCTGATTCCATCATGAAAGTACTTTTTGCCAGGGGAGCCGGGTTCACCGGCTCGCGCTATGCCCGGACCCTGCTTAATCGCTTGGATGTCGATGTACAGGTGCTGGGTAAGCTTCCGCACTCGGGAAGTCTCGTCATGTCCGAAGTGGTCGGCTCCCGGTGAGCCGCTGGCTGGTTACCGGTGCTTCCGGCACGCTCGGCCGCGACCTGGTCAGGATGCTCGATCTAGCCGGCGAGGACTGCCTCGGTTTCGGGCGGAACCGCCTCGATCGAGACGGGCTTGACATTACTTCTCCGGCCGCTGTGCGGGACACGCTTCTCTCGTACCGGCCCGATGTCGTCGTCAACTGCGCCGCTTGGACCTCAGTCGATGCCGCCGAAGCCAACGAGGAGGCCGCGCTCGCGGTCAACGGAACCGCGGTCGCCGGCCTCGCCTCCGCCTGCCGCGACATCGGCGCGGTAATGGTGCAGGTATCGACCGAATACGTCTTTGACGGCACGGCCCGCAGCCCATACCGGGAAGACCACCTCCCCGCGCCGCGAACCGCCTACGGGCGCACCAAGCTCGCCGGAGAACAAGCCGTCCTGTCTGCCCTGCCAGATGCCGCCTACATCGTCCGGACCGCGTGGCTTTACAGCGCCCACCGCCGCGGCTTCGTCGGCGCCATGCTCGATCGAGCCCGGGCAGGAATGCCTTCCTCCGTCGTCGATGACCAGCGCGGCCAGCCCACCTGGACCAGGGACGTGGCCACGCGGATCCACGCTCTCGTCTCGGCGAAGGCACCTCCCGGCATCTACCACGCCACCAGCTCAGGCGAGGCCACCTGGTACGGCCTCGCCCGCTCCGTCTACCAGCTGGCGGCCGCCGACCCCTTTCTCGTACAGCCGGTAGGAGCGGACGCTTACCCTCACTCCGCTCTCCGCCCTAGGTACAGCGTCCTCGGCCACAACGCCTGGGCCACGGTCGGTATCTCCCCGATCAGCAACTGGCGCGACGCGCTCAGGCGCGCTTACCCCGCAGTTGCTGAATTGACCTCGCATACGGGATAGCGCGCGACCAGAGCAAAGCCGGATCCGCACCCCGTAGGACCTCTATCAGGAGCGTCAACTCAGGGATCTACCAAGAGTGAAGGTAACTACCGTTCCGCAGGTCTCCGGTGTGCTGCTGTTCCAGCCCCAGCCGCACACCGACGAGCGCGTACAGGTTGGACGCGCTCGTCGTGCCCGGATGGTTGGCAAAAGTCACGTATCAGCGGAGCGGGCAGAGCAGATGTAGAACCGGTCGACTCCCAGAGTCGTGTTCAGCCCCGGGATGTCGAGGGTGAGGTTTTTCTGTGCCGCTTTCATGAACGGCCGGTTCGGCTGGGTCTGGTTCCAGTTATACGCACCGGGGAAGGTTCGCTCGATGACGAAGTGCCGCTCAAGATCACGGCGAAATTCAGCCGGATGCCGCACATTGCTGTACGGCCCATAGACCACCTTCTTGTGGTGCGAGAAGTTCATGTAGGTCAATACGAACCTTCCGCCAGGCTTCAGCAGGCTCCGGATTTCCGCGAACTTCTGCGACTGGTAGTCGCCGCAGTACTCGAACAGTCCTTGGGCCGCGATGATGTCGAACGTCATTCCGCGGAAGCTGACCGGCGACTGCAGGATGTCCATCTCGATGAGGTTCGGCGCCGGTTCCTGGATGGCAATGTCGATGCCGTGGTAGCGCACGCTGGGGGGCAGCAACCGGGCGAGTGTACCCGGTCCGCACCCTACGTCGAGCAGGTCGCACGCCTGTCCGTCCACGAGCCCGCGGACAACCCGGGCCATCTTGGCCATACGGTAATGCACCTTTACGTACTTAAGATTCTCTGTTTGCCAGAAGTCACGCTTGTAGTACGTAGGCATCTGACTGCCAGCGGCCTCATCGCGTATCGCGTCAGTCATGATATTTCCTCCCAATTCAGTCCCTGCAAAGTAGGACGCGTGAGGAGCTCGCATGGTTAGCCGGAATCGTTCAGAAATCCCCGTATCAGCGCCGTCCGGCGGCGGATCACCTAATAATGCATGTAACCATCGTTCCGCAGGTCTCCGGTGCACTGCTGTTCCGGCCAACGCCGCACACTGACGAGCGCGGTTTCTTTTCCCGCACGTTCGACGCGGCCGTAGCCCGGGAGGCCGGGATCGACCCGGACGGATTCATTCAGGACAGCCAGTCGCGGTCCCGGCGCGGAGTCGTCCGGGGGATGCACGTCCGGTCCGGGCAGGGAGAGGCGAAGCTCGTGCGCTGCTCCTTCGGCGCCGTCTTCGACGTGATCGTGGACCTACGGCCCTCGTCGCCTACCTATCGCCAGTGGGCCAGCTTCGAGCTCCGCGACGACTCTCAGCTCTCCGTGTACGTGCCGGCCGGCTGCGCGCACGGGTTTCAGGCGCTGACCAATCCGGCCGACGTCTGCTACCGGATCGACCGGGCCCACGATCCATCCGAAGACGTGTCGATCGCCTTCGATGACCCGGAACTGGGCATCCCGTGGCCGCTCCCGGTCAGTTGTCGGTCCGAGCGGGACCAGCGAGCGCTATCGCTGAAGGCGGCACTGAACGACCTCGCCCTGACGTTACAGTCCGGCGGACTACCGCCCTGGCCAACGGAGCGACCGCGTTGCGTGTGCCGCCCGCTGGTTCGTTGCCACCTTCCACGCGGTCGCCCAGCCACCATTAGGCGCTCGGCCTGAGCACCGTTCGTGCCCTGGCCAGATACATGTCCTCAGACAGAGGAGGAACCGTCTCGCCGATGGTGATTCGTCACGACATAACGCGGGGCCGCGGGTAGTCCGCTACGGTCCCAATGCTCTCGTCCTGCTTCTCCGCGTTGAGCACGACGACGGACTGCAGGCGTGTCCCGGCCAGCCGTATCATCTCGGCCACGGCATGGATCCGGACCACGGTGGACTTCCCGGCGGTGACCACCGCGACCGCGTCGGTCGACCAGGTCGCGAGATGCTCTCCGCCGAAGGCCGGGTCAAGGGTGGCCACCGTCAGCACTAGATCGGCATTAGCGCACGCGGCTGTCACTGCCTGGTCGGCTTGTGCGTACCCCTCCGCAGAGGCATGGCTGCGAAGCGGGCCAACCGGCACGACGTCGCTGGTGTCCGGCACCGCCACCACGAGGGGCACTCCACTCGGATTCACCTTGGTGATTCCGGGGTTACCAACCCCACACAGGCGGGCCGCGTGAGCGCCTTCCGATAGATCGGCCAGGACGATTTTCTGCCTCTGCCCGGCGAGAGAAACAGCCAGTGCGACGACCAAGCTGGCCACGGTCTGAGTGTCGTCAACAGCGACCACAGCCAAGCCCGCCGGGCCTCGGGAACTCCCTGGCACGGCGTTACGCAGATGCTCGATGACCCGTTCCTTATCGCGCTGCCGTCTGGCCGCCTGCCCGGGAAACGGGAGGCCTCCGTGTAGAAGGCCGACGCTCAACCTAACGGGCGTGCCGGAGGCGAATGCGATGTCGTCTCGGCGGCGCAGCCGGTCAGATGTAATCGATCCGATGATCACGATGGCCAGGCCCAGTATCCCGCCGCCAACCAGTCCGATAACCAAGTAAAAGAGGCCGCTGCTGAGGACCGAACGCTTGGCCGCCACGGCGGTGTCGATCACGGTGCTGCCGCGGAGCATCGCCTGCGTAGCGGTCCGCGTGGTCGCCAGGGTCTGGGTGGCGTACTGCTGCACCTGTTGCAAGGTGTTGGCCGCATCGTTGTGTTTCGCTTGCAGGTTCTTGATGTCAGACTCAGTTGATGCCTGGCTGAGTTGGGTGTTGACTGACCCGAGGTTCTGTTTCGCCTGGCTAACCTGCTGGTTGAGCTCGTTCTCCGTTTGCTGTTGCTGAGTCTTCTCGTACTGCGAGCGGATCTTGAGGAACTGCACGGCGATGGCGGACGCCCGCTGGACGGCTTCACCACTGCTCGGTCCGCTTGCGGTGATCGTCAGCACCTGGTTCGTCACGATGGTGACCGTGTATGACCCGAGGAGACTGCTCGGCGTTTGCGAAAGCCCCAGCTGATGAACCACACCCTCGGCCACGCTGCTGCTCTGAGCCAAAGCGACATCGGTCTGAACTGCAGTAGTGGGGTCAATATTGGGATTCTCCACGAGCAGGATCGAGGACGTGGCCTCGTAGGCCGGCGGAAACATCACGTACACCCCGACCCCGAGCAGGAGGCCGACCACCGCGAGGCCGCACCAAAGCCGTGCACCCCGCCGCAGGGCCTCTCCGATGAATCCGAGACTGACAAGTCCGGCCTGGGGAGCACCCGTGGCAGGCCCGTCGAGATCAACGGGGTCTTCGTATCCTGGCCATCGCGCCATGCCGTTGTTCATCCCGAGGGGCCAGGTCACCGTCGGCTCTGAATCATTCATCGTCTGATCTCCGTTGGTACGTCCTTGACCCGCGTTGGCATGGAACGCCGCGTCGGCGGGACCATACGCGGGATCCGTCCAGTGGTCTGGTCTGCCGGGTCCGGATCCGCCACGAGGATCCCGAAGATCTCTCGGCCGTTGGCGGCGGCCGCCGTGGCAGCCCGGGCTAGATCGTCAGCGGTTACGGCTCCGGACGAGATGCCCAGCACTGTCACGGCTGCAGGTATCTCTTCCGTCAGGCGTGGGCTCTGCCGGTCGATGACCGTGACGACAACAGTGAAGGCGGAGCCCTCTTGGCATAGCTGCCCGTCGGAGGCTAGAAGCTGCAGCGGTTTCCCGCCCGCTGCCTGTGGCGTCGCGGCGCACGCGGTACGAAGCGTGGCAGCAGTGTCCGTGTCCTGCTGCGGGCCGACGATCAAGGACGTGGATATCCCCAGCGACGCGGCGATCGCTGCCAACTGCGGGCCAAGAGCAATGGCCTTGCGGTCGGAAGAGAGGGAAAGGACGGTCAGCGTGACCGGTTTACCGCTGGCCCGGTCCCCGGCGTTCGCGCGGCCGCTAGCAGCGCGCGTGTCGAGACCCAACTGCTGCAGCATGTTTCTCAGTGCCCATTCGTGTACGGGCCCCGGCGCATACTCCTCGAGCAACTTCGCCCATGAAGCCGGGTCAGAGGGCCGAGTGACCGGTACAGACGCAAGCACGGGAGCGCCAATCGAATTCGCCATCGCGCCGCGCTCGATGAGACGCCGGTCATTCCGGCCGATCGCGAGTGCGATCAGGTATCCCGCTATGGCCCCGGCGAGTCCGCCCAGCCCGCTGTCAATGCCCGCCTGCTCAGGCAGTGTGAGTCCCGTCGCACTGGTGGCCTTCTGGAGAATCTTCGCGGGCACGTAGCCCACAAGACTTTTCCCGGAAGTAACGTAGCCGACATAGCTGCCGGCCACAGCATTAGCAATTGTCTCCGCCCGCGCAGCGGTGGCTCCGCTGGCGCTGACCGAGAGGATGCTGTCGGTCAGGCTGACGACGCTGACCTGCGTGCGCAGTGTCTGGAGCGACATCCCCGGGCTGACGCGAGGCAATGCGTCCGAGAGAACGGTGCTGCTGCCCGCGACCACCGCCTGGGTCTCGATGTAAGGACTGTTCCCGGTTCCTGACGACGCTTCCTGGCCGCTCTGCACCGGTGCCTGTGGAAGTACGACCAAGGCTGTGCTTTTGAGCGTCGGCGGCCTGAGCACTGCGTAGAAGCCCCCGATAAGGAGCCCAGCGACAAGTACGGACCAGAAGATCCTACGGTACCGCCGAACGATCTGAATGGACCTCCGTAGGTCCAGTGCCTGCTGGCTCATCTCTCCACTCCGGTCTGCAGCGCCTTGCCATCAGTAAAAGCAAGACGTGACACAAATACGTTCTCAGGAACCGCTTTACCGTTCCCAATTAGCGTGTAAGCAGAGACCTTGGCACCCAGCCCGCAGGAATACCATCCAAGAATTGGGTCGATCTCGCCACGATGCCTCGTCCAAGTCAACTGACCTGGAAGATCCATCCATCCGATGACATCCGATGAATACGTAAGGACGGCATACCCGCCACTCAATTCCACTTCTATTTCTGGGCCGAAATGGAAAGCTAGACGGAATTCGCGGCCTTTCGCTTCGATGAAGTCTGTTATCTCGATCGCCCTGGACGTCTCATCGACTCGCACAGTACGTCGATGGCTGGCGGCGGGGCGAAGTGCTTTGTAACCGTCATGCTCGGCGGTCCAGCTCTTATTCGACGCTTCGATCTCGGCTGATCTCGCGTGCCTGGTCCACAGGAACGGCCCGCCGGACACTGACTGATCGACGCCTCCGATTCCGGCCGTATTGTGGGCCAGCGTCGACCTGAAGTAGGACCGCCATTCCGGCTCACCGTGGTAGCAGTAGGTTCCGGGATCGGCAAGAATGTCCACGCCGCCGTGCCTGACCTCGACCGACAGGGCGTCGGCGTGCGCGTGCGCGGCAATAGATCCGAATCCGTGCGGACCCCCGTCGCAGCGAACCCATATTTCCGGAAGCTCGCTCGATTCAGTCCGCAGGATTCTGATCCCAGCGTCCGGGAAACAAGCCGGGCGCCGATCCGGCCGACCGGACGCCGGGCGGGTCGGGCCCGCAATGCCGCCGAGAAGAACACTCGACAGCCCCGGCTCCGTCCCCGGCCACCAGTCCAGGGGACCGAACACCGCCGAGCCAACCGACAGTAGTTCCGGCCATCGGTTGTGTGCTGGCGCATCCAGCAGCACAACCCGCCCCTCGTCGGAATCGCCTTGCCGAGGCGGTCGTCCCGCCGAGTCGACGAGCGCCGCCATGCAGTCCGCCATCGAGCACAGCAGCCGCCACGTCTCGTCGCCGACTGGCTGTCCGGACGCTGCGGCTTCCGTGACAGCGACGATCCCCAGCTCGAAGACGAACCCGTGGTAGTCCGTTGCCAGTTCCCGGTTGATGCCGGATCCGAACGTGTTGGCCGCCAGTGACCGCGCCAGCCGGTCCGCGGAGTCACGCCTCCACCGTGGGCTCTCCGCGAACCATGGAAACGCGCACGATCCTGCTAGCAGGCCGGCGGCCTCCGCGATGACGTGGTTATTCGCCGATGACCCGCGGCTCTCGAACGTGGCAAGGTATTCGGAGTGCCACCGGAGCTGCCGCAGGAACAGGTCGTTGTCCTCGAACAGATCGGCTACCCCCGCCCACGATGAGAGCAGTCGACGGATCCAGACGAAGTTGATCAGCCGGATGCCTAGTTCGATACCGCTGGTCCAGTTGATCCCCGACAGGAACGGATTTGCCCGCCACCACGCGTCAAGCTGCGATGACACGAATGACGCGTACATCTCGGTCCCGGTCAGGTAGTACGCGCAGGCCACCAGGGTCAGGTGCTGAAGTCGGCTGACCTCCCAGATCTGTTTGACGTTGCCGACTTGGTCTTCGGACCGGTGATTGATCGCAAACGCGTACCGCGATGGGTCAGACCGACGGCCGGTGACCGGATCCCGGAACCAGTCGGGCGCGTCAAGGTCGGTCCGGGTGATGCCGAGCGTCTCCCATTCGCCCTTGAGGATCCGGTCAGCGTCAGCGACGAGGGCAGCCCGCGCGTCCGGCGGGACCGTGGGCGGTGCGGGCAGAACAGCCGTGAAGCGCCGTTCCCCCGGAAGCAGCCCGGGCACGGGGCCGGATACCGGCGAGCCCGGGAGCACCTGCCGCCGTGCCCAGACCCGGCGCAGCGCCTGCTCTCGCACGCGCCACCCGATCTCGTTGGGCGACATCCGGCTCATCCGGCGGACGTACCAGCTATAGCGGGAAAGGTAACTCATACCGGTTCGGGCCGCCCGCTCTGCATGCTCTCGCCCACCGCGATCGTGGCCCGTGTGGTCGCCAGGAGCGATTCCGCGGAGATCGGCATCGGTCCGCCCGTGCGGACCGCCTCGATGAAGGCGGCCATCTCGGAACGCTGGCCCTTGTCCTGACCACCGCGGGCCCTGGTCACGGTGCGGCCGCGCCCGGACCAGACGGCGGCCGACTGGAAGTTGTCCAGCCGGGCGCTGCGGTTCCCGCCGGTCGCGTCGAGTGTTTCCTTCGGGAACCGTGTGCTGCCTCCGGTCAGGTACGAGATGACACCGGACGCGCCGGAGGCGAACCGGATGGTCGCCTGGACGTCGTCGCGCTCGGGCCCGGGTACCGCGTAGGCCTCGACCGGGACGCTGTCCGCCCACCAGGCGAGTGTGTCGATGAAGTGCCCGCCTTCGCCCGCGAACCGGGTTCCCTCGGTCGCGGCGTCGAGGTACCAGCTGTCGGCGGCCAGCGGCCCGGCGTTGACCAGGTAGCGGGTCCCGGCGAACGCGGCCCCGGTGCCGAATCCGGATCGCATTGATGCCAGCAGCGGCGCGAACCGCCGGTTGAATCCGACCATGAGCCGGTCGTTTCCGGTCTCCGCGATCGTCTTCTCGATGCGGGAGGCCTCGTCCCGGGTCAGCGCCAGGGGCTTTTCGACGTAGACGGCCTTGCCGGTCTCCAGGGCCCGGCAGACCAGGCTGGCGTGGGTGGCGTGCCGGGTAACGACGAAGATCGCGTCCAGGGAATCGTCGGCGAAGACCGAGTCCGTGTCCGTCGATGCGGTGGTGAACCCGAACTTGCGCTGCGCGTTCACCGCCGACAGGGACTTCGTGGTCGCGACGTGCTTCAGCTCGGCGGTCTCCAGCCGCGCCAGGTGCGGAAGCAGCATCGAGCTCGCGTAATTGCCGGCTCCGACAAACCCAAGAGCCACCCTTTTATCCCGAACGGATACCGGTGCCTGTTCCCGCGCCACGGCCCTCACCAGCGTGGTGGAGGGCCTAGGAGACTCCTCCGCCGGAACCGGGTACTCCAGCAGGACCCCGACCGCCTTCAGCGAACCGTCCCGCAGCTCCCCGTACACCTGGGCCGCGTCCCCGAACGGGAAGACCCCGTCCACGAGGTCGCTCACGTCTAGCCGGCCGCGCGCCACCAGGTCCAGGAACGATTCCAGGTTCCGCTTCTCGGTCCAGCGGACGTAGCCCGCCGGGTAGTCGATGCCGTCGATCTCGTAGCGGGGGTCGTACCGGCCGGGCCCGTAGGAGCGGGAGAACCGGACGTCGAGTTCCTTCTCGTAGTACGCGTTCCACGGCAGGTCGAGCTTCATCTTGCCGATGTCGACGATCCGGGCCCGGTCGCGGGCCAGTTTCACGGCGGCCTCGACCGGCCCGTTGCTGCTGCCGCCGGCCGCGAGGAAGACGTGGTCGGCGCCCCGGCCCCCGGTGATCGAGCCCAGCGCGGCGAGCACCCCGTCCAGGTCGTCGGGCGATCCAGCGAGGGCGGCGCCGCCGTTGGCGGCCAGCCGACAGCGGGCCGGTACGGGGTCGATCCCGACGGCCTGCACCCCGGACGCGGTCAGCAGGCGCACGACCAGCTGCCCGATCAGGCCGAGGCCTATGACGGCCGCCGTCTCGCCGAGCTGGACTTCGGCGCGGCGCACGCCGTGCATGGCGATCGACGCGACGGTGGCGAACGCGGCGGACTCGGGCTGGACTCCGTCCGGGACGGCGGCGCACAGGTTAACCGGCACCCAGTTGTACTCGGCGTGCAGCGCCTGCTCGTTGCCCGCGCAGGCGACCAGCTGCCCGGTCTTGAACTCTTCCGCGCCCGGGCCGGCCTCGATGACCACGCCGCACAGCGAGTAGCCCAGCGGCGTGTAGGAGTCGAGCTTGTTCAGAACCTTCTTGTAGGTGGCGGCGACGCCCTGGCTCTGGACCTGGTCGAGGACCTTGCGGACCTGGTCCGGCCGGGCCCGGGCCATGCCGACCATCGACTTGCTGGCCTCGGATACCTTCATCATCTCGGTGCCGGTGGAGATCAGCGAATACAGGCTGCGCACGAGGACGCCGCCGGGTCGGCAGGCCGGCGCCGGCACGTCGAGCACCGAGAGTTCTCCCGACTTGTAGTTCTGGGCTATCTGCTTCACGAGATTCCTACTCCGGCCTCTGTTACCTGGCGGTGCCACAGCTCCATGGACAGGAGCTGCCAGATCTGCTTGGCGTTGTCCGCGCGTCCGGACCGTTCGTCGGCGATGAGCCGGAGAACCTGCTCCTGGCGGAGCATCCCGAGCTCGGTCAGCTTTCCGTTGACCAGCACGTCGTTGATCATTTCGCTGAGGTCTCCGCGGACCCAGGCCCTCAGCGGGGCGCCGAACGACGCCTTCGGCCGGTGCACGATCTCCCGGGGCAGCCAGGTTTCCGCCGCGTCCTTGAGCGCGGCCTTGGCCACCCGACCGCGGATCTTGTCCGGCCCCGGGATAGCGAACGCGGCCTCGGCCACCAGCTTGTCCACGAACGGCGTCCGAACCTCCACGGAGGCGGCCATGCTGGCCCGGTCTGTGTAGGTGAGGTTGAGGCCGGCCATGAACAGCCGGGTGTCGGCCAGGCACATCCGGTTGACCTCGTCGTCGAGGACGTTGTCCTCGTAGATCGCGGCATGCTCCGCCACCACGTCGCCGACGCTGGCGGCGAGATCCGGGCCGGTGAGCGCGGCCAGTTCCTCCGGGTCGTACAGCGTGTAGCTGCGGCGGAACCGGGCTTCCTCCGGCAGTTCGGCGAAGGTCATGAACCGCTTCGCCCACCGGGGGTAGCGAAGCCCGCGTCCCCCGATGCTGACGGGCATCGCGTCGACGGCCATCCGGGCCGGGGTCCGGGCCGCCTGGGGCAGCCGGTGGTAGCGGCTGGCCAGCAGGCAGGCCAGGTGCTTGCGGTATCCGCCGAACAGCTCGTCGGCCCCCATCCCGGACAGCATCACCTTGACGCCGCGTTCCCGGGCCGCGTCGCACATCAGCAGCGTGTTAATGGCCGCCGGGTCGCCGATCGGCTCATCGAGCACGTCCACCATCCGGGGCAGCATGGTCGCGATGTCCGGGGACAGCTCGATCTCGTGGAGGTCGATGCCGAATTCCCGGGCGACCTTGCGGGCGTAGACGGCGTCGTCCGGCATCGCCTCGAGCTTCTGGTCCTCGGGCCGGAAGGTGATCGTGTACGCGTCGACGTCGTCGGCTTCCTTGTGGGCGAGCACCGTGATGATGCTGGAGTCCAGGCCTCCGGACAGGAAACTGGACACGGGAACGTCGGCCATCAGGTGCGCCCGGACCGATTCCTCGATCACGGCCCGCAGATCGGGAGCCGGCTGGCCGGCTGCTTCGGCCGCGACGTCCTGGACCCGCCAGTACTGCGTGACCTTCGGCTTCAGGCCGGGGCGGAGGCGGGCCCAGGAGCCGGCCGGAAGCTTGCGGACTCCAGCGATGGCGCACCGCTGCTCGGGGATCCAGTAGTAGAGCATGGACGCGGCCAGCGCGCCGGGTTCGATCCGCAGTTCCGGTCCGAGCGCGCTGATCAGCGCCTTGAGCTCGGACGCGAAGACGATGCCGTCGCCCCGTTCGATGTAGAGCAGCGGCTTGATGCCGAGCGGGTCCCGGGCCAGGATCAGCTCACCGGAGGCCGTGTCCGCCAGGGCGAACGCGAACATGCCCCGGAACCTCTTCAGCGCGGCGGAGCCCCAGTAACGCCACGCCTCCAGCACCACCTCGGTGTCGGAGTTCGTGGTGAAGACCGCGCCGCGGGCCGCCAGCTCGGAGCGGAGCTGGCGGTAGTTGTATAGCTCGCCGTTGTAGACGAGCGACAGGTTGCCCTTGACCAGCGGCTGGTCGGCGGCCGACGACAGGTCGAGGATGGAGAGCCGCCGGTGCCCGAGATGCATGGAGACGAGCTTGGTCTCGCGCCGCCATGTGCCGCCGGCGTCCGGGCCGCGGTGCCTGATCCGGCCGGTCATGATCTCGGTCAGCTCCCGGCCGTCGGCCTGCTGATAGCATCCCGCGATTCCGCACATATCAGGCACCGCCCGTCAGCTTGGCGTACACGGCGGTGTAGACCCGCGCCGAGTGCGGCCATGAAAGCTCGGATTCGACCCGCGCGCGTCCGATCTTGGCCATCCGGTCCCGGTCCGCCGGGTTGTCGATGAGGCCCACGATCGCCCGGGCGTAGTCCCGCACGTCCTGGCTCGGGCTGCCCGTCGGGGTCACGTACACGGCCGCCTCCTGGGCGGACACCCGGGTCTCCTTCAGGTCGAAGGCCACCACCGGGAGCTCGAACGACATGTACTCCATCGTCTTGTTCATGGTGGACAGGTCGTTAAGCGGATTCTTCGGGTCGGGCGACAGCCCGACGTCCGCGGTGGACATGACCCGCTTGACCAGTTCGTCCGGGGCTCGTCCCGTGAACTCGACGTGCCCGTTCAGCTTCAGCTCATCGCGCAGGGCGACCAGCTCGTCGAAGCAGTCGCCCTTGCCGATCAGGGTGAACGCGATGTCCTCGCGGCCCATCTCGTGGACGAGGACCCCGGCGGCTCGCACCACGATGTCCACGCCGTCCTGGGGCCCCATCACGCCGATGTAGGCGGCGAGGTAGGTGCGGTCCCGCCTCTGCTGCGGGTCCTTCGGGCCGCGCTTGAGCTTGTCCGCGTCCGGCCCGGTGCGGACCACGGTCACGTCCTTCGGCCTCTTGCCGTTGCGCTTGATCGCGATCTCCCGGTAGGAGTCGTTGGTGGAGATCACGTGGGCTGCCGTCCGGTGTGTCCACCGCTCCAGAGCCAGCAGGCCGGCCAGCAGTCGCGGTGATCCGTTCGGAAATCGGGATTGGAAAAGCTCCGGGCACAGGTCGTGGTGGTCGAAGACGAACTTCGTCCGGTCGAGCGCGCGCAGCGCCAGCGCGATGGGCCAGAAGATGTCGGCCGGGTTGCAGGCCTGCATCACCGCGAACCGGCCCCCGCGCCGCGCCCTCAGTACCTGCCAGGCGGTCGCGAGGAACGAGTATCCATATTCCACGACGAAGCTGAGGTTGCTGCCGCCCGGCGCGTACGGCCGGTACTTGAACAGTTCGACGGTGTCGAGGATCTGGTAGCCGGGGTCGCCCTTACCCTTCGGGCACACGACGGCCACACGGTACCCCGCACCGACCAGGGCCTGGCACTCCAGCCAGACTCGCCGGTCGAACGGCACCGGCAAGTTCTGGACAATGATGAGGATCCGCTTCTCACGCACGAGCATGAGAGCACGGTCAGCCCGGCAGTGATACGCCGATATCCTCATGTCGGCGCGTATTAAGCCATTTGCCCAGGCTCTACTAGAGCACGAAAGTACTGGTAGCGGGGCGACCGAGGACACATCAGTGCCATCCTCATGCCCTTCCTGCGCGCGGCAGGACGCAAGATCGATGGATATGACCTGGGTCTTCATGAGGGCTGCGGCCTGGGCCCCAAGTGCGCCCGCGGCGCCCCAACCCGCCGTCCCGCGGCGAGCGTGCGTGCGTGCATGCATGCACGCTCGCCGCTGGCGCTTCGCCCCTCGCAGTGCCGGAGGCGAACCGCGCCCTGATCCACTGCCAGGCACTCGACCGTGACATTCACTTCCGGGGCAGTGGCGCACACTTTGACCAACGACGACCTCACGTCATCCAAGTACCTGTGACCGCGGCGAATCCGGGAACTGCTCGACACCGGCGCCGTTGATGACATGGTGCGATGGAAGGACAGTGCGGACCGGTAACCGCCGTCGCGCCGAGGTTATGGAAAACCGGCTGACCCTGAAAGTCTCCGGCTTGCCCCCGGTGGAGCAGAGCTCGAAGCCGTAGCTAATGGCGGTCAGTCCAGATTCGCCAGGCAAGTACCGGTGGGTGACGAGCCAGGTAAGCATGGCGAGAACATTGACCTGGCCAGTCTGCTCGGCCTTTCCGGACAGCTGCCAGATCAGCTCCGAGCCATACTTGCAAAGATTCCACGACTGAACCGGGACGCCGCCGGGCCCACCGAACTCCGCGGTGGCGGACACAGAACAAGATCCCCGATTGACGATGTCGTGCTGGATCATTACCTCGTTCTTCCATCCGTTCAGCCAGATGTCATAGCCCGCCTCGGCGCTGGTACCACTCACTTGGTGCATATTCTCGGAAAACGATGAGTAGATTGAGGAGAATTCAGCCAGTGTGTTCTTGGAGTAATATTGCTGGCCCACGTTGGGGTAGGACACCACCGCCGTATTCCAGGCGGGCATGCTGGCGGTCACAAACCAGTTGCCTGGACTGGTCGCGTGTAGCGTCTGCGACCACCCTGGAATCGGGTTCCACACGTCTTGCCCGACGTGCGTGTTCTGCCCGTTGCTTCCGGTGATGGCCGCATCCCGGTAGGGGCCGCATGATCCCTTCAGGGCGGACGTGACGCATATTCCGTTAGCGGTGACCGACGCTGGCGGAGTGGTAGTGGCGGGCGTCGCGGATTTCTCCGGCATATTAGCCGGGCCGGCCGGTTCGCATCCGACGAGCACCGCCGCCGCGAGTACCACGGGCGACACCGACAGCCATCTGCCCAGCCGTGATCGACAGCCGACTCGTACCTGGTAAGTGCCTATTCGCCTCATGCCGCGCCCCCTCTGTTCAGTCAGGAGAAACGCAAGCCTGCTGTCTAATACAGCCACGGCTGATGTATCACCTCTGCCTCGTCGTCGCTCTATTCATGGTGAAACACGGCGCGAAGGGCTAGCTGGTGGCAGTAACGTCTCGAAGGACTCCGGTGATGCCGTCGTGGCGCGTCGTGCGGCAGGCGAGCTACCGCCTCAGCTGGAGTATCGCGGATCAGGGCATGTCCACCCTGACGAACTTCCTGCTAAGCATATTCGTCGCCCGCACGCTGGGCGCGGCCCAGTTCGGCGCCTTTAGCCTGGCCTATGTAACATACGGCTTCGCGAACAACGCGTCGCGCGGCCTCTCCATCGAACCTCTCCTGATCCGGTTCAGCGGAACGGACCTACCGACATGGAGGCGCGCCACCGCGGGCTCCACGGGGACCGCACTGCTCGTCGGCATGGCCTGCGGCGCCTGCGCGATCGGGGCTGGGCTGCTGGTCGGCGGGACTACCGGACTGGCCTTTCTCGCCCTCGGCCTGGCCCTGCCGGGCCTCATGCTGCAGGACAGCTGGCGGTACGCGTTCTTCGCCCTCGGGCGAGGCCATCACGCGTTCATCAATGACGCCATCTGGGCCGCAGTCCAGATTCCCTTGCTGGTGTTTCTGAAGGTAGGCGGCCACTCGAACGTGTTCTGGCTCGTCCTCGCGTGGGGCGGAGCCGCCGCCGTCGGGGCCGTGATTGGAATGTTCCAGGCTCGAGTAGTGCCCAACCTCTCAGGCGCAATCAAGTGGCTAATACAGCACCGAGACCTCGGCCCCCGCTATCTCGTCGAGAACACGGGGAGCAGCGCCGCCGACTCGCTACGGAGCTACAGTGCCTCGTCGATCCTAAGTCTGTCAGCGGTGGGCTATATCCAGGCCGCCAATGTGCTCTTGGGACCCTTCAAGATCATTTTCTTCGGCCTGGGCATGATCACTATCCCCGAGGCTGCCCGACTGCTACGCAACTCGCCCCGTCGTCTGCCGACCTTCTGTGCGGCTGTTAGCGTCGGGCTCACCTTCCTCGTTCTGCTATGGGGAGCGGTACTGTTCGTGGCATTGCCGCATGGACTCGGACACCTGATACTGGGGGCCATATGGCGGCCCGCTTACCCACTGGTACTGCCGACGATGCTGGCCATGACAGCTTTGTGCGCCACGACTGGCGCCACCATCGGGATGCATGCCCTGGGCTCCGCGCGCCGCAGCCTGCGCTCCTCACTTCTCACGTCAGTCTTCGTCCTCGCAGGCGCCGTCCTAGGAGCGGAGATAGCGGGCACATTCGGCACGCTATGTTTCGCCGCTGCCGGATCCGGGCTCGGCACCCTAGTGACCTGGTGGCAGTTCCGGCAAGCAATTCTCGAGGCCCGCACCATCCGTCTCCCCAACTGGCTTTGGCCGGCGCCCCGAGGAAGGCATCATTCCCCACGCGCGTCAGCAAGGGGCTAGCCCGGCCATTCCTCAGCCGGGCTAGCCCCTCGGGTCGCGAAAGAGGACCTGTCAGCCCATCCTGGATGGCCTCTCCACGAAGGGGGTGTCAACGATCTCTGACCGACCCCATTCACGGTGGATGCGCCGACGCCTGTAGGCGAGCACCTGATGAAGGCCGGGGAATTTACTGCGCATGACCGGTCCGGCTAGGCGCGCCATCAGCCCGTCACCCAGAGAATAAGAACCGATTGTCGACATGAATTGAGATTGCTTAAGCACGGGCATGGGAAGCACGCAGCGCACGCGGTCGAGAATGCCCTCCCGATAGAAGAATGCCCATCCGTCGGCCTGCACTCGCACTGGAGGCATTCGTTTCACCATACGCTCGCATGCTTCCCGGGTAATGACGTAGGCGGCCGCGCTATGGGGCTGAGAAATATCGATCGGCAACGCAAGCATTCTGCCCGACGGAAGAATCGTCACTCCTTCAGAGCTCATCTTGCACGGCTCCGGGCTGTCGACGCTGAGCAGAGCTACTTCAGCACCGGACATCTGAGCAGCCACGGCATCCGCCAGACCGGCCATATCCGCGGGCAGCGCTACGTCATCCTCAAGGACCAGTGCTCCTTCCCGGCCGTCTGCGATGATCTTCTGGTAGATGTTCAGGTGACTTAGCGCCGCTCCGGCCGTGCCCGCTGCGAGCCCCGTGTCAAGGCCGGTCAGGGCTGACCTAATGAAGGGCAGGGACTGGTCGATGATGGCGTCGTCACTCAAATCCAGTTCACGCCCGTCGACGGCCGTCACGATCTCGTAGTCCAGGCTGGTCTGGTCCAGCTGGGTAATGATGTGCGCTCGCCGGTCTCGGGAACGAGCCAAGTTAACCACATAGGCATGCACGAGAATTCTCAGCTCCTTGCGGGATGCATAATCGCGTATTGGTAAATATCGATCAGTTCCTCAACGCTCTGCCGAGGATCGAATCGCTGCTCATAGGTCTTGCGAGCCTGCCTGCCGTACTCCTCGTATCGCTCCGGGTTCCTATCCACATCGGCGATGGCCAAGGCCAGGGCATCCGGTTCTCCGGGGCCGAACAAGGCTCCGTCGACTCCAGGGATGATGAGCTCAGCAAAGGACCCGTGATCGGCGGCGACAGGAGGAACTCCGGCCGCCATGGCCTCGATGGCGACAAGGCCGAAGGTCTCCTCCCAGGCGGATGGGAGCAAGACAGCCCGCGCTCGCGCAATGAGTTCGGCACAGCGATCGCCGCTGACTGGACCGTGCAACTCAACAGAGGGTCGGCTCGATGCCCACTCCGCCACCTCGTCGCCGAGCGCTCCTCCTCCCGCTATTACGAGTTTCAGACCGGACTCCCTGGCCGCGCGGCGGTAGCTGTCCCAACCGGCCATCAGCAAACGGGCGCCCTTAGGCTCGTCTAGCCGGCCCGCGTAGACCACCGTCGGCGTCCGGTCCGCCTGCGGCCTGTCCCGGAAAGGAATCAGGTTGTACCTGACGAATACGCGGTCAGGCGCCAGGTCAGCTCCCCGGAGCAAGTCACGCTGGGACGCCGAGATGAATACGTAGGCTGATATCAGGGACGTCCACGCTTGGCGGTGCAGTCCCATTGCCAGCGCCACGGGGAGCGTCGCCGCACGCGATTCCCGGTAGCAGCCGTGAACAATGGCCGGGACCGGCAGGCCCCCCGCGCAGTCGTGGCACACCGCTCCACGGCGGAAAAACGTGCCGTTGGCGCACTCCAGCCGGTAGTTGTGAATCGTGGCAACGACCGGGACCCCCATATCTCGGCATGCGTACAGAACGGAGGCGCTAAGCAGGGGGAACGTGTTGTGAACGTGGACGACGTCGGGGCGGTGCGCGTGGAGCGCCGTCCTGAGCTCGCGGTAGGTCTCTCGGCTCCAGACAGTCCGGGCTGGAAGCGACATCTTCTTCGCCAGCGACCATTGGCCGATCTCATCACTGCTACGGCCGAACGGTATGACCTCGTGCCCCAGCGCCGCCAGCGCCTCGCCCTCCTGATCGACGACGCGGTTCTCTCCGCTGGGAGCGCTCGAGCGGTAGCGGTTGTGGATAAGCAGGATCCTCATCGTGATTAGGTCACCTCACATCGGCGGCGCGGCGCGCCATCCAGCGAAACCATGCATCAGCGTCACGCGAGAAGTGACGCGGCCACGGTTAGATGAAGCATGTACGTGGAGACGTCGGTGAAGGCGTCTTCGGTAAATGACGCCAGCAAGACGTACGCCACTATGAACAGCGCCAGCGCGCGGGTCACGCCACGCGAATGGAACAGCATGGCCACGAACAGGAATGCCAGGATGACGGCGCACACGGCTACCCCGAATAGCCCCTCTTGCATGTAGGAGGCCAGCCAGTTGCTGTCGATGGGGAGACCGTTGACGCTCGCGTTGGACAGGCCGAATCCGAAGAGCTCCTGAAACCGATTCCTCGGGTAGTCGAGCACAAGAGCCCAGAAGTTGGTGCGTCCGGTCAGCGTTGCGATCCCCTGCGTGTTCTCGCCGCGGGCCAGCCAGGTGGTAAGGAAGCCAGCCGCCGTCATGACCGCAGCTGATACGACAACCAAACCGGCAGCAAACGCTTTCCGCACTCGGGCGTTGCTGGTGAAAAGGCTCAGACCCGAGACCACAATGCCAGCCACGAGAGCGATCAGTGCGGTCCTCGTATGTGCCATGAGAAGGATGAACACGGACATGGCGATTCCCGCCAGTGCGACCCGCCCGCTCAAATGACGAGCGAACCAGAGCACAACGGTCAGCCCAGCCGCGACCGCCGCGTACTGCGCGACCTGTGTGGCGACCATTGGCCAGATCACTCCCTGGAGCCTGCCGTCGAAGGCCAGGGCATGGCCCGGAGCGATCACGAATCCGAGAAATACCGAGCCCAGCGCCACGTAGGTCCACCGAAGATGGCACTTGAAGAGCAACATGTCTCTGCGACCCCACCACGGCGTGAGAAGCCAAAGAGCGAGAACGAACTCCGTGAGGCGGACGGTCCGGAACAGAGTGCCAGGCCGATGAACCTGTATGCCAGTGAACACCGCGTCCACCACAAGCAGCGATACAAGGCAAAGGAACACGTTCGGACGGATCTTGATCTTGGGGTTCACGGTGAGCAGGAGCAGCAGCGCCAGCGGCAGGGCGGCCTGCGCGAATCCCTTGCCAACCCTCGAGGGCAGAGGCAAGACGGAAGTCCCCGCCACGAAGGTCATGGTGTTGAAGTACAGCAGCCCCCACGCGATATTGATCCGGCGCCGGATTGCGCGGTCCCGTGCTGCGGACATGTCTCGCGCTACCGCGCCGGGATAGCGGAGGAGGACGGAGACGGGCGAACTCATCGGCTTATGGACTCCAGTTAGCCCGCAGAGCTCTGCGGGTTAGGGCCGTGGCTGTCTCCTACCTGAGAGCCAGGCAGCTGGCGGTGATACCCGGATCGTGCTGGCACTCCGGTTCGCGTATCACGGTGGTCAGCCGGCCGGTCTTGTCGGCATGCTTGAACGGCCGTTTTATTCAACCGACCCTGTGCTCGCGTCAGACGCCGTGCCCCTGGTGATCGCCACCATGCTTCGCCCCCAGGGCAACACCGGCGTACATACGCACTTCCAACAAGTACTCGGCTACCTCGCGAAAGATACAGACACGACCGCCGAGCTCATAACACCCTTTGACTGGGGGCGCCCGCTGTACCTACCGGTCTACGGCGCCCGGCGGGCGATAGCTTCGGTTAGCGGACCAGCCGGCGTGCTCTGGTACCGGCACTGGCACGAGACGTTCCTGCGCCAGGCACTGCGCCGCCGGCTGGCGAACGCTGGCGACTGTGTCGTGTACGCTCAGGATCCGCCGTCCGCCCGGGCCGCGCTGGATGCCCGGCTTGGCCCAGGACAGCAGGTCGTGATGGCGGTGCATTTCCGGACCTCTCAGGCCGACGAGTGGGCCAACAAGGGAATGATCCCCCGGAACGGCCGCGCTTTCTGGAGCATGCGCCAGCTAGACCGTGATGTCATCCCTCGCGTCGACCGGCTCGTATACGTATCAAAGTGGGCTGAGCGGGCACTGACTTCATGGCTCCCCGAGGCCACGACCACTCCGTCCGCCGTCATCGGAAACTTCATCTCGCCCTGGACGGGTACCGGCGGACCCGCTGCCAGCGAGGAATATAACGGCGACCTGGTCACGGTTGGCCAGCTCGAGCCGGTGAAGAACCACCGGTTCCTGATTCGTGTGCTCGCCGAGGCCAAGCGAGCCGGCCGACCGCTCACGCTGGACGTGTTCGGAGAGGGCCCGCTGCGGGCGGAACTGGAGCGGCAGTCCCGGGACCTGGGCGTGCACGACCAGGTCCGCTTTCGCGGGTTTCGCCCGAACCTGCGCCGTTTCCTTCCCGGCTACAAGGCATACGTCCATTCGTCGTATTCCGAGTCGTCGTCTCTGGCCATCATGGAAGCGATGGACGCGGGACTACCGGTCATCGCAGGCGATATCGGCCCGTTGGCCGAGCTGTTCACCGACTCCGTAGAGGGCCGTTTCTGGCCGCTTGCGGATCCGGCCGAGGCGGCCGCCATGTTGCTCGACCTGGTCGGAGACGAGCCTCGCCGCCTGAAGATGGCCCGAGCGGCGAGAAAGCGATTCGAGCGGGACTTCGACGCGAGCGTCGTCGGTCCGCAGCTTCGGTCGTTCCTTCTGCCGGACCTCGCGGTCAGCGAAGATTGACGCCAACAACGGGCAGAACTGCCCGGCGACCACGTTGATCCATGCCGTGTACGACGTATCAGCGACGCTGGTCCCCCGATCTGGTAGGCGCGAGATTACCGCATCATCAAACTTGGGGAGTGGGCGGATGAGAGTCCTGGTCGCAGGCGATCGCGGATACATCGGGGCGGTGCTGGCGCCGTTCCTGGCCACCGCTGGGCATGAGGTCCACGGGCTGGACCTCGGATTGTACGAGGGCTGTGACCTAGGCCCGGCGCTGCCGGGCACCGGCGAGCATGCGGCCTTCGACATACGGGACGTGACCGCGGCTGACCTCGGCGGCTACGACGCGGTCGTGTGCCTGGCCGCGCTGTCCAACGATCCGCTCGGCAACCTCAATCGCGATGCAACGTACTCCGTCAACCTGCACGGAACGATGCGGCTGGCGCGGGCCGCGAAGGAAGCGGGCGTTGCTCGATTCCTATTCTCTTCCTCCTGCAGCCTGTACGGAGCGGCGGGTTCCGCCGCGGTGGCAGAGGACGCCGAGTTCTTTCCGGTCACCCCGTATGGCGAGAGCAAGGTCCTCGCCGAGCGGGAACTGTCCGCACTGGCCGACGACAACTTCAGCCCCACCTACCTGCGCAACGCCACCGCCTACGGCGCCTCCACCCGGCTCCGGCTTGACATCGTGGTGAACAACCTCACCGCCGTCGCGCTGACTACCGGCAAGGTCCGGCTGGAAAGCGACGGGACACCGTGGCGTCCTCTGGTGCATATCGAGGACATCAGCCGCGCGTTCCTCGCGGTGCTCGAGGCGCCGCGTGAGCTCATCCACGACGAGGCGTTCAACGTCGGCCGATCGCAGGACAACGTGCAGATCCGCACCGTCGCCGAGATGGTTCGCGACACCGTGCCCGCCTCCACCCTGTCGTTCGTGGCCGGCGCGGGCCCCGATCTCCGCGACTACAGGGTCGACTTCGGCAAGCTCGACTCCGTGTTCCCGGATCTCAAGCTGCAGTGGACGGTCTCGGACGGGATCAAGGAACTGCTGGACGCCTATACCGAGCACGGGCTGACCTACAACGACTTCACCTCGTCCCGGTATGTGCGGCTACGCCGGATCACCGAACTGCTCGCCTCCCGCGTCGTGGACGAGAGCCTACGCCGGACGGCCTGACCCTTGACGGCTGCTGCGCAGTACAGATTCCCGCGCTGATCATCGCGAAGCTACGGAGTCTGAACATCCTCGGCCCAACAGCTTCTCGACAAACGGCGGATCGGCCACTTCCGTCCCGGGTAGCCGCGTCGACTGCCCATCGATTCGCCATAACCGGAGTCGACGAAGCCGGGGGACATAGAGGTTCTCTCGTTCGATCTGGTCGGCCTGGCCGACCAGATCGGCTAGATCGTCCAGAGCGTGGAGAAAGCGCCCGTCCAGGGAATCCGCTTCGCCCAGCGCGATCTTCACGGTGAGTCGTATGAAAAGGTCAAGGTCGAGGCCTTCGCGCCCGCTCAGTTCGGGCAGCCATTGCCTACCTGCTGGAGACTCCGACAGCGTCTTGGTGAGGCTCGTCAGCACATATCCGGGGGTCACGGTGAAGACGCGGATACCGAACGGCCGCAGGGATGAGTTCAGTGACTCGGTCAGGTTCGCGAGGCCGGCCTTGGCACTCCCGTATCCGCTCTGGTACGGCGCCGCCCGCAGGCCGGCGTAACTGGAAACGTTCAGTATGCGTCCAGACCCCTCCGCCAGCATCCCGGGGATCACGCTGCGACACACGTTGAAGGCGCCCTTCAGGCTGGTTTCGACATCAGTCCACCAGTCCTCCGGGTCGACTTCCCAGACCGGGCCGACCGCGAGTGACGTCCCCGCGTTGTTTACCACGGTCGAGATCGGCCCGAGGTCGTTCGATATCTCTCCGACAGCCGAGGCCACCTCGCCGAGATCACGCACATCGGCCACCCGGACCGCGGACGACACGCCGTCTCTCGCAAGCAGCGCCTGTGTCTCCTCCAGCGTTCGCGGTGAGCGGGCCAGGATCCCAATCGCGAATCCCGCTTCGCCGAGACCCTGTGCCACGGCCTTTCCCACGCCTGCGCTTCCTCCTGTAACGAGCGCGACGCCGTTCCGGCTCATCGCCCCATTGTCCCCAGGCTGACCGCAGAGCGGTTCTCCACGGGCTGTTCCACAAGCACGGAAGATACCTCGGCGAACTGGCGGGTAATATTCCGCCTGCACTCCGCGTCCCCTTCAATGATCGACTGCCGAAGCCCTGATCTACGATTTTGGAGCTCAGTGAATTGCTCAATGAGCGTCCTAATTTCCGGAAATTTGGCTGTATGGCAGAAATCAGCCAGGCCCATAGGGGAAAGCAGCGCGGCGAATTTCGGCGCATATCCGAGAGCGACCACCGGCTTGGCCAAGCGCAGCGCGCAGACGACAGTGTGGAAGCGCGCGGCCACCACTGTTCCGACCGGGGCCATCTCCTCCATCAGCTCCTCGAAAGATGAGGCGCTCTTCGTCATAAAGCGACCCGGTTCGATCTCGGGGTGGCGCTCTCGCATGTAGGCGACGATCTCATCACCCACTCCGTCCTTCACGTCATTCTCGTCGCCCATGAGGATCCGGACGCTATAGCCGCCTTCGATCAGCCAGGTAAGGAAAGACTTCATCGTCTCCATATAAGACTCGTGGATCAGGGCCGCCTGGCCTCGATCGTCGTTGCTCCCGCGGTAATTCATCAGCCCGATCCCCACGAGCTGCGGGTCTCCGGGTTCTGTCTCAAGCGCAGGGAGGCCGAACGCCAGATCCGCGAAGACATGATCCCGTGACACGTCGAGACCGCGGGCCCGCATCATCTCCCGGGAGGGCTCGTCACGGTATGACCGGTAAAAGGCGAGCCGTGCTGAGGCGTCGAGAAGGATCCTGGTTGCCTTCCTCTTCACTACTCCCGCGCCGACGCTGACAAACGCTACCTTTGTCCGGAAGAGTCGTCCCGATGCGCACACCAGGAAAAACGCATACGGGAGCTGCCAGGATTTGAGCGGAAGGCTGGCCTCCAGGGTTCCCATGCCCGGCACTATGACGACATCGTGACGGCGCACCCACAGCGCTGTCCGGAATATGTCTATTCCCTTGCCCAGCAACTTCTCCGCGACAATCGGCAGCCGAGAGACGCGCTTGTCGTGATACCAGGTCATGGTCCTAGCCGGAACCCCGTACCGTCCGGCCACGTCCTCCGGACCGGTGCACATCGCGTCGATAACAACATCTGGATGCTCGGCACTGATGTACCTGATCACCGATTCCATGGAGGCGTTGTTCCCCAGGTTTCCCGAGCCGAGAAGCCCGAACAGGCCCACGCTGACCGCATTTCCGCTGGTCTTCGTCACTACTTACGCACCTTCCGGCCCGGGACGAGATCGTCAACGTGGATGTCCGGTCGTGCGGATGTAGCCGGTTCCGCTGTAATCAGACCGCCAGAACCCGGCAGAAAAAGGCCGGTTAGCCGTCGCGCGAGGTATATAACGGGCTGATGCCGCAGGCTGACGGGCAGGCCCGGCTGATTTACTGGAAAAGCGCGGCTGACCAGCCATCGGGCCAAGTGGCCGTAGCATTCTCTCTTGTCGGTGCCAGGCATCGGCACGCGCCGGACAGCGGCGACGAACCCCCAGACATATTCCGCGTACAGACGGATGGCGGGATTCCGCAGGCGACTGGCCCTACCCGGGTCATAGACCGCACTCCACTGGCGCGTCCCCTGGTGCTGGCCGGGGTGATCACGCCGGAAGAACATCCACTCCGGAACCTGGAGAAGCCTGCCATGCAGAGCCAGTTCGGTGATCATCGTTCGATCGCCGCCGTGGTAGGTGGCGTGCAGCGGAGTCCGCCGTAGCACGCTGGTCCGGTATACGGCATAGGTCCAGTCCCCCTTGCCGTCGAACAGCATGGCGCGGAAGCGCTCGATGGCCCGCGGCGAGGCAGTGGCCTCCGGGTACCCGCTCCAGCGGATCAGATCACGGTTCTCATCAATGACCGCGCACCACGCGTGCGCAAGCACCGCGTCCGGGTTCTCGTCGAGTGCGCCCACGCAGACCCTCAGGTAATCCCGGGCGTACAGGTCGTCATGGGACGCCCACTTGAAGAACTCACCTCGGGCCTGCCCCACCAGAAAGTTGTGATTCGCGACCAGGCCAATATTGAGCGGCTGACGGATATAACGGACCCGGGGATCCTGTTCCGCGTAGCCACGGCAGATCCTGGCCGTGCCGTCGGTTGACGCGTTATCCGAGATGACCAACTCGAAATCCTCGTAGCTCTGGCCCAGCAAGGCATCGATGGCCTCAGGCAGTAGGCTCTCGCCGTTGTAGACCGGCAATCCGATGGTCAGGCGGGGGGACTCGCTCATGGCAGGCACCGTCAGTTCCTCCAAAGGCAGGGATACGTCAACACGACCCTGTCGACCCGAGCCTGATACATGCCGCCCGAAGTATCGCATCCTCCGATTGGCCCTCTATTAGGAGAAGTGGCACGCTCTCAGCCCTGGCGAATCAGAATGCCCGATGCTGGCGTGTTCCAACCGTGTTCGTTCGCAACCAGATCAGGCGAGGACCAGCTTGGTGCAGGTGAACGCCTCGGCGTAGCGGGCGCGGCATTCCATACCCCGCAGCCGGGCCAGTCCGAGGAAGGTGTCCTCCCCCCACCAATCGCGGCCGGTCTGAGACGGGAAGCTCTTGTCGAGCAGTTCGACCTTGCTCCGGGCGATCTGGCTTGTGAGCGGCACATAGGTGTTGGGCTGCCCGAGGTCGCCGTCCCACTTCGGGATTTCGTATGACAGCACGACCTGATCACGGAACGCCGTGGGAACGAGCTCACCGACCGTGCGGTGGTCCTGGTGCGCGTCCCTCGGGGACGGTGCGAGGATGACATGAGGCTTGAACTGCCTCGCCACGCCCTCCAAGACTTCCTTGACCTGCCCGTATACGGCGGGAAGCCGCCCGTCGGGCAGGTCGTGAAGCTCGAGCGAAAGATCGGCGCCCTGCGTGAATGCCTGAGCCGCAACCCGGGCTTCCATCTGGCGTTCCGGTGTGCCCGTCAGTAGGACGTACCGGACGGTGAGGCCCGGGTGTCGTCGGGCAAGCGTCAGCATCGTGCCGCCGGCCGCGATCTCGATGTCGTCGGGATGCGCGCCAATCGCGAGCACGGACAGCGAACTGCCCTCGGGCACCTGCGGCTGGAAAGGAATCATGATCCCGCCTACCTCGCCGCCATGCCCGCCAGCTTCCCCATCCCCGAGCGCTCCGGGTCCCACACCATCCACGGGCAGTCCCCGCGATAGTACGCCTGTTCCAGCTGGGTACGTTCCTTCACGGTGTCCGCCGGGCACCAGAAGCCCTTGTACGGGTAGGCGAGCACCTTCCGCTTCGCAACGAGCCGGGGAATGGCGTGGCCCACCAGGTCCTCGCCTTCGTCCAAGTGGTGGAAGACTTCCTGGCGCATCACGAAATACCCGCCGTTTTCCCACTGGCGCAGGTCCCGCAGCGGCATCACATTAGTGATGAGCCCGGTGTCGGCGACATCCACGACGTGGTGTGAGGACTGTGGTGGCACGGCCAACAGACTTATCGCTGCATCGGTCGTTGCGAATCGCTCGATCATGTCCGGCAGCGGGGCGTCGGTGAACACGTCCGCGTAGTTGGCCAGGAACATCTCGTCGTCGGCGACGAACTTGCGTACCCGGCGCAGCCGCTCGCCGATCTCCGAGTTCAGGCCCGTGTCGACGAATGTGATCTTCCAGCTGGAGATGTCGGTCTTGAACAGCTCCACCTGGCCGGCTTCGCCGTTGAGGGTGAAGTCGTTGGACCGCGTCTCGTCGTAGTTCAGGAAGAAGTCCTTCACCGCCGAAGCGCCGTAGCCGAGGCACAGAATGAATTCGTTGTGCCCGTAGTGCGCGTAGTACCGCATGACGTGCCACATGAGCGGCCGGTCCCCGATCATGGTCATTGGCTTCGGCGCGTTTGTCACGCCGTCGCGCATGCGCATGCCAAGGCCACCGCAGAACAGGACTACTTTCATTTGGCCCCACCCCTTCTCATCCGGTCACGTGACCGGCGAGCCACGTCTGGAAATACGCTGTTCAGGCGACTTCTAGAGCCGGAATAGGGAACACCAGGCGCCCGCCCCAGTCCCCGACGTAGGACAGCTGCTCGCTGATCTCCTCGCGCAGGTTCCACGGAAGGACCAGGACGTAGTCCGGCTTCGTCTCGGCGAGACGCTCCGGCGGGTAGATCGGGATGTGCGTGCCGGGCAGCAGTTTGCCCTGCTTCACCGGCGACCGGTCCACCGTGTACGGAAGCAGGTCGGTCCGGATGCCGCAGTGGTTGAGCAGCGTGTTTCCCTTGCCCGGCGCTCCGTATCCGGCCACCGTCTTGCCCTCGTCCGCCGCCCGGAGCAGGAAGCCGAGCAGGTCGCTCTTGATCTTCAGCACCTCGGCCGCGAAGCCGGCGTGCCCCTCGACGGTGTGCAGCCCGGCCGCCTGTTCCGCTTCCAGCACCGCCTTGTCCCGGGTCGACGGCTCGCCCGCCGCCTCGGCCGGGCGGGCATGCACCCGCAGCGAACCGCCGTGCGTGGTCAGTTCCTCGACGTCGGTGACGGTCAGGCCCGCGGTCCGCAGGGCCAGGCTGGAGGTCAGGAGCGACAGGTAGGAGTAGTGCTCGTGGTAAATGGTGTCGTACTGGCGGCGCTCGATCAGGCGCAGCAGGTGAGGGAACTCCAGCGTCACCAGTCCCGTGTCCTTGACGAGCGCCCGCAGTCCTGCGGCGAAGTCGCGGATGTCCGGCACATGGGCGAAGACGTTGTTCGCGGCCACGAGGTCGGCCTGGCCGGTCTCGTCGGCGATCGCGGTGCCGGTCTTGCGGCCGAGGAACTCGGTGACGGTACGGATCCCCTGAGCCCGGGCTGCCTCTGCTACGTTGGCGGCCGGCTCCACGCCGAGCACCGGGATCCCGGCCTGATGGAAGTGCCGCAGCAGGTATCCGTCGTTGCTGGCGACCTCCGTCACCAGGCTGTCCCCCGTGAGGCCGAGGGCACCGGTCATTTCTTCCGCGTACCGGCGGGCATGCTCCACCCAGGACGTGGAATAGGACGAGAAATAGGCGTAGTCGGAGAAGATGTCCTCCCCGGCCACGTAGGCCGGAAGCTGCACCAGCAGGCATTCATCGCAGATACGGACGTGCAGCGGGTAGAAGGTCTCCGGGGAATCGGATTCATCCACCGGCAGATAGCTTTCGCACAGCGGAGACATTCCGAGGTCGACGAAGGTACGCGTAAGAAGCGCGCCGCACAGGCGGCACGCGGGCCGTGATGACATGTCCCCCACTAACAGGTATTTCGGGCGGTTGGCGGAACTCTCTTGGTATGTGAACGCAGAGCGCCGAACGACCGAGCACGGATGCCGCTCCTGTAGCGGGCAGTCGGGACACGTGGTACTCGACCTAGGGAAGCAGCCCGCTTGCGACCACTTCCCGAAATATGACGACCCAGG
>Ga0131853_10001761_pt1 | contig 38674 bp, 39 predicted proteins | sample TergutLab28metaG_FD_92764 | JGI IMG/M metagenome (GOLD analysis project Ga0131853, IMG submission 92764) | Labiotermes labralis P1 segment gut microbial communities from Petit-Saut dam, French Guiana - Lab288 P1 (version 2) (version 2) | ecosystem: Host-associated > Arthropoda: Insects >... | reverse complement strand
TTATGATGTTCATAACAAGGTTTTCCTCCTAAGTGATAAGTGATTTTGTGGTGATTTCATTATATCACTTTGAAGGTTGGTGAACCTTGTTTTTGTTACCTATCTATTGTAGCAGAACAATTTTGTGCTGGCAGTTTTCCTAAAATCAGATTGCCGTGGCTTGGGATGCCGCGACAAATGCATGAATTACAGTTATATCACAAAATGCTGCTTCGAGACCTGTAGGGAATGGATTTATCCATTCCGAAATTGCTACCTGCGTGGGGGGATTCCGGGTCAAGCCCGGAATGACGAACCCAGACGTAGGGGCGAGCTGTGCTCGCCCGCTATCCGATTGCGAAAACCAACCGGGCGGCTTAAAATTAGATTGCTGTGGTGCGCTGGCAACACACTTGTAATGAAAATTAAAACATGATAAAATAACAGAAAGACCGTTCCCTGAAAAAGGAGGTACATCATGGATTTGTTTCAAGCAATCGAAACCCGCTACTCCCACAAAGAAAATTTCTTGCCCGACCCCGTTCCGCTATCAGACCTAGAGCGCATAGCCCGTGCAGGGCTTGCCGCACCAACGGGGAACAACACCCAGCAGGTTAAAATGGTAATTTTGCCCGACCGCGAAGCCATCGAGCCAATTTTGGCAATCCACCAAAGTAAAGGATTAGAAACCGCGCCAGCGGCTATCGCGCTTTTGGTTGACCGCAATATGGTCGCCCCCGAAAAGCGGCTTTGGATTTTTGAGAAAGAGGACTATGCCGCCGCATGCCAAAATGTCTTGCTTGCCGCAACGGCCTTGGGCTATTCGTCTTTGTGGCTGGACAGCCCATTTTTCGACGAAGGTAGGCAAAGAGCGGCGTTGCAAGCACTAGGCGCGCCTGATGGGTTCCACCTATATGTTTTAATCCCAATCGGCAAACCCGAAGGCGAGGGTTCGCGACGCGAAAAGTTGGCATTTGAGGAAAGGTTGTTCTATAGGAAGCTATAGATTGCCCGTAGGGGACGAATTTATCTGCTGCGAGGTAGCATTTCGCACCTGCCCAAAATCCCCAGCCATTATCCTCGGGGCTCTTTCTTCTCTTCTGGACAAAGCCTCTTGGTGGTTTCTGGGGTTATCATTATTCATATTGCGGGCAGACATGGCCAGTTTGTACATACCCGGGCTTTTATCCAACAAAAAGTCCTTGTCCCTTTGGGGCACATTGTCGCCCCGCATAATGCGCGCAGCTATGCGCTTGGCCAGCATCAGCTGCCGCATGTATCTTATCTGCGCCTCTGCCGCTTGCCTTGCGGCCTCTGTTTGCCTTACCATTTCCATTTTTTTATCTCTAAAGGCGGCTTTGCGCTCTCTGGCCTCAAGTATGTGTTCTACAAGACCAAGATGAACCGGTCTGTTTTCTGACCGCTTGCTGGTGAAAGCTATTTTGGCAGCTTCGGCCTTTTGCCCATTAGAAGCCATGTTAAGCCCCCTTGGGACGCGCAGGGTCGGGCGATTTGAATTACCTCCCGGCAGATTTAATGTACCTATCTTGTTTGCCATAAATAGCACCCCCTCATTACTATTTCGGCATAATATCTTCCAATCTTTAGCACCACAGCCGGTATTGACCAGATAAATTATAATTTACCACGATTATGAAGGAGAAAGCCATGAAAATAACAAAGAGAATAGCCAGCTTTGTGCTGGCGGCAATATTTATCACAATAAGCACCACACAGTTAAAAGCGTATACAATAGACCATCTAGAAACAGCCCGCGCAATGCTTGCATATTCCGCGGTTCTACGTGGCTATATAAACCGGTACGGCATTGTGGATTTAACGGCCGAAAGCGACAATGACCCAATTTTGTGGCCAGCATCCACAGGCGTGCAGTTTGCAGAACTAATTCGCTTTTCCAACTTTCAAGCAACCCCGCCTGAATTATTTATTGTGTATTGGCCGGACGAATGGTCCGATATTATCGGGCGCGTATATGGCTTTGTGGGTGGAGAGGTTAGGTATCAAACAACGGTAGAGATGTTTTTGCCCGGCTCTAGTGCCGAGGAGTTCTTTTTTGCCATTGCTGATAGTGGGCAGACCTTTATGGTTGTTGTAGAAGGTCATTCGCATTGGACTTTGGAGACGCATTTCTACGCCGCCCATTTAGGACAGCATTGGAGACGACAGCTTTCCCTGCTGCGCGAGCGTTCCGGAGAAGACCTAGTTTTTGATTATTTTGTAAATGGCGAGCAGGTGGATGGGGATACATACAGAAATGCCGCCGTGACGGAGCTTGGCATTGTAGAGGTGCAGATTGCATGGGAAGACCTGATACCGGAGTATGTCTATGTTAGTTTTCCGGAGGACATACCAATTAACACATTTCGGTTTTATAATAATCCTGATGCGGTCGAAAAAACAATGTCTCTGCTGTCCTCGGTTTTGCTCCCAGCAACATTTATCGGCGATATTATCCCGCCGCTGTCCACAGATATAGGCATTTTAATTAACGATATGCCCGTGGAAATGGATGTTGCGCCTTTTATACAAGATGGCCGCACCTTTGTGCCGCTTAGGGCCATTGGCGAAGCATTAGGCGGCGAGGTGAGCTGGAATGGCTATGCCGAAGTGGCCACCGTTATCTTTCCGAACGGTAGAGCCGTTATTATGGCAATAGGCGACTATTACATACATGTGCTTAATGCCGGGGGTGGTTCGGAAACAATTTTGAATGACGCAGCACCCATTATTGTAGATGGCCGCACAATGCTGCCAGTACGCGGCTTGGCCGAAGCGGCGGGATTTGATGTGCAATGGGATGGAGAGCTGCAGCGAGTGATAATAACAACGCAGTAATGGCCGCATGCGTAAGGGGCGACCTTTGGTCGCCCCTTTATTTATAGACATCTGCAAGCCGCATAAAGTCTTCAAAACTCAATGCCTCGCCACGCACGCTTTCGGGCAGCCCCGCTTGCGCTATCAACTCTGCGGCGGCGGCTTTGGTTAAACTTAGCTCGGCAGAGGCCGCCAGGCAGTTTTGCAAAGTTTTGCGGCGGTTTGCGAAGGCGGCTTTTATTATAGGAAAGAACCACCCCGGCGCTACAGTGCCACCCCTCCTAGGAGGGGAGTTGGTGTCGATTTTTACTACAGAGGAATGTACATCCGGCCGGGGAAAGAAGCAGTTGGGTGGTACGTTTGCCACCAGCGAAGCCGTGCCGTAGTATGCTATGGATAGTGTTAAGAGCCCATAGGCTTTGGTGGAGGGCTTTGCCAGCATCCTATCCGCCACCTCTTTTTGCACCATCACCACCATTGTGTCCACAGGCAGGCTGTTTTCCAGCACTGCAAAGATAATGGGTGTGGTGATGTAATACGGCAGGTTAGCCACCAACTTTGCACTAGAAAAACCCGATTTGGCAATAATCTCGCCCAAATCGGTTTTTAAAATATCCTGATTTATTATCTCTACATTCGGGGCGACTGTGTCGCGCAATATATCCGCCAAATTTGTGTCTATTTCTATAGCCACAACTTTTTTTGCGGCGCGGGCAAGCTCTGCGGTTAGCACGCCAAGGCCGGGGCCTACCTCTATCACCAAATCATCAGGTGTAAGGCTTGCGGCGGCCACTATTTTGTCCAGCACATGGGCGTCGGTCAAAAAGTTTTGCCCCAGATTCTTTTTGGGGTGCAGACCATGCTCTGCTAGTATTTTTCTTGCGTTTATATGTGTTTTATTCATGCAATAGGTCATCCATACCATACAGTCCGGCGGGCTTTGTTGCCACCAGCTTGGCGGCGCGCAATATACCCCGGGCATAAATCTCGCGAGAGCTGGCGTTGTGGGTAATCTCCAGGGTTTCGCCTTCGCCGGCAAAAAGCACGGTGTGTTCGCCTACCATAGAGCCACCGCGAATGGCATGCATGCCTATTTCGGTAGCCGCTCTCTTTTGACGGCGGCCACTGCGGTCGTAGACCAAATCTCTATCGCCAATAGTATCAACAATCCCCGTCGCCAGCATATTGGCTGTGCCGCTGGGTGCGTCCAGCTTGCCGCCATGGTGCTTTTCGATGATTTCTATATCATACGCGCCGGACAGGGCTTTTGCAGCCATTTGGGACAGGCGCGACATTAGATGTATACCTATGGACATATTGGCGGACAGGAAAATTGGTATCTCCTGGGCGGCGGCGTGGATTGTAGCCATAGTAGCATCATCCAGAGCCGTGGTGCAGATAACCAGCGGCAGCCTCTTTGCCAGCGCACGAGAGACCACGCCGCGCACGGCGGGCGCAACGGAGCAATCCACCACCACATGAGCCGCCTGGGTGCAGTCGGCCAGGTCGGTATAAACAGGAAAGCCGGGGTCTGTGTCAGTCGCAATATCAATCCCCGCCACAATGCCGTATTCAGATGTGTCCGTAGCCGCCAAGTCGCATACAGAGCGACCCAAACGACCCAAGCCATGCACAATAATTTTCAACATAATACTCCTCCAGACTGTAATAATTATACCGTCCGGCGTGGATTTAGTCAAGAAGAAAAAGGAAAGACTTTAACCACGAATGGGCACGAATGGGCCTAGCGGTTTTTGCGTCGATATAGAAATACATCACTAGATTGCTTCGGGCTTGATATCCCCGTCTATGCATTTATCATCGCCCTCGCAATGACGTTCTTGAAGTGACGTTGTTTCGCTATTGAAACGGTAGCCTCCAGCAACGTCATTGCGAGGGCAATGTCAGCACAAAGACCATGAGTCATCAGGCCCGAAGCAATCCAGTAACGTAAACCTCTTAACGGTGCGATTGCCACTTCTCGTGGCTAAAAAATGTTTGACAGACTGGGAGTATTATGGTATATTAGAATTACAAATATTAGTTTAACTAATTTATGAGGGGGCATATTATGGACACAAAGACATATTTTACAGGAACATTTGTGATAGAAGCTCGTATTGGCAAGCTTTGTGAAAAGATAGAGATGTTGCGAGCCGCCCAAGCCTCCGGAGGCGGGCTTGGCAATGGCATTGCTGTGCAAAAAAGCCGAAATTACAGGCGGCAAGAGGATATATCCTTAGCTATTTTAGAGCTGGAGGATGAGTTGACCAAAACGCGGCTGGCCTTGCTAAATTTAGAAATAGAAATTAGGGCCATATCACGCGGTTTGACAAATCCTTTAACTCGCGCCATCATCACCTGGCGTTATATTTGCCGGCTAAAATGGAAGGACATAGCGGCACGGGCAGAAATGTCAGAGATGCAGGTTATTAGAGAACATAATGCGGCTATGGGGCAGTTGGTGATGGCGGATGAAGCTGCAGGATAATTTGGATTGACAAAATATGCTCTAAGTTGGTATAATATTTAACAAAGGTTTAGAGCCATTGGGGGGGATTAGTATGAAAAGCGATAAAAAGGTATCTGCGGCCGTGATACAGCGTCTGCCAAGATATTACCGATATTTAGGAGATTTGCTAGACAATGACATTATGCGGATATCATCCAAAGAGCTTTCTATACGCATGGGCATCACAGCCAGCCAAATACGGCAGGATTTAAACAATTTTGGCTCCTTTGGCCAACAGGGCTATGGCTACAATGTTGCAACATTGTACGATGAAATTGGGCGCATATTGGGGCTGGACAAGTCCTATGCGCTGATACTCATAGGTGCTGGCAATTTTGGGCAGGCCTTGGCGGGTTATCCATATTTTGCTAGGAGGGGCTATAGCTTTGTCGCGCTTTTTGATAACGACCCGGAAATAATAGGCAAAACCGTGGGCGGCGTAGAAGTGCTGGATGTGGTAAGCTTACCGCAATATTTGCAGACACATCATGTAGACATTGCTGTGCTGACCCTGCCCGGCTATGTGGCCAACCAGGCCGCGTGTATTCTTGCAAATGCAGGTATTAAGGGCATTTGGAACTTTTCTGGTACAGACCTGCATGTGCCGCTTGGCATTATAGTAGAAAATGTGCGCCTAACAGACAGTTTGATGACCCTTTCGTATATGATAAATGAAGACGAGATTATACGAAGGGCTCTGCCAAAATCAATTTCGACAGAGAGTGTGGACTAATTTGGAATATCTATCGCTGCTTATTATACCGCTGGCAGGGGCTGTAATAGGCTATTCTACAAACCTGCTAGCCATAACCATGCTGTTTCGACCCCATCGTGAAATACGCGTGTTTGGTCGCCGTCTGCCCTTTACCCCGGGGCTTGTGCCGCGCCAACAGCAACAGCTGGCAAAAAAGCTGGGGGATAGCCTGGCAGAAAATATTTTAACAAGCCAAACCCTGACAGAAGCGGTGGCAAATACCGGAATTACGGACAATATCGTCAGCATTGTGCAGGGCTTTGTGGATAGGATTGTTGCTAGTGACGATGCGGTATCTAAAATCCTAGCCAATGCCCTAAATCGTGATGAAGATGAGCTTATTTGCGCCATAGTGCAAAATTCTGAAAAACTTACAGACAAGCTTGTTGCGGCCGCCCAAGAATACGCCGAAGGCAAAGCATTGCCATATCTGCAAAGCGAGGATTTTGAAAGGCTGCTAAAAGACTTCGCGCAGACCGCGCTGACAAATGCAGAAAGCTGCGGCAAAAAACTGGTAGACATCATCCCTGCCGGGGTTGTAGATGCTATAAAATCAGCCGCAAAAGACAATATGCACAAGGCAAGCCCCGTTGTACGCAATTTTCTGGCAGATGATAGGGTAGATGCTCGCCTGCGGGAGCTTGTAAACAAAATAGCCAAAGAAAATGCCAGCGGCCTTCTTGGCCTATTTGTTAACGGCGATAAAATTTATGATAGCATCACGCAAAATCTGCTAAAATATCTGGACGATGCCGAAAACCACGCGCTGGTTTATGAGAAGCTATCGGCGTTTATTGATGGCATGCTGGATAAAGAACTGGCTTGGCTAGTGGGTAAGCTAAAGCGCGAACAAGCCGAAGACTGGCTGGACACGGCCATAAAGACCATACAAAAAAATCTGCGGCAGGAGCATGTAAGCAAGATCTTCGATGGCCTCTCCAAGTCCATAGCACCCGAAAAAGCTGTGCTGCACCTGCTTTCACTAACACCAACCCAATTCCCCTCCTTGGAGGGGTGGGCTTCAGCCCGGGGTGGTTCAGACAAGCTAATACGCAACACCATCTCTGCTCTAACACAAAAAGCAGGCGAACATATAGTAGGCGCGCTGGACATATCCAAAATAGCGGAGGAACGCATAAACGCCTTCGAAACCCAAGAAATGGAACGCTTGGTTAAATCCGTGGCGGGCATACATCTAAAATGGATTATGTGGCTGGGCGGCCTGCTGGGCTTTATAATGGGGTTTTTCCCGGTTATCTTTAGCTTGTTAATTTAATCTTATTAAAGATATGGGGTGTTACCATGATTCTTACACAAGCACAATGCACCAATTGTAGTGCAAATTTGCCGGTGGATTCCACCAAAGACGCCGCTATTTGCAGTTTTTGCGGCTCTGCATTTATTGTAGAAAAAGCGATTCAAAATTATAATGTCGCACATGCGCAGATTTCTGCCGGTGTAGTTAATATAATTAAAGAACCTGCCCCCGATTTTGTGATTCGCGGCGGGTTTTTAATGGAATATAATGCTCAAGAGTTTGATGTGGTCATTCCCGATACCGTGCTTGACATTGGTGTGGATGTTTTTGCCGATCGCGCCATTCGTTCTATTATTATTCCAAAAACAGTAAAAAAGCTGTCTGCCAAAATGCCGGATACTTTGGAAAAAATTGTTCTGCCAGAAGGCTTGCAGGTAATTGACAACAATGTGTTTTGTGGATGCAGGCTTTTAAAAAACATTGAACTTCCCCACTCTTTGCAGGTTATTGGCAACTTTGCGTTTCAAAATTGCATTAGTCTTGAGGGGGTTGATTTGCCAAAAAGCCTTGTTTCTATTGGTGATTCGGCATTTAAGGGCTGTTCTAACATAAAGAGGGCTCATCTTCCAACAGGCACTACTTTTAGTGGATGGGAAGCATTTTGGCATTGCGATAAACTAGAAGATGTTAAATCAAGATATCTCCAGCAATTTCTTTCGACACCTTGGGGTAATAAAATTGAAGGCGAGCTTAACTCGTATCTGATAGGTATCATAGATGCAAGGGTGCGCAAAAAACTCTGTGTTTATTGCGGAGGCAAAGTAAACAAGCGCGCCGTTATTATGCATGGAGAAAGATGCAACACCTGTAAATCGTGCGGTGTTGGTTATCCTAACTATAATTTACATACAGAACAACTAAAACGGCAACCACTACAAAATAAGGACATACACCCTGTGCTTATCCAACCCGAAAATTATTCACATTTTGTAGGCTATAGGACTTTTGCCGGGTTGGCTGTTGATTTTTTAGCCAAGCGAGATATGCAGTGGTGATTTGGCAGATCCCTATTTTACAATTTGCTAATTAATGTGGTATAATACATACAATGAGAAACTAGGGAGGTATTTTATGGCAAACATTGATAATTTAACCATCAACACCCTGCGTCTGCTTTCGGCAGATGCTGTGCAAACCGCAAATTCCGGCCATCCCGGCCTGCCCCTGGGCGCGGCCTCTATGGCATACACAGTATGGGCGCGGCATATGGCGCACAACCCCAAAAACAGCAGCTGGCGCAATCGCGACCGCTTTGTGCTGTCCGCCGGGCATGGCTCTACCCTGCTATATTCGCTGTTGCATACCTTTGGCTACAAGCTGACCCTGGATGATTTAAAACAATTTCGCAAAACAGATTCTGCCACGGCGGGCCATCCCGAATACGGCCATACAGATGGCGTAGAAATAACCACCGGACCCCTTGGCCAAGGCATTGCAAATGCTGTGGGCATGGCCTGGGCAGAGAATTATCTTGCGGCCAATTTTAACAAGCCCAATTTTCCAGTTGTTGACCACTATACATATGTATTGTGCGGCGACGGCTGTTTGCAGGAGGGCGTAGCATCCGAGGCGGCTTCCCTGGCAGGCACATTAAAGCTGGGCAAGCTTATTTTGCTATACGATTCAAACAATATCACTATAGAGGGCGACACGGCCATATCCTTTACAGAGGATGTGCTAAAGCGGCACGAGGCCTATGGCTGGCATGTGCAAAAGGTGGCGGATGGCAATGATGTAGACGCCATCTCTGCCGCTATAGAGGCCGCCAAAAAAGCGACCAACGCCCCATCCATCATCGAAATTAAAACCCAAATCGGCTTTGGGTCGCCTAATAAAGCCGGCAAGGCTTCTGCCCATGGCGAGCCCCTGGGCGCGGACGAGCTGGCCGCTACCAAGAAGAACCTGGGCTTTAATCCCGAAGAGTTTTTCCATGTACCAAGGGAAGTCAAAGACGCGATTCAGGAGCTGCAAAAAGTGTGCCAAAGGAAAGAAGATAGCTGGAATGACCTGATGGAAGGCTACAAAAAAGCCCATCCAGCAGAGTTTGCGCAAATGGAAGCCTGGCACAACGGCGATTTGCCCGACTTTTTGTCTATAGAAGATTTCTGGGTATACGAAGGCAATTTGGCCACGCGCATCTCGTCCGAAAAGGTGCTAAACAAAGTGGCGGGGCTTGTGCCCAACCTATTTGGCGGCTCTGCCGACCTTGCGCCATCCACAAAGACCATAATGGCAGGGCGCGGCAGCTATTCTGCCGCAAACCCAACCGGCGCAAATCTGCATTTTGGCGTGCGCGAACATGCAATGAGTGCCATTGCCAATGGCATGGCCGTCCATGGCGGTCTGCGCCCGTATGTTGCCGGGTTCTTTGTGTTTAGCGACTATGCAAAGCCCGCCCTGCGGCTGGCGGCTCTGATGGGCCTGCCTGTTATCAGCATTTTTACCCACGACTCCATCGGCGTTGGCGAAGATGGCCCAACCCACCAGCCCATAGAGCATCTGGCGGCATTGCGCAGCATCCCCAATTTTACCGTTATACGCCCCGCTGATACAAACGAAACAGCGGCGGCGTGGACAGCAGCAATGACACGCAAAACCAGCCCCACGGCCATTGTGCTTACGCGCCAAAACACCCAGCTGCTTGCAGAAACAGGCAAAGGCGCACTAAAGGGCGCGTATATTTTAAAGGACAGCGAAAAGCCCGCGCCAGATATTATCCTAATGGCAACAGGCTCCGAGGTGGAGCTGATATACAACGCCCACACCAAGCTAAAAGAACAGGGCATTGATGCCCGCGTGGTCTCTATGCCAAGCTGGGAGATTTTTGAAGAGCAAAGCGAGGAATATAAACAAAGCATACTGCCCAAGACCGTCACCAAGCGGCTTGCAGTAGAGGCTGCATCCCCATTTGGCTGGGAACGCTACACCGGCCTGGATGGCGGCATCATCGCCATAGATGGCTTTGGCAAATCCGGCCCAGCGGCGGAGCTGTTTGCGGCATTTGGCTTTACCGTGGATAATATAGTGAAAGAAGCAACAAAAATAGCGAGGGCGTGATAACCACCCCTCGCGCTATATAAAAATCTTTTGAACTTAGCATTTTCTCGCAAGAGACCCCGGTTCATGTTTTGGCACACGGCTTCAGTGCCAAAACATGAACCGGGGTCTCCTTATTAACCAGAGCAGAAAACCATTAAAATACCTTTTCTATTAATTGCTTCTTATGTAACTAAACTCCATCCCCGGGATTTGCCTGCTGGTTATTGTCAGCACATTGTTTGTGATGTCAAATGTCCAGCTCTCCACGGTTATGTAGTCCCAGTTTGGATGATGCGAAAAGTCCATCATTATGTGGTCGCCTTCTGCCGACCAGTAGAATGTGTGCATCTCTGCCCAGTCAAAGCCGCGTATGCCTGTGCCGTCGCTGTTAAAGGTATAGGTATAGTCTCTTCCGCCATCCCAGAACCAATTGCCCACCAGCTGCCGTGCCGCCGCATCCTGCGCGCCGCGCTGTCCTTCTTCCAGGGCAGCTATATCCACATCTGCCAGGTACACAACCTCCATGCCATCAATCTGTCTGCTAGTCATGGTTAATACACCAAGGTTGGCATTGACATTGTATGTCCAGCTTTCGTAGATTATGTAGTAATGAGGGTCTTGCAGGGTAATGCCCGTTAGCAGGTCAATCATCAGATGGTCGCCTTCGGCACGCCAAAGAAATGTTTCGTGGGGTATATCCGGATACTGGCGCGACCCAGTACCATCTGCATTAAAGGTAATGTAGAGATCCAGCAATGTCCAAGAGCCAATCAGTTGCTGGCCTGCCTCGTCCTGGGCACCACCGCCACCGCCCGGCACTTGCCCGGCCGAACGCAAATGGACGGTATTTGTATCGCCATCAAAATCCACGCCAAAGCCCGCTATATCTGCAATGGCTCTAACAGGCAAAAATGTTCTGCCTTCCATGATAAATGGCTGCATGTCTTCTTCGAATTGGACAACATCGCCGTTTATTGCTACCCTTACCCCAAAGATAACCTCGCGCATGGCGGGGCTGGCCAAAAGGGCTGTGCCGGATAGCATCAATGTTACTAAAACACCCATTACAAACCATTTTGCTCTGGTGAAGTTTCTATTTTCCATGATTTTTCCTCCTATTTCAGCTAAATCCCTTCAAACATTGGCAGAATTTCCTCTGGCGTTTCTGTGCCTTCCATATAGCTGATGATAATGCTTCTAACATAGCCATCTTGTATATCTACAAACTGGCGGCCATACACTATAAACCCACCAAAATCCAGCTCGGTGGCGAAGGTGCGCCAGTCATAGTTGCCTATGCGTGTAGTACCCGGTATGGCTTCAAAAACTCCACCAATAAATTCTATGCCCTCTTGGGAAATTTCTATATACTCGTCTATCGACACAGCAAAAGGCAGTCTTTCAAAAAGAATTTGCACATTTGCGCCTGTGGCTGGGTTGCTGGCTGTCATATCTGTAAACACATCCAGATCCGCAGGCAAATACGCGCCGGCATCGCCAAGCAGGTTTGCCGCCATGCCCATGGCTGCAGCGATTTCTGCATCGCTATGTGCATGCCAGCCAGCCGGCAGGGTAAAGCTAAGGCTAAGATATTCGCTGGTGTATACATCGCCACTCCAGCCGCCGCGCACCGGCCCGCCTTCTGCCAAGACCGCGCCGGGAACATTGGCCACATTGCCATTGGTAACTCTTATATAGCTATATTCCATCCCAGCGGCCTGCCTGCTGGTTAATGTCATCATGTCGCCTTCTATAACAAATGTCCAGCTTTCTTCCATTAGGTCTGTTTCTATCAGCAGGTTATCGCCTTCTGTGCGCCATGTGAAAGTCTCTTCTGCACCAACACCGCGTATACCGGTGCCATCGGCGTTAAAATCATACTGCCACATATTTAGAGCATCCCAAGCCCATACGCCAACGATACCTTCGGATTCTTGTACAGGTTCTGGGGTTGGCTCTGGTGTGGGCGTTGGCGTAGGTGTAGCCTCTGCCGCTGCTTCTGGTGTAGGTGTTGCCGGCGGGCCATCGGCACTACCACCAAAACCGCCACAGGCTGATAAAGCCAGCATTGCCACCAACATAATTGCCATAAACGGCATAACAAATCGTCTCATAATTTCCATCCTCCATTTTGGTTTAAATTTATCGCCACAAAAGACCGCCCAGCAAATGCCAGACGGTCTGGGTCGCTTTGTTTTTATTTGGCAGGTCTATTTACTTGCCTTCTACAAAAAATTCATTGTCTGTAGAGAAATACAGATCATCGTCTTCGTCGTCCAAATTCCATTCGTCGTCCAGCATCTCGTCATCTTTTTTGACCAGCTTTACAATAACAACGATTGCAAAGACCAAGGCCGCTACTGTGAGCAGGGCAACCAGAGCGAAGATAACAGGGTGGTTACTACAGCATCTTTTGGCGCGGGTTATATAGCCCGGCTTTGCTCCATACGGCAGATATTTCATCATAACAAACACCTCTTTTTCTTAATAATCTTATGTTGATTATCTTATGTTTTATATTGTTATTTTGCTTTAGACCGATACGCCTTGTTTGTGCGCGGCCTGGCCTTTGCACGTATCTGGTCGTATTCTTCATATGCTTTTAGCACAATTTGCTTTTCGTCATGGAATTTAAGCAGATGAAATGCCTCGTGCTTTTTATAAAACCCGGCATCTGCGAAAAATTCTTCTTGCTGGGGCTTGCAATGAAAAGATTCCGATGACATTAAATACCAATGCACCGTTTTGTTGATAATATCTTCATTGCCCCTAAAGGTATATTGTGTTTTGCCCAAATATTTCAAAATTTTGGCAAAAGCCCGTGTTTCTTCCCGCACCTCTCGCAGGGCCGTCTGGCGAAAGCTCTCTTTGGCCTCCACCGTGCCTTTGGGCAGCACCCAGCCAATGTACTTTCCATTTTGATTTTTGTACAAAAGGAGAACCTTCCCTTTGTGTATCACAACACCCCCACAGCTTGTAGTTTCTATCATTTTTGTCAACCCTTTGCTGTAAAATTGCAAACCAATATTCAATTATATTCTAAGTATAACCCTAATTTGAAAATTTTTCAAGCACAAATTGTAGGGAATGGATTTATCCATTCCGCTTACTTAAACGGCGACATCTCCAAATGCGCCTTAATTTTCCTAAACCCATCACGCCACAACATCAACAAAAACGGCACAAACACCACAAGATAATACGCGTGACCCGATAGCAAAATAGTATTATAAACCCCGTGCGCCAGCCAAGGCGCAAAAAATGCCAAAAACATACGCCGGATCTTGTTTTGCGGCTCGAACCGCGCAATGGCAAAATGATAGCCCATAATAACGCCAAAAAGCCCATGGGCCGGTACAGAAACCACCGCGCGCATTAGGGCGGTAGAAAGCCCGCCCAACTGCGGGTTAAACACGTACAACACATTTTCCACACCCGCAAAACCCAGAGAGATAAAAACAGCATACACAATGCCATCCACCCTCTCATTAAGCTCCTTACTGCGCCACACGAGAAAATACAGCACAACGAATTTAAAGCCTTCTTCCACTAAGGCTGCAATGGCAAAAGACGTGAACACAGCCTCGCCAAACTGGCCAATAGCAAGGGGCATAAACCGTGCCACAAACCCCTGACCCTGCATTATAGGAAAGGTGATGATGCAACCTACCGCCAAACCCGTGGCCAGCAGCCGCCAGGGCTCCTTCTCGTATTTGTCACGGATATACATATAAACCAGGCAAATCAGCACAGGCGCAACGGCTAGAGCCCCTAATTTTTCCATACAGCATCCACACTCCCATCAAGGATAGTTTGGATAATCTGTAAGATTTTATGCCCTAACCTTGCGGCAAATGCCACAGGCAGAACGACAATCGCTAATATCTACCACAATACCTTTAGATTCGGCATAACTCAATAGCTCCGTCACCCCGCCGCTTAAAACCGCGCGTAAAGCAGGGTCGCTGTAGGGGTTGTATCTATCAACTATACCCAAAATGTCGTCATTGCAAATATTTCCGATTTCTGAGCAGGCATTAACCGCCCCGTCAGGATTTATACTTATGCAATCTACTTCATCCGGCCTTGAAGTGTATGGTGCTAAACCGCATGGAACTGACAAATCCACTTTACTTGGCGGCTGAAAGTATTCCTCTAGATGCTTTAGGGCACTACCGGAAGGAAAAATGTTATTGCCATCGCTTGCAAAGATACCCTTATCGGCGAATATTTTTAGCAACCGCTTTGTTTCCGCGTTATAGGGGTTGTCGTTTGCTTCATTAACAACCCATGCCGGATGCACTTGCAAAGATGGCATCCCATGAAGCACAAGTGCTTGTGCAAATTGCAAAACAGGGTCTATCGGAATAAATTCTTGATGAAACGCATCAACAGATAGTAAAACCTCGTTTACACCGTCATCGCAAAGAGCCTTTGCTACCTCATCAATTTTACGCACATCCCTTGAGAAAAAGCCATTTGTAATAAGCTGTCGCTTTGGAATACCACATTCACGGGCGGTAGCATGGATTTTGAAAACTTCTTCGGCGAAAAGAAGCGGTTCTCCGCCAAAAGTCATGATAGATTCAATTTCAAACCTCCTTGCAAGCTGCTTAACAGCAACAGCTGCCGTATTTCCATCTATGCTCTTGCCCTTGTCGGTCATTTCGCCCCAAGAGCAATGCTTGCATCGGCCGTTGCAAGCATTTGTAATTACAAACTCAATTCGGTTAAGATTTATGTATTGATTCATTTATCTGCCTCCACCTATCACATTATAAAAAGGCAGTCGCCTGATTTCTCTAAAACCCAATTTTTCAGCCAAATTTGTCGATGCCGTGTTTTCCAGGCGGCAAGTCCAGGCGGGTTCTAGCCCGCTTTCTATGCAATGGTGAATAAGCCTGGCGCATGCAACCCGCGCCAAACCCCTGCCACGGTGTTTTTCGGCTGTTTCTATGCCCAGCTCCAGTATATTATCGTGCCTATAGGCCGCAAAGGCGGTAGAGGCCGGCTTGCCATCTACCATGACTGTGAAGCTGGTATTGGCCAAAAACCCTTGTTTGTCCCGCCAAAATGCCGATGGCGTCACCAGGCCTTGTATGGTGGAAAACATAGCAGCCGTGGTTGGCGCAATTTCATAGCCATCCAACAATGCCACCGGATTATTTTTCTCGAAAATACCCCTGTTAAAGTCAAAATTAAGGCGATGATACCGCTGGGCTTTACCCGCAGCAATCTGCCCCTCAAATATGCAATCCCAAGCCCGCGGATGCGCCTGCAACCATTCATCTTTATCTATCTGCGCAAAATAGTCCAATAAATCGCTGTTAAACTGTGCATTATCCGCATTGCCAAAAAGCATCGAAAGCCCATAGCTATGTACAATATAAAATGTTAGTGGATTTGGCATGCGGTCAACAAAAACCTTGACATCCACATGCCCCGCCAGCACAGAACGCGCAAACAATGTGCTAAAATCCGCCTGGGCCAGCGGTTCTAGCAGCATGTCGTACTGTTTCTCATTCAATTGAATCATGCTTGCTCCTTTTACAAAAACATTAGAATACCCAAGAAATGGCAAACCGCCCCAAGGCTTACAAAAAAGTGCCAAACCATATGGAAAAACCGCTTGCCTTTTTTGGCATAAAAATACGTTCCGGCAGAGTAAAACACGCCACCGGCAAGAATTAGCAGCTGCATACCCAAGCTGGCATTGCGTATAAACATAGGCAAGACAAAGACAATAGACCAGCCCATAATGAGATATATTGTTAAAGATATTTTTGGGATTCTGCGCTTGGAAATGGATTTATAGAGTACACCAAAAATTACCATAGCCCATTGCAACGATGCCACAACAATACCCTGCCAGCCGCCTATTACCACCAGCGCAATGGGGGTATATGTGCCTGCAATAGCTATATAGATAGCTATATGGTCCAAAATTTGCAGCACCTGCCGCTGCTTTGTATCCACCTTCATGCTATGATACAGCGTGGACGACAAAAACATCAAAAACAGCGAGCACATGAAAATAGACACGCTAACAGCCGCCAGCGCGCCGTGGCGTACAAAAGCGTGGATGGCCGTGGGCGCGATGCCGCCCAGCGCAGCCAGAGCCATTGCGCCATGGCTGACGGAATTGCCTATTTCTTCGCCAAATGTGTAGTGCAAAGGTTTTTTTGTAGCTGTCATAATCTCATCTCCACTCTTATGGTCTTTTTGGGGTCTACCACCTGGCATATGCGCACATTTCCGGTTAGCGAAATTAGCATGGTGGCATCGGCCAAGGTCATACCCCTGTCCGACATTAGATATTTTGCCATATTTTCTACTGCCATATCCACAGCAATATCCAAATCTTCATGAGACGCCAATGTCATTATATGGGTATCATTGCGCAGCATGGGCGTGGGCAAATTCGCGGACTTTAGCACATCTACCGTAACTGTTACTCTCCCAGCTACCTCCAGCCCGCTTACCCCAATCTCGCCATCGGCCATAGCCGCGTGCAAATCCCCCATGGCCAGCAGCGCGCCGGGTACGTTCACCGGCAGCATCAGGGTCGCGCCTTCTGCAATCTTTTTGCAGTCCAAATTGCCGCCGTGGGCACAGGGCGTGCCGCTGGATATTGCTCCCACAGCCGGGTCGGGCGCAGTACCTATAACCCCAATCATCTTATTGATGGGAAAAGTAATTTCATCAGAAAAAATCACCCTGTCATCCACAATGGGCAGGATTTTTATATGGGCATCATCAAACAAATGCCCCAGCGTGCCCATGCCCTTGCCGCAGACCACAACGCCCTTGTCAGCAATCTCGATTTTCTCTATGGTTACAGCCAGCACATCCCCAACCTCTGCACCTTCCACATACAACGGCCCTGTGGCCGGGTTTATGCGCTCCCAGTCCAGCCCGTCAAAGGCATCGGTCTCGCTTTTAATCTGGTCGCCAAAAGCATCGCGGGTCTCGAAAACAACGCGGCTACCCGCCGCCACGGTTAGCACAGGCGGGTTGGTGGCGCACATAGCGTAAATAGACCTATCTTTTGTGATTATGTTCATAATGCGTCCTCCTTAACCCATATATTGGAAAAACTCAACCCTCTCGCCATCAGGCCCTTCAAAAAACACATTCCTTATACCGCCTAGGATATTCACATTGGATATAGTAGAGGCATCTATGCTAATGCCATTTTCCACAGCACAGGCAATGGCCGCCTCAATATCATCTACCACCACAGCAAAATGGTCCACCGGCCCGGCAGCCCGCAAGCCTATGTCCTTTTGCTCCACAAGTTCTATCAAACACGTACCCGCGCTTAAAAACGCCAGCTTTATGTGTATTTCCTCCACCTTATCCAGCGTAAAGCCCAGCCGCTGGTAAAAGTCTATGGACTTGTCGATGTCCCTTACGAAGATGCCTATGTGGGCCAGGCCTTTAATGTTGGGTTTGTTCATGGTTATTCCTCCTTTATATCGGGCGGCATAGAGCCGCCCCTACGTTTGCGATATCCGTCATTCCGGGCTTGCCCCGGAATCCCCTGCGAGAAGCCTTATTGCCTACCACCAACCCATTGCATATGCGCCACCGGCGACCAGTCCTCTATGGGGTTGCTGCCCAATTGCAGCCAGTTCCAGGCATCAAGCCCGGCCAGGGGCGTTATGTTCGTTATTTGGTTACTATCCAGTTGTACTCGTCTAAGATTTTCTGTTAGCCCGGCCAGCGGCGTGATATCGCTGATTTGGTTGAACTGCAACGACAAAGTGCCTAGGTTCGTCAGCCCCGCTAGTGGCGTAATGTCGCTTAGTTGACTATTGGATATTGATAGTGTTGTTAAGTTTGTCATGTCCGCCAATGGGGTTATATCGCTTAATTGGTAGCTTGATAAAGATAGGCTTACCAAGTTTTCAAGTCCGGCCAATGGGGATAGGTCATCAAAGCTGCCACCGGATAGGCGCAGCTCCTCCAGATACTCAAACCCGGCAATCATCTCTAGGTCGGCATTGGTTATGTATGGGCTGCTTAAGCTTAGGCTCGTTAAATTGGTAAGACCTGCCAAGGGCGAAAAATTCGTGGCTTGGCTGCCGCCTATTGACAGATGCGTTAAATTCACAAGCCCTGCCAGGGGCGAGATATCATCTACCGTGCTTTCGCCAAGGCCCAGGGACAAAGAATCAAGGTCGATAAGCCCCGCCAGTGGCTCTAGGCTCTCAATGGGGCTGGCAGATATACTTATGGTTCTTAGGGTCGCAAGCCCGGCCAGGGGCGATAGGTCTGTGATATTTGTGTTTGTTATTCCTATGCTTTCCAGCGCGACCATGTAGCGCAGCTGCTAGCTGCTGTATATGCTCATCGCGATGCTCGCGGCCATGAATGAAGTCCAGTTCGGTTCTGTAGATGCTATGGCGCGCGCCTCCTATGGCGATAATCCCATCAATTAGCGGATGAGGGGTCAACTGCCCTTCAAAAATTTCGGAGTTTATAATTACTGTGCTCGTTGTAGCATCCCAGCCCACAAAGTATCCCGCAAATTCTGCCACCCTGCGCAAAAGTACCACAGTTTGGCCGCTGCCAGTATATGTAAAAAACCAAAAGCCCTGCCCGGTATCGTTTCGTCTCAGATAGATGGCGGGTGGTGCATCTCTGGTGGATTCATATTTGGTTAAGCCAAGATGCTCGAATATATCGCTGTACATGGATACGTTGGTGTGGCCGAATGGGCTGATAGCAGGCGGATGATCGCCAAAGTCAAAGGGCACACCGTTTATGGTTATATTGACCTCGCCTGCCTGTAGGTTTGTGGGCGCGAAAATAAATGTGGCAGCCAGGGCAAGTATGGATAATGCGGTTATTTTTCTCATGGCCTACCCCCTACATTTTCCAGATGTTCTACAACCGACCAGTCCTCTACCGGGTTGCCGTCCAGTTGCAGGTGCTTCAAATTTTCAAGATATGCCAGCGGCGATATGTCTTTAATTTGGTTGTCAAAAATGACCAGACGGTACAGGCTTGGCAGCCCCAAAAGGGGTGTTAGGTCGTCAATATAGCCCGGGCTTCTAATTTCCAGATTTTCCAGAAACCACATATAGCGTAGGGGCACAATATCCTCATTTTGCATGCCTTCGGAGCCAAGGACAAGGCTTGTTGCATGTGTGCTAAATTCCTCGCCGCGTATAGTTACAAACCTGGGCGTGCCAATGGTTGTACCGTCGGGCAGTATGCGCCTGCCGATCACCCGCTCAATATGCGCCACCGGCGACCAGTCTTCTATTGGATTGTCGATCAATTGTAGCCGGGTTTCGTCGCTAAATCCGGCTAGCGGAGATATATCGGTAATTCGGTTGCTATCCAAATGTATGGTTCTTAGATTTTCGGTAAGGCCCGCCAGGGGCGTGATGTCGTTGACCAGATTGAATCCCAGCCTTAGAGTCTCCAGATTTGTCAACCCTGCCAGGGGTGATATATCGCTGACCTGTGTTCCGGACATACGCAGGTACGTTAGATTTGTAAGCTCTGCCAGCGGTGCGATGTCGCTTACCTGAAAGCTGCTTTGTATGATTAGGCTTTGCAGGTTGTAAAGCCCCGCCATGGGGGATAGGTCATCAAAGCCGCCTGATATGTTCATTTCTTCCAGATACACAAAGTTGCCAATCATTTCCATATCGGCATTGTCCAGATGCTCGCTAAACAATAGCAGGCTTCTTAGGTTTGGAAGGCCCGCCAGGGGCGAAAAATCGGTGGCCAAAGTGCCGCTGATTCTTAGATGCTCTAAATTAACAAGCCCGGCCAGGGGTGATAGGTCGTCTATCGCGCCGTTAAGGTGTAGGGTTAATGATCTAAGGTTGGTTAGGCCCGCCAGGGGTTCGAGGCTGTAAATAACTGTGTTAACAATCTCGAGGCTTTCCAGCCTTGGCATATACCGCAGCAACTCGATGTCCTCATCTTGAAGCTCCATGCCACGTCCAAGGAAGGGGAGGTCGGTTATATGAATGCTAACAGGCATGCCGCCTATAATGATATTTTCGCCTATTGGGGCACTAAGGGGTTCGGGGCTGATAATCACCGTGCTTGTATCCCCATCCCAGCCCACAAAATACCCCGCCCATTGTGCCACCTGGCGTAAAACCACCATGGCCTGGCCATTGTAAGTTTCTGTAAAAAACCAATAGCCGCGCCCGGCATTGTTTATTAGGCGGATGGCAGGCGGTGTATCCCATACATCTTCGTTCCAGTTAAATTCATACATGGCTAGGCCTAGATGCTCTAGTATGTCGCTGTGTATGTATACCAGGGTTCTGCCTGCCGGGCTGATAGTGGGTGGGTGGTCGCCAAAATCGAAGGGCGTGCCGTTTATGGTTACGTTGATTTCGCTTGCCTGTAGGTTGGCGGGTGTGAAGATAAATGTGGCGGCCAGCGCGAATATGGATGATATGATTACTTTTCGCATGGGCTATCCTCCTTGGGCACGGGCGGCTACGAGCCGCCCCTACGAATTGTAGCGGGCTGCACATGATGGACGGCGCGAAACCCCGTAGGGGCGGCTCTATGCCGCCCGGTGTCCGGCTGCTGTCATTCTTCTTGGAGCCCGCTGCGACCTATAGGCTATTACTGCCCAAACCCATGCCGTACAGCGCGATGATGACGTTCATGGATAAACCATTCGTATCCCGCATGGTACAGCTGTATATTATGCGCGCGCCCAAATTGGTTCATCTGGGTAATTGTGCTTGTAAATCTCTGCTGTGCCGCCGCTCTTTGCTGCGCGGTATAGCCGCCTTGCCAATGGCCAAAAGGATGCGGCTCATTATGCCATATGCCCCAGTCCTCAACAAGCCGGTTGTTTGCATCAACAAATGTCATGCCGGTTTGACTGATAAATGCAGATTGCAAGCCAGGTCTAACTCGCCATATTTCCGAAATAACTCCTGTTGCTAATTGCAAATCTTCAAATGTAGCATATTGAGACATCTCTCTATCCCAAAGGGAAGCAAAATCGGCATCAAGGCCAAATGCGGCAGCCCAAAATTCGCGCGCGCCATCTGCACCGTTTTGGCTTGTTAACCTATTTAGCAGGGTTCTGTCAAATATGGTGACACCACTTAAAAACCTAGCTTGACCTGTAATAGACCAAAACAAATAGCCGGAATCCATAATCATCTCTGCCATCAAATTTGCCCTGCGGTCGCCCAAAGAAAGCACATTCATTAATTCGTGCAAAACCGTTTGCATGAACTCGTCTTCCCCATGGTCGGCAGATACAAATATGGTATCCCCCTCAAGACCGCCCCAAAAATGACCCCAATAACCCGCTTGTGGGCGATTTGCAAATTTCCAATCAATATCCATAAGTGCTAAATCTATGTATAGTTGACCTTGAGGAAACAAGTCAACGTAGGATTCTTGCTGCCAACCATGTCTGATTGCATTATTCATTGCATTGCTTAGGGTTTCATTTATACTTGCATAATGATAGTGCCCAAATGCATTTCTAACAGCAGGCACATAAGGCCTTTGCATATCATCGCGATGCTGCCTGTAGAAATTGCGAATAGCTTGCTCTAATGCGCCGTTTGATGTTAGATTATGGTGGCCTGTTGCATTGTTTGCAAAGCGGGCATCAACCTCCCATAGAGGTGCGCCGGGTCTAGCGGCAGGAGTGGTCATGGGCGTAGGCATAGGAGTGGGTGAAGGTGTAGCAGTCGCCATCATGTGCCCTTGTACCTGTGAAGGGTGTAGGCCATCATGAAATGCCCAGACTATAATTGCATACTCGATAGGTCTAAAACCGTTAATAGCCATGCTTTCATTTATCCATTGCACTTGATCAAAGGGGTTATTATATGTATCACTAACTATACCGTGCCCTGGCCAACCTAATACACTACGTGGCTCATCAATCTGCAAAAACAGCCCTTCCCATACATAGCGCGTAAATGTAACCCCATCATCCCGCACAAACACATCAGGGTCAAAAGGAATCTCATACGTAATCAACACAACCTGACTTGCCCCATCCCAATCAATCTCCTTACCAACACTCTCCAAAACAGCCCGAATAGGCAGCATATTACGCCCATTGATAATTTGCGCAGGTACATCCAGGGTTTGCGGCGCACCGCCCACAAAGAATGTATCGCTGTCTATAGTAATAACAATGCGATGATCGTCGGTAGTTAGTGTGGTCTGTCTCGTTTCTCCATCCCAGCTGGATTCAAACCCAAGAGCACGAAAAACATCCGTAACAGGCACAAGGGTGCGGCCATCTATGATGACGGGTGTTTGGTCTTCGAAGGCCACGGGCGTGCCGTTTATGGTTACGCCTATGTTGTTGGCGGATAGGGTGGCGGGGGTCAGTATGCCCAGCACCATAATGATGGCCAGAACTGTTGCTGCAAGTCGTTTTAATGGTTTCATAATAGATCCTCCTTTATGCGGGCGACCACAGGTCGCCCCTACGGATGCGGCGATGCACCGCAAGGGGTTTATACTATACACATAATGTATTTATACATGATATATTTGCGTGGGCCCATATAGCCCCACAGTCTTCTATCCAGGGCCTTTACGGCTTCGGCCATGCGCTCTCTGTCCTCGTCGCTTATTTCTTCGTGGCCATAGCGGGCGCGGGAGAAGATGCGGGATAGGTCTATCATTAGGGTGCGTTCGTTTTCAAAGCCCACGCGCTTGCCCACGCGGCGGCCAAAGGCCATGGCGGTTTCGTGGGGTTCTATTTCGAAGCGGAAAAGGCGCATGTAGCGCAGCATTTGGTGGAAATAGGCTACGGCGGCTTCGTTGTTGGATTTTTTGTGTACTGCCAGCTTTTTGCTCTCAAAATATAGCACGCGGCCGCCCATTAGGGCCATGGCCAGGGCTATTGTTATCAGCAGAGACCCTAAAATCAATTGCCAAAGGCTCATGTTAAGCTGGAGGCCATCGTCCATTGGCCCCATCATTGTCAGCATATCCGGGTCTATATCCATGTATTCCCATTCGTCCGGGAAAAATCCTGTCCACGGCAGGGGCAGGCCTGTTAGCAGATAGTGTTCGTCCCATTCTTCAAAGAAGGCCGAATTATCAAACACATGAGGCCAGGTGAATATGGCGGCAGGTGGGGTGGGGTCAAAGCGTTGCCAGCCCACGCCCTCGAAATATACCTCGGCCCAGGCATGGCCCTGGCGGTTGATAACAGCAAGATAGCCATACACATCGGCATTGCCGGATACGATAAAGCCCTCTACATAGCGGGTTGGCAGACCCAAAGTGCGCGCCATGGTAACAAAACTGGATGCAAAATGCGTGCAATAGCCTATTTGTAGGTCAAAGAGAAAATGATCTACGAAATCCCTGTCTATCGGGGTGTTGCCTGGTGTTAGGCTGTAGCCAAAGCCGCCAGCACTACGCAGGAAATCCTCCAGCACTATGGCTTTTTCTAGATTTGTGGTAACACCCGCCTGGGCTATCACATAATGCGCAAGCTCAGAAATCCTAGCCGGCAGGTGGTCCGGCAAGGCTGTGTAGACCTCGTTTATACGGTCGGCACGGGGAATAAGATGGTCGCGCAGAAGCACATCGTAGCGTATGCGCAAGCCATTGTGGTGGAAATACAGCAGATGCTGCATGGTTGGGGAAAAGTCATAGTCAATAGAGATGCCATGGGTTGTTTCCATATCGCGTATGCGATTGTAAATATCCCGATACATGCCATGGTGGCTTGCGGCCAAAAGGGCGGTGCGGTCTACCCCCGCAGGTAAGAGGGCGTAGCTTATCTCGTAGCGGGCATTGCGCTGCATTAATGAATCGGATTGTATAGAGCCATTGGCATCACGCAAAAAAGTTGTGCTTTCATCCGGGGTTGTAACATTAGAAACCAAACCTGTGGTAAAAACGGTGAATTTGCGCATATCGTGCTCTACAAGCAGCCTGCCTTCTTCAAGATATGCCACCGTTGCCCTTGCAAGAATTTCCGATGCGGTCTCTGGTCTTGGGTTTGTTGTTGCCCAGCCACTACCAAAGAAGTCGTGGCCCATATTCCATATGCGCATAAGCTCCGGGCCGCGTATGGTTCTATCCACAAAGACATCAATAAAATCGTCGGCCATTTGCATGGTAAATTGGCTTGTTAGCAGTTCGAAGGCCTCTATGTTGGGGCCCAGCTCGTTAAAATCCAGCTCGTAACTATCACCATCAAAGCTGTTTATCCACGAAAAGCCTGTGTATCTGTCAAAGATATTTCCTGTAAGATATACTGGGCCTCTATGGTTTATACGCATAAAATTATCATAATTAGCTGTTACATTGCCGCCAAGACGGCGCGTAGCCCCCATGCCAAAGCCCGTTTGTGCCAGAGAAAAATGGCGGGGGGCAAAAGCCGCCTGAAAATTATCATTAAGAGCGGTAAATGGGCGGCGAACGAAATTGTCTGTAAATTCTGCGGCCGCACCCTGGCGCGGCGTGGGTATGGCAATGGCCACAACCAAACAAACCAGCGCAATGGGTATGGCATATAGCGCGAAAGGTGAGTTTGTGCGGTCCTGCCCCATGCTGCGAAGATTTAGATATCTGATAAGGTACGTAACAACAGAAAAAATAAAGGCATAGAACGATAGAAGATAGGAAAAGAAACCCGTGTTTAACACAAGGCCAAAAATAAGCACCGTGGCCAATATAGGGAAAAAATTAAACCAAAAGAAACCGAAGGTAAACACAAAAACCGATAGGCCAATGGCAAGAGTCCATTGTATGGCGGTGTCATAGGCCTGGGAGTAGAACTCGAAACCGGTGATAAAGCCTATTGTGCCGGAAATGAAATTTGCCAGCTCTACAATCATAGGGTGTTGCCTGCCCGGCTCTATGGCTTCTTGGATATATGGATATGCATAGGGGTATGTGTATGCATCCGGGCTTGCTATTGGTATTGGTGCTGCTGCAAACAGCAGCAAATCCACAAGCAATATAAGCAAAGCCACAGCAAGCACAGACCCGGCAAAAATAAGCGTGGCCTTGCTCCAAAAAATATAGCGCAGCACAACCATGATGAAAAATACACGTATAAGGGTCATTAGGGGTGCAAATTCCAGATATGTGCCGCCTATGATGGCCATGGTTAAAGACCAAACAAGCAAAACACCACAGCTAAGCAAAAATGCCGTGTCCATGCGAGTAAAGCGCGAGAACCAGCCTTCTCTTTGCATCACGAGATCCTTATGCTTTTGGAAATTGATTTTTTTAAAACTGAGCATGGTTGCACCCCCATTATGTAAATAGTCGCCTAAAATCTATAGCAACAATACCCAGCTCTGCCAAGCGGGCAATTTTTTCATGTTCGTGGTCTTGCAGGTCCTTAAAATAAAAGACCATTACATTATTGCCAAAGAGGCTAAGGGTCTGCGCCGTAGCGAAGAGACCATCGGTTATTTCTTGGGAAAAAATTAGCACATTGTCCGCATCTGCCTGCATTTTGGAATAGGTCATTAGATAGGCATCAAAATGGCCGTGCTCTACAAAAGAGATTCTGGAGGCAATGGTGTATAGATAATCAAAACCGCCAATGGCACCCTCGTTTTGCTCATCGCCCATATAATACAGCGAGCAAGTGAACATAAGGCGAGAGCAATAGGACAGGGTAGAAACATAAGCCTCCATTATCAGGTCTTCCATGGCCATTGCCGTATCATCGTCTTTTTTGTCGATTTCTGCCAGAGAATTATCCAGCAGCACCACCACAGAATTACGCCTTGTGTTTTGGTAGTTTTTGCTAACAAGCTCGTTTTTCTTGGCAGATGCCTTCCAGTGGATTTTTTTATAGCCATCGGTGGGTTGGTATTTGCGCAGATCAGAAATAACGGCATAGTCTTCTTCTGCCATAAAGTTTTTAACATTTTCCATGCCGCTGTCCGCTTTAGAAAGATGTAGGGTGGTGATATCCATTACCCTGGGGCGCACCATCAGGATAAAGGCGTGGTCGTGCTTTTGCTCGAAACGAAAGAGCCCCAAAAAGTCATATAGCATGATATTTGCAACGCCAATTTCGTAATTGCCGCGATATTTTGCTGATACATTAAAGACTAGCTCGTGATATCTATACGGCCAAATGGAGAAGTATCTGTCGTCAAAATCCGCCGTAACCGCGCTAGAGCTGGCCTTAAAGCGCACCCGCACAGATGTATGGGGCAAAAAACTGTTGTTTGTAACCTTAACTATGTATTGCACCACTTCGCCTTTGATAACATTATCCTGTGATATGCTTTCTTCCACAGTAAACTGCCGCCTCGATAGGGCCGCCAGCGCGAAGGAAAGTATTGGCAGCACTAAAACCACATAGAGAGCCATGTAGGTTATGCTATCCTCGTATAGATTTATTAGCAGGATTAGCACGACAAGTACAATCCCGTATGTTATGCGGTTTTTTAGCATACAGCCCTCCCTAGCCCTTACTTTGCAGCATCCAAAATAAATAGCGAATATGGATTTTCCTTTCCGTTAAAAATCTTTGAATCATGGAAAAATGTCTTGGCAGTTGCTGCTTTAAACCCTGCTTTTAAAGCCAAATTAATTAATATATCGTGATTAAAACCATTGTGGCCATCAAAATCCGGATATTTTGCATGAAAACTTCCGTCTTCTTCGTCAACATCCACTATGAGCAAATGCCCATCATCAGAAAGGGTTTCATAAAATCGAGACAAAGCATGCTCGGTATCTATTATATGGTGCAGGACCAATGACGAGAAAATGTAGTCAGCCCGCAGCTCTTTCGTCGTATGCTCCATTAAATCACAACAAAGTGCAGAAGCATTTGTGTTGCCCAAATCCTTGATTTTTTGCTCAACTTGGCTTATCATTCCACGGGATGAATCAACAAATAGCAACGACTTAAAATCATCTGCCAATTTAAAACCAATAAGTCCTGTGCCACAGCCATATTCGATTGCGTATTTACTTTTATCTGCGATAATATGTCTGCGGATTTTATCGGCGATAATCTCCGCCCTTCTAATTCTTCTATCTGTATCGAAACCCTTTGACATTTCATCGAAGTTTTCCATTTTCACCTCTGCCACAGCAAATGTTTGACTACAACGGCGCACGCACAGACTTAACCGCCGCTTCCACCACATCCTTAGATGTAAGCCTCTTTAGCCTGGCTTCCTGCTTTAGCACCAATCTATGCTCCATCACAGGCACAGCCATTTTTATTACATCATCAGGCATAACAAAATCCCGCTGGTTGTACAATGCCCAGGCCTGGGCCGCGCGGTACAGGCACAGGGATGCACGTGGGCTGCCGCCCAGCGCAACATCCACGCTTTCGCGTGTAGCGCGCACAATGGCCACTATGTATTTATTAATTTTTTCGTCTACATGTATTTTTGTCACAAGCTCTTGGGCCTCTATTAGGCTGGCAGAATTTGCCACGGCCTGCAAGGTCTTTATGGGGTTGCTCTCTTTAAAGCGCGAAAGCATATTGCTTTCTTCGTCGGCCGCCGGATATCCAAGGGATATGCGCATAAAGAAGCGGTCCAGCTGGGCTTCCGGTAGTGGATATGTACCCAGATACTCTATGGGGTTTTGCGTGGCAAACACAATAAAGGGCTGCGGCACATTGTAGGTCTCGCCGTCCACCGTCACTTGATTTTCCTCCATAACCTCCAGCAGGCTGGATTGGGTCTTGGGCGATGTGCGGTTTATTTCATCCGCCAAAATAATTTGGGACATTATAGCACCCTGGTGATATTCAAAATCGCCGGTCTTTTGGTTGTACATCGAAAAGCCTGTGATATCGGATGGTAGGATATCCGGCGTAAACTGTATGCGCCTAAAGCTGCAGTCAAAGGACTTTGCCATGGCAGATACCAGGCTGGTTTTGCCCACCCCCGGCATATCCTCTATCAGCACATGCCCCGCGCACAAAAACGAGCACAGCGCAAGCTCTATGGCCTCGCGCTTGCCGATAATCACCTTTTCGACATTTTCAATTACATCGTTTAGCATTGCGTTAATATGTTCCGCCATAGTCATTCTCCTCTTCGTATGTGTCTTCGTTAAGAACCTATATTCAAATAATATAGAGCCTGCCCCTGAATCCAGCCCGAGACGAATCCGACTGGATTGCTTCGGGCTTGGTGGATATTGCTTTTAGGATTATCATTGCCCTCGCAATGACGTTACTGGAGACTACGTTGTATCCCTGAAAAGCACGATCCCTGAACCGTCATTGCGAGGGCAATGATATTTATAAATTAGGGGATTTCAAGCCCGAAGCAATCCAGTATCAAAAATTAAGATTATTTAACACGGGCTCTAAAAAAGTTATCCCGCCAAAAGCTCTAGGCCGCGCTGTATGCGGGCTAGGCTTTCGGCCTTGCCCAATATCGCCAGCAAATCCGAAGAACCCCCCGGCGTGGCCGGTTTGCCTGAAAGTGCCGTGCGCACAGGCCAAAGCACCTGAGAATTTTTAAGCCCCGCTTCTGCCGCAAATTCGGTCAAAAATTTATATAAATCCGGCCCATTCCAGCCGTTATCATCAATTTCTTCAAGCCTTGGCACAATTTTTGTAAGCACATCCCGGGCAATGGCCTCGTCGCATTTGGATTTTTTGTGGACATATAGCGCGGTGTCATATTCCGGCAGGGTGTCTATAAAATCCAAAACCTCTGCTATATCATCCAGGGCAGAAACACGGCTTTGCACCATCCGAGCCAATGCCTGCCTGTCCACATCCTGCTTTTTCACGGCATCGGCCACATGGTTTTGCGCCAGCGCGTAGAATTTATCAAAATCCATTGCTTTCAAATACTCGCCATTAACCCACCGCAGCTTGGCTATATCGAAGGTAGACGGCGATTTGCTAATACCCTCCGCACTAAAGACCTGCTCTAGCTCTGCAAGGCTGTAAATCTCGCGGTTGTCGGTTGGGCTCCAACCCAGCAGCACCACATAATTTACAATTGCCTCTGGCAAAAAGCCCTTTGCAAGAAAATCCTCGAAGAAGGCATCGCCATGGCGTTTGGATAGCTTGCCGCCACCGCCTTCGCGCAATATTAGCGGCAAATGGATGTATGTGGGTATCTCCCAACCCAGCGCGTTATACAGCAGATTATATTTTGGTGTAGATGTTAAAAACTCGCTACCTCTGATTACATGGGTCATTTCCATCAGGTGGTCGTCCACCACATTGGCAAAATTATATGTGGGCATGCCATCGGATTTTATAAGCACCTGGTCTTCCAGCTCTGCATTTTCCACGGTTATTTCGCCAAAAACTTGGTCAACAAAGGTGGTTTTGCCCTCGGGGATAAGTTGGCGGATGACATAGGCCATGCCGCTTTCCAGCCTTTTTTCAATTTCATCGGCAGGCAGTTCGCAGCAATGGCGGTCGTAGCTTTCCAGCCCCTCCAGCCGCGTCTTGTCGCAAAAACAGTAATACCCGCCGCCTTTGGCCACCAGTTCCTTGGCATATTTCAAATAGTCGCTTTTGCGCTCGCTTTGTATATATGGGCCATATTCGCCGCCCACATCCGGCCCCTCATCATGCTTTATGCCGGCAATGCGCAGCGCATTATAGATGCTTTGCGTGGAATCGGCAACAAACCGCTCTTGGTCGGTATCTTCTATGCGCAAAACAAAAGTGCCGCCCATTTTGCGCGCCATTAAATATCCAAAAAGTGCCGTGCGCAATGTACCCAAATGAATATATCCTGTCGGCGATGGTGCAAATCTTGTTCTCATCATATCTTTTGTCCTTTCATAACATGTATATTTATTTTACCTTCATTCGACCAAAATGTAAAGTGGAAAATAAAAACGGAGAACCCATATTGGGTTCTCCACGTGCCGTTCTATGTCATTATAACTAAAAGGAGTCCTATTGTTGGAAGTTAAATGCTTGCATCACAGCCGCTTGCATCTCTGCACGCCAGCTTTGGTTGCCATTATGCGGGGTAGAGCCATAGAAATGCAGGCATATATGGCCGTTTTTGCCATTATCGGCTATGGTAGAGCCCGCATGGGGCATGGTATGTATGGCTGCCGCAAAGGTTCTGCCATTAAATGTGGCAAGCACGGGGCGTGCCTCCCAAGAGAAGCCGCCGCTGGTTTGGCGCATAATCTCGGTGTCTTGCACGGTTAGTGTTTCCACATCCGCATGATTTCCGAGAGAGAAAGCTCTAACATTGTATGTAAGCCCGCTGCGTATGTCGTAAATCTGGATAGTTGTACCTGTGGTTAAAATATTATGGCGCATTGTAGACCATTCGATTCTTTCGATATTGCCATTGATAGCAGGGGGTGCTGGTTGATGGACAACCGCAGGTGGTGCGCCCTCTGGCTGGCTTGTCGCCGGTTCGCTAACAGCCGGCTGGCTTGTTGTTTCTGGTGGGTTAAAAGCTACCCAGGGCTCTAGCGGCATAAGGGGTGCTTGTGCCAACAGCTCCTCAACCGGGGTTAGCGGCCGGGGTGTGATGAACCTGGAAGCCACATAGCCGGAAAGCTCGCCAAACATAACAGAGGAGAAGGTGTAATATTCGCCATAAACATCGGGAACAAACTCTTTGATAAACACCACAGTACCTTCTGGAATTAGTGTTATACGCTCAAAGCTGGTGCCGGGTCCAGAGCGCAAATTGAGATTTGCGGTGGTTACAAATTCCATATAGCCTTCGTCTTCAGCGGCATATGCAACCTGCGAGAAGCCTGCTAGGAAAGTGATGGCCAATAGTGCAGCAAATATTCTTTTAAACATATGTACTCTTTTTGAATGTACTTTTCCTGAATCTTTAGTGTGTGACATAATATCCCTCTTTCGTGAAAATATGTAATTTTAGAAATTATATTACAAGTTATTTTCGTTTTATTAATTATATTGTAACAACTATGTAATAACTTGTCAAGCTTTTTTTGCAATTTTTCTCAAATTTTTTTCCAAACATAGCAAAAAGGCCGCTATTTCGGGCTTGCGGCCTTGACAAATATTTGTTTGCGTGTTATGATATTGACATAAACTAAAGTTGATTCACTATACCTATCTCACAGCCTCCAAAGCCACCGTCAGTTTCCCACCCGTAGCCTGTGCTACAATTTTCACAGGATAGTCCAGCACATTCTTAAATTTCAAATCCACACCCCCATAGGATGTGGCCGCATCGCGCCCTTCTTTCACATAGCCCACTTTTTTAGAGTGGGGATGCCGCTCTACAATCTCCATGCCGCCAAAATCCGCCGCATTGTATAGGGTAGAGCTTACCTGGCAAATGCCGCCGCCCATGCCCTCTTCTTCCTTGCCACGCACAAAGATTTTTGCAGGACGATATCCCTTTGCCCAGGTGGTTTTGCCTATGGTCTCGTTAAAAGAAAAAGTGTCGTCGGGCTGCAAGGTCACGCCGTTTATCGTCTTTGTGGCTATCACCAGGTTGGTGGTGCGATTTTTTACCTTTTCGTTATAATCCGTGGTAAGGCTTGCGCCATCTATTGGCACAGACTGCGTGCCCACGGCATCTATCAACGTGGTGGCCAGCGAGCTCTCTATAATGCCGCCGCCAGCTGTGCCGCAGCTGCTAAAAACAAACAGGCCGATAAACAGCCAAATAAATTTCTTCATAAAAAAATACCCCCATTTATGTTTGGAGATATTATCTGCATTAAAGCTTATATCTATTCAGACAAGCGAGCATAGCCTTTGAACTCTTTATAAACCACCTCTTCATCCAGTTTTGCAAGCTCATCAAGTGTATACTTTTTTGCAAGATTTTTAACAAACTCGCAACCCAAAAAATACCCAATATCAGAATGACCTTGATAACTGCACCAATCGCCGTAAAAATCCTGCACGCTTTCGCCTGCATCCAGCCGCCTCAAGTATTCGGTGTTTAATGCATCTATATTCCCATTGCACCATTTTTGCCAGCCATCTTTATCTTGATGATAATAATTAAAATCCCCTAAAATCAGCTGTTCAAAATACATTGCAATGCCTTCGCTGTACAGTTGCATCATGGGTGTTTCTATTGCCTCTTCGCTTATATCCCCCGCTGCATAATGCCAAATATGCCCCAGCTCGTGGTGTATAAGGGCCGCCATGGCTTTAAAATCATACCAGCCCAGCTCCATGATTTTTTCAACCCCCAGCAGCACAGCGGGCTTGCCTCCCAAATTGGTCGCCCAGCCCGCGCCATTGCACAATCCAATATAAAATAGCACATCGACATGCAGCTCAATCCCCACAGCCGCCTCTATTTTTTCGCCCAACCCATATGTAGCCTTTACAAATGAATTGTGAGCAACCTCTAACTTCTCATGGCTATTTATAGCCGCATTAAGCACGGGCATTATGTCCTTGTAAAAATCATAAGCGTTGCTATCGTGCTTGCATTTTTCAGCCAGATCCCTTGAAATACGCTCGGCATATTCTTCCCATAAACCTAAATCAAAGTTGCCGCTCATTTTATCAATCAGCGAGATTATTTCTGGGTAGGTGTCAATAATTTTCACTTATTCGTCCTCACCTTTATTTTATCCACGCTCACACCATCTATGTACTGCGCAATCTCGCCCTTTAAGCTTTCCATGCGGAATTTTACGGCCATTTCCCCCACCATATAATTTCCCGCCAGCGCGGCCACTTGCATTTCGTAGGCTTTTAGTGGCGCAAATTTGCCATACAATTTATCGTGCAAATAGCAATAATTAGGAATAAAGCTTTGGTAGGGCATTAGAAACTGCGCTGCACCTTCGTTTGCCTGCCATTCCATATGGCCGGCCTGGCCATCCAGGCAATAAAAGGCGTTTTGGTCGTGCAGCCAATAGTGTATTAGTTCGTGCATGCAGTCAAAATTCTTGCCGCCTGCACTGCGCCTTGCATTAAGCCCGATGGTGGTAGCATATTCGCCTTTATATAGCAGGCCGCATATTTTTATGTCGTTAAATTCTATAATCCTTATCTCGGGGTTGTGGCAAACCTCCATGGCCAGCTTTTGTGCGTCTATTTTATAATTTTGGGCACTAGAATTAAAGCCCAGCTCTGCGGCTTTTTCGGTTACAATCTCATACAACTTCGCCTTGGAGAGGATTTTTACATTATTACTTTGTGCTGTTGCCAATGCTATCGTCCCTCTCTTTGGCCTGCTTCAAAAAGTCCACAGCCAATTGCAAATCATGCGCTGTTATGCCGGACTGCTGGGCATCTTGCATCACGCGCATAAACAAGCCATCCAATGGCTGTCGCATATCGCTGCGCCCAAGCAGATAGTCCACGGAGCAATCAAAAATCTGGGCAAGCTGCCCCAGGGTTTCATTGTCGGGGTCATGCACGCCCCGCTCCCAGTTGGATAGCGTGCCCTGGGATATCTCCAGCATCAGAGCCAGCTCTGTCTGTTTTAGCCCTTTTTCTTCACGCAATTGCTTAACTCTGTTCATGTCAATTCCTCATAAACGTTTTTTGTCTTTCTCTTTTTGTCCTATAATATCTTGATAAACCTCGAAATAGGTATTTTCTCGACCCTCTGCAATGCAATGCCATATTTGGGCTACAAGCTCATCATCCGACAAAGCATCTGCTATAATCGGTGAATACTGCGTGCCCTTGCCTTCTTTGATTTCTGCAACAACCTGCTCCAGCGATAGACCCTGCGAATAACTGCGCCCTATTGTGTCAGTAGCTGCATCAATAGAATCGCTTACTGCCACCATATCAATGATAAAACGGTATATGGATTCTGTGATATCAAATGCGGTTTTATAGCCATTTGAGCCATTATACCATCTGTGATGCCCCATGATAACATCCGCAATGCAGGCCATGGCCTCGCCTTCGGCTTGCAGCAGGGTATCCACCCGGGCATGCTCTTTTATAATTTCAAATTCAAAGTCATAAAGCCTGCGAGAATGTAGAGAAACTGTATCCAGATATATTACTTTGCCAATGTCGTGGCATAGTGCAGAGGTGCTTATAAGCTCCAAAATCTCTTCTTGTTGCATTAAGACATCATCAACGCTCGTGGTTCCGCATATGCCAATAAACAACTGCGGATTGCGCGCCATAAAATACTTTGCCAGAATGTCGGTTAAATCCCGAACTTTCATGGTGTGTACATATGTAGGCAAATGGCTGTAGGAGGTGAATTTTAGCAAAAGACTGATATACTCATCCACATTGAGGAGTTTACCTGCATGTTTTGCACAGCTTGACAGCGCAAGGCTAAAGTTAAAATCATGCCTGTTTACACCATCCGACACATTTCTAAAATAGCTAACAACCCTAGCCAATATCGCCGCTATTTCATCTTTAACACTTTCATCATCAGCACTATAATACATCTCTAATTGGGTGATGAGTATAAAAGGGGTGGTGGTCATTTCAAAGAGGCCATTGGTGGTATAGTCGTTGTCATCCGCGGCAGCAAAGGTATTTCGCAGCCCATGTATTAGCTCTAGATGGCTGATTTGCTTGCTAAAATACCTATTAAATCTCCTTGAACTTTCGGTGCGCGATGCAGGCCAATATCGGCTTATGCTGATGGATTCGCTATTTGCATCCAAAAAGGAAAAGCTATCGCAAACACGCTTTACAAGCTCGGGATTTTGGGCATCCAGCGGCTGGATACGCAAAATTTGCTCCCAGCCCAATACATTTTGGTGGGCATTTATTATAAATGCATCCCATGGAAAATCAGGGTCAAAAGCCCGCACCTTCTCGTCATTCCAAAATTCAAATACTGCATCTATGCTTTCGAAAAACAGATCCATTACCCCGGTAGAATCAATACTGCGTGCAGAATTTAACACCACATAGACATTGCCCAGGCAGCGGTTGATATACATGCGAGTCTCTTTGTTTTTTATATCAAAATATTGCTCCTTATCCACATAAGAAGCTGCTTCCCAAAACGCATCTAGGGCCTCTTGATAAAAAAATTTATGATTTTTGCGCACAGCCATTAGGCTTAAAATTTGCTGATATATAAATCCAATGCAATATAGACTGCGTATCAATCTATCAATATCTCCGCATGCTCTAGCCCAAGCTATAATTCCTTTATGAATCTCCAGGGCCAAGCCATTGTCCAAATTTACATTAAATGCATATAACTTTTGGGTTAGCTCAAAAAGACTGTCCACTTCTTCGGCACTATTAAGAGCCCTAAGCATAGGTCTTAGCTGTTCATCAATTATAGCATTATTTTCTACCATAATCTTTGCATTGGTATTTGCCTTTTCCCGCAAATAAACCAAGAGCCCCGCCTTATCAAAGCCCGACACCAAAGCCTCGCTTTCTAACCGGCGAAACTCCGAAATATTCTCAATAAGCTTGGATTCAAATTCTAAAGCCATTTTTATCACCCTTCCTAGAATAAGAACCAACCGTATAATAAAATGGGGAGCAACTAGTTTCCATGGACATGGAAATACATTACTGGATTGCTTCGGGCCTGATGTCCCCATCTGCACTATTGTCACTGCCCTCGCAATGACGTACTTGAAGTAACGTGGCCTCCCTGATGAGAAGCAGCCTCCAGCAACGTCATTGCGAGGGCAACGGTACTACAGAGACCACGAGCCATTAAGCCCGAAGCAATCCAGCAACGCAAATCCCCCATTAACGCAAATGTCCACTTCCATAAAATGACCATGCTTGACAGAAATTGCGATATAATGTACTATTATAACATAAGATTAACTAATATAGCAAGGGGTAAATCTCATGAACATCGAAAAATTCCTAAAAGACAGCCTAAACATAGAAAAAGAAGCCTGGGCCACAGCCGAAGCCATGGCAAGCCTAGCCCAGCGCGAAAATACCGACCGCCTAATTGAAGAATACGCACAAGACCTGACATTTATGGAAGGGGCGGCCATGAAGGCGGCAAAAATGGTGCAAGGCCTGCCCGAGGAGGATATACGCCATGTCTTTGCGGCACGCTATCTACATAAAATGACATGGGAAGAGACTGCACAGGCCACCCTATCATCCCTATCCCAGGTGCAAAGGCTGCACAAAAAAGGGATTGCCTGGCTGGAGGAGAATTATGAAATATAAAACCTATATCTTTGACTTCGACTATACCCTGGCCGACGCAACCGTTGGCATAGAAAAAAGCGCGAATTACGCACTTGGTAAGCTCGGCCTCGTCCCAACAAGCCACGAGGATATAAGAAAAACCGTAGGCATGACATTGCCGGACACCCTCTTCGCGCTGACCGGCATAGGGGATAAGCAGCTGGCAGAGCAGTTCTTCACCCACTATGTGGCCATGGCCGATAAGGTAATGACCGAAAACACCATTCTTTTTAACGACACCATAGAGGTGCTTTCGCGCTTAAAACAAGCAGGCCGCAACACCGCCATTGTTACAACCAAGATGCGCTATAGAATTAATGAAGCCCTGGACAAATTCGGCATGCAGGGTTTGATTGACTATGTGGTGGGCTATGGGGATGTGGAAAAACCCAAGCCCGCGCCGGATGGGCTGCTAAAGGCCATTGACCACTTTGGCGAGGCCAAGCAAAATGTGATATACATAGGCGACAGCATGATAGATGCGAATGCAGCGGCAAATGCCGGGGTGGATTTTGCGGCCGTAACCACCGGCACAACGACTGCCCAGGTATTTTTGCAGCTACCGCATATCTGTATCGCAAAAAATCTGACAGAGCTTGTAGGGAACGCATTTATGCGTTGTGCAGACTGACGACAAAGAAACAAAGCCCAACAAACCGTCACCCCGGGCCTGACCCGGGGTCTCCTGTGGGATAATGCCAAAAGGTTTTTTGGCATATAATGTAATTATTTCCTTAAACTAGTTCATTCGAATAAATACTTGAGTGCCATGAATAAACTCTATTGTCAAAGTGTCCCCAGAAAGGGTAAAAGTTCCCGTCCTATCCCTGATACGTATTCTGTCACCATCAACAGACCAGTCTCTAACCGGGCCACCAAAATGTCCTGTCGCTGTTCCGTCGGAAAATAATTCAAAGCCGGCATTAGTAGTGGTGCTGCGCCAGCGGCCTGTTAAATCCGGGCTGCTGCCCCCACATGCAGACATTACAAAAACCGCAGCCATAATCATAGAAATAAAAAGCAGTCTCCATCTTTTCATAATGTATATCTCCTTATTTTTTTGACGTCCCTTGCTTATAGAGTGCAGTTACTGTATCATAACATTGGCAAGGGCAATCCAGGCAGTAGTGGGAGGTTGATCAATTTGGATTCTTAGTATCAATACATTGCTGATATCGATAGAAACATCAAAAGGATGGGTATCTTCATTAACATTAAAGGCGGCCAAGGTAACGCCATCCCCAATAAAGCTAATAGTTGATGTGCCGCTACGGCTACCATCTATGCGCCCTATTGTCGCTGTTAAAGTGGTATATGCGCGGTTTATATTATAGTCACCCCACCAGGTTGACGGCAGACTAAAAGGAGGGCCGGGAGAGCGATTAGTTCTTAAAGCGTTAGGAAATGGATTGCCCAGCATGTTTACAGTAGCAAGTTGAGCCTGCCCATCTCTCTGGAAATAAGAATAATTTTCAAAAAAAGGTCTTGCAGGCCTTCTAGGCATCGTCCCATCCGTAGTAGCATGCACCTCCCTGCGCTCTGCATCCCATATGCTATTCCCAAAGGCCGAAACCACATCTGATAACCGCACAACCATGTTGCCCTGCACATTATGACTAACAACGCGCTGGCCGTCTACATATGCCACAATATCCGTGTATACAAAAGGAAAAGCTATGCTGCCTACGGGCGCATGCGCCGTAACAACGGGGCGCGCGGCGGTTGTGGAAGGCCCGCGGGTGATGGTTGTTGTGCGGGCGTCTCCGTCCCAGATAACACTAAGGCCATATGCCCGCAAATCTGAAGCAATAACATAGGTATGGCCGGCAATGTTATATGCCGCAATGGGAACACCATTTATGTATACCCTGATATCGGTATGCAAAACATGTCCCAAAAAATCCCCCGGGTTGCGCCCAGCCTGTAGTGCTTGCACCGGCGCAGCCATTAGAATCACCAATAGAATTGACAAAAGGCGAAACAGTTTCTTTCTCATGATATCCCTCCTGAAATAATGTTCTGTGTTAGCAACTTTGCTACTTTATAATTATAACATGGGGGGGGGGGGGGGGACAATTACTATTTTTCATTATTTTTTGTATGTTTTTTTTTGGAAAAAAAATTTAAAAACATGGGGGGGAGCGCGCCTGCCCACAGAGGAAAAGAAAACAGAAAAGTATGCGG
>Ga0131853_10001759_pt1 | contig 38683 bp, 29 predicted proteins | sample TergutLab28metaG_FD_92764 | JGI IMG/M metagenome (GOLD analysis project Ga0131853, IMG submission 92764) | Labiotermes labralis P1 segment gut microbial communities from Petit-Saut dam, French Guiana - Lab288 P1 (version 2) (version 2) | ecosystem: Host-associated > Arthropoda: Insects >... | reverse complement strand
GTGGTGTGCCGCTCTTTTTTATGTCTTAATGGTAGTGCGCCGGGATCACCGCGACCTACTATATTTTGAAAAATAAGTATTGCGCTTTTTTGCGTGATGTGATACACTAATATTAAATTTTTATTAACGCTACATTGAAACCTTTGGTGGTGAGTATGCCGCTTTATTAAGTATATGACAAAATCTATCATCATACATAAGAAAGGAAACATTCGTATGAAAACAAAAAAATGCCTGAGCCTGTTATTGGCGGTGTTGATGCTGTTGGCCTTTGTGCCGGCGAGTGCCGCTGGTGCGCCGAGTCGTCCAAGAGAGACAGAGGCATTGAGTCCCGAACGCATGGAGGCGTTGGAGTGCATTCGCGCGTCGCGGGACACGCGCGGTTTGGTTGGCTTTGAGGGCCGGTATGAACTGCGTCGTGACGGAAAGCCCGTGACGATCATCGTGTTATTTGAGCAAGATCCGGCCGGTGTGCAAGTAATTGAGGCGCAGGTTGAGGGACGCGCGCTGTCGAAGCGTGCGGCTGAGCGGACTGTTGATGATGAGCATCAGCTTTTTCGCGCCGAATTGGACGCATTGTTTGCGCGCTCACGTACGGCCGGTGTGGCGCGTGATGTGGGGTATATCATCAACTGGGAATACCGTCAGGCACTCAACGGCGTCAGCGTGACATTGCCGTCGAATATGGTGGCATCTCTGCCCGACTTTGACAGTGTACGCGTTGTATTTCCAAATGAGCGCGTAAGGCTTAATCCGCCGCGAAACGTCGCGCCTTTATCGTCGTTGCCATATGGCATGGCGGACGGGCGGCGCACCATGCACGCCGATGAATTGCATGCAATGGGTTATCGTGGCGCGGGTGTGTTGGTTGCTGTGATGGACACAGGCATTGATTACAACCATCCGGCGTTTGCCGGTGCTTTCCCGACGCTGGCGCAAATGCGGGCGCGCAATCCTGCGGTGGCGGCGGCCGATACCATTAACGGTATATTTTATGGGCGCAACTTTGTCTTTGATGAAAACAGCTCGACCAATAACCCGATGGAGACGTCGCCCATGACACACCCGGGGTTGGAAATGGATTGGACCGACCACGGTACGCATGTAGCCGGCACGATTGCCGGGCGCGATACCGGTGGCTCTCCCGCCATTTTAGGCGTCGCGCCGGCGGCGCAGGTGATTGCTTACCGCGTGCTTGGCCCAGGCGGTTGGGGCGATTGGGATGATATTTTTGCAGCGATTGAGCAATCGGTGTATGACCGTCCCGATGTTGTTAATATGTCGCTGGGTGCCAGTTATAATTCGGCAGTTTCGTTCAGTTCGGTGGCCATCAACAACTTGATGCTGGCACATCCGCATATTACGTATGTCATTTCAGCAGGCAACGACGGCTGGAATAGCGCCGATTACAGCTTGGGTGTGCCAGGCACATCGAGCATGGCGATTAGCGTGGGGGCTGCAGCGATTAGCGGCGATGACGTTTGGTTGGCCGACTGGTCGTCACGCGGGCCGGTGCGTGAGAGCTTTGAAATAAAACCTGACATTGTGGCACACGGCGAATGGGTATTCTCGGCTGTGCCGGCATGGCATCCGCGGGGCGGTGAGGGTACTTTGTATGAGTATATGAGCGGCACGTCGATGTCGGCACCGCATATTGCCGGCGCGGTTGCGCTGATGGTTGAGTATAGCCGCGCCAATGCGGGGGGCGCCTGGAATTCACAGACATTGAAAGCAAGGATAATGAATACAGCGTCACCGATGACAGAAGGCCCTTGGGGGGAAGAAAATAGTGTATTTGACGTTGGCGCGGGGTATATTAACGTGTTGGCGGCGGTTCAAGCCGATACAGTAGTCTCGGCATTCTATGAGGCTGTGCCGTTGAAACCCGAAGTGCCACTCGCGGAGCAGACATTTGGCACAATGCGGACGGGCTCACTCAGTTTTGGCGGCTCGTTTGTGTTGCCGGGTGAAGAAGAGCCTGCATTGAGTTCAATGCAGGTTGAGGTGCGCAACATGCGCAATACGCCACGAGCATACAGCATTACATATGCCTTTACCAACAACCCCGACAATGCGGCGAACTTGACATTTAGCCGTCAAGCCTTGTCGATGGGTGCGAATGCAGCGGCGACATTTGATGTGGAGATTGAACTGCCGGCTAACGCGCCTGCGGGCAATTATGAAGGGCATATTTATATCAATACGAGCGGTGCCGTAGTGGCACGGCTGCCGTTTGCCTATGTATTGCAGACGGCGACTCCGCCGTGGTATTGTTGCGGATATCTGCCGATTGGTGCTGTCGGACACTGGTACAATGGTTGGCTTCATTTCGGCAGCGCAATGCCGATTGATGTCAGTATTGTAAGCGGTGCTTTACCGCCGGGATTAGAGATAGGTTTTTGGCATGACGCTGTTTGGAGTGATGTCGATGTTTTCTTTGATGGTATACCCACACAGACCGGAGTATTTGCCTTTACGCTGCGCGTTGAAAGTGCGGCCGGATATGTTGATAGAGAGTTGACCATTGAAATTCGACAACCCGAGCCGCCGCGGATTTTAGAAACAGCATTGCCGTTTGGTTCCATTGGATGGTGGTATCGCGCTGAGTTGCCGGCTGAAAATATAGGAGGATGGTGGGTGGATGCTTGGGTCGTCAGCGGCAATTTGCCGCCGGGCATATGGATGGAAGCTTGGGGAAACACGCTTGAGTTTTGGGGTATGCCGACGCAAAACGGCACCTTTAACTTTACGGTAAGATTGCAGAACGCAGTCGGCTGGCGTGACGTCGCGTTGTCTATTGTTATCCGTCAGCCACGCAACATTACAGGCGACTTTACTGACCCAAATTTCTTGGCCGCCGTGCGCAACAATTTAGGGCTTTGGGGCAATGAGCCGGTTTTGGACATTGCCGCAGCAAGCGCGCGGGGCTTGGATGTGTTTGAGTGGGACATCAGCAGCTTGAACGGACTGCAACACTTTACAGACCTTAGGTGGCTTGATGCCGGATGGAATAACCTCACGGGCATGGATGTTTCACGCAATGCACGCTTAGAAGGGCTGTGGGTTGACGGCAATTTTATGTTATCGCCGGCGAGTGTGACGGGCTGGTGGCATAATCCAAACCTTGTGCTGGATGAAACACTCCTTTTCTTCGACCAACGCATAAGCGCGCCACATCCGCTTTGGGTGTATGACCATAACCCCAATTCATGGGCGCGGCCATATCTCTATGAGGCGTATGACATTGGCATCATCAGCGGCCGTGTGCTGCGCAACAACCAGTGGCAAGAGGGCATAGCGCGTATCTATATCGCTGATATGGCGGCGCGGTTTATTGAATATGAGAGCGGTATGAGTATCGGTGACTTTGTCGCGTCGCGCGACCCGTCTACATTGTACGATATTCCGTTTACTGACAGCAACGACCCGGATGTTCTTGCGCTGGCGCGATTGGGCGTTATTCGCGGCGAGGAGTCTGTCAATTGGGAAGGCATTCGCTTTAATCCGTATGGTTTGATCGATCGCCAAAGCGCAGCGGTATTGCTGGGTAGATTGATTACGTTGTTTGGCGGCGAAGTGCCAGCCAACGGCGTTATTTCACAAGCTGATCTGCCGTTCCAAGATACCATTGCCAGCTGGGCGCGCGGCTCAGTGTATTTCTTATATCACCAAAGTCCCAGAATTATGAGCAATACGAGTTCGGTGCCAGGGCAGTATTTGTTCTCGCCGCAGATGCGGTTCCAAACGCAGATGATGGTGATAGCAATGGTGCGGACGATCAACATTCTATAGATAATGGCCAAAACAAGTGGCAGAGAAAGCAAATTCTCTGCCACTTGTTTATTTTTTCTTGCCTTTGATCTCCGGTACCAGTGATGCGTTATTCTTGGGGTCGCGCATTTTTTTGTTGGATTCTGTGCCATGCGGTTCTTTGGGGTTGGGGCGGCGCATGCCTTGCTTTGCCATGGTATCACCTCAAGGGTAGTATGCCTAGTCGCCCACCACCGCATACATGCCTACGCCGCCGAAGGATTGGCCGCCGAGCACGTATTCAAAGGGGATTATAGCTGTTTCGTCCGGCTGAACTGTTGTTTGAATAACGACTTGGTCGCCGTTTAGCCAGTTGTTGATGTCGGAGAAAGGGAAAGCCTTGAAACCGCCGTTCAGGGGTGAGTATGTACCCATGTAGCGGTTGGCTGTGGCTGTGGACTTCATGTAGAATTTTATCGTGCGGGAGCGGCTACCGTTGTTGCGGATGATGTACTCGTTTTGATATAAAATACCCCAGTTGGCCCACGACCAGATGGCGCCGGTGCGCGGGTCAATGTTGTCGTGTGTCAGCGTATATGGCTCGCCTTTATAATAGATGGTCAATGGGATGTTGTCGGTCAGCAGGACGTTGGATTGTTGGTCGGTAGAACAGGTCGTCCAATTGTCGAATACTTTGCCGTTGACGGTTACGGGCAGATTGCCATTGGGCGTTGTGTCGTCAACACGCCACAGCATGTGACATTTCAGTGCGCCGGCGTAGGCTGACCAGCCTGTGTTGCCTTCATGTGTTTGGCTGTCGATGCATTCAGTTGCCAAGGGATCAAAACTATCCAAATCGGGCGTAGCAAAGGTGAGGACGCGCAGTTCTAAAAGGCCGTCAGTATGAGCTTTCCACACGCCGTCGAATGTTGTGGGCGGAATTAAACAAGCCTCGGCGTCGAATGTTGTGGTATGCGACCGCGCGCCGCCGCGCACTTCGCCGTCGCAGGAGGGCGTATCGCTATCGCTTGCCGCTTTGGTGAAGAAAAGCCACATGCTTGCATTTGGCGCGATGGTATATGCCATGCCGCTGCCACTGAACTCATAGTAACGCCGCCACGTTTCGCAGTTTGTTGTCCAACCGACTGACGCGCCGTTGTTGAGTAACGTCAGTGTGACAGGTGTTGTGCCGCGATTGTGGAAATGGAAACCGTAGTACAGCCCATGGCCTGTTTCGTTGTTGTGTTCGTAGTACAATGTAGCTGTGCCGCCGAAAATGCCGCTGTAAATGGACTTATTTGTTTTGTCGGCGAGATGGTAGTCTTCAATGGGCTCGGGACCGTTGACAAAGAGGAAACTTTCAGTTTCGACCTTTTCGTAGTGCAGGGCAGGAGGGGCGTTGACGAGATGGGAGAGGTGTTTCATGAAGATTCTCCTTTGAGCTTGATGATTTTGTCATACCTCCACGTTCAAGAGATAAGTTGCTCTATCTTGGCGCATCCAAAAAACGTGGTGAAAAGATCACGCTGTCAGTTGGTATGTGAATGAAGTAGAGCAAATCTCGTGCCTCGGCAAATGCGCTGACAGGCACCCATAGGCCGTTATCCCATACTGAAAGCACGCCGTCTATGACTTGTGTCTGTCCGTCAACCAGCACACCGCCGAGGACGATGCTGTTGTGCGGGAAGGGGTAGCTGTCTCGCACCGGCAGCGGCGGCGCGGGCATCCATGGTGTACGCAGTGTTACACCCAAGTGGTAATTAAAAACACGTGCCAGATAGTCCGGCTGTTTGACAATAAAGTCGTACAGCGCTGCCCAATGTATGTCGTTGGCGGCGTGTGAACGTTCGCGGCTGGCAAAAAAGTGCGGCAGTTCCGGCACCAAGCCCAGGCGCATTTCGTTTGCCAGCGCGATGACATGATCGGGGTGGAAAGTTGTTGCCAACAGTTCTTCAACCAGTGCAATGAAGTTGCCTTTCCATTGTTCGTTCGTTAGTAGTTGTCGAAAAATAACAGAGCGGGGGAGAGTATGGTGCAGCATATCGTGCCACGAAAAGGGAATCTGTTGCCCAAACGCCACATCTAAATCGTGCAAGGCAAAGCGCCAGCGGCCGTCGCCGTAAGCGGTGCCGCTGCCGAGGCCGCGCCAGATGATGACATTGTTGTGTGGCCAGTCGATGTTGCCGGTGATGATTTGTATGGCAAAATATCGGGCAAAATTGTCGACGCAAAGCATACGATCAAGCTCAGAAACAGCGGCGTTACGGGTAAAGTCGGTGCGTTCGACCCATTGCAACAGCGCAAGGAAATCATGGAGGTCGCTTTGTCGCCCTGTGTGCAGCGTAGGGTCGTCGATATTAGTGGTCAAAATGGTGGCGTTTGACACGCCGAAATGTGCGCGCAAAAACGAGCGGCTGCTGACGTGTTCGCGGGCATTGAGAATGCCATAATACTGCCCGTTGAGATAGACGACGACGGGGCGGTATGCGCCGGAAGCAAGCCCGACTTGGCCGCCGAGTTGTGTGCCCAGTGCGTCACGAATATAGCAAAAGCCGTTGTCGTTACCGGCGTTGCGGAGCGTAAAACTGGTGAATTGTGCCAGCGGCTGTTCGCGGTGATCGTGTAAATCTTGGAATACAGGGAAATAAATTGGCCCGCTGTTGCCGCGTTCGCGCAGACGGAAGGATTTGTTCGGGTGATGGCGCGTAGCGTTGCCGGCAATGCGGATGCCGCCGGTTTGGGCGCTCATAAGGGTGAAGTCAATGTCAAAGAGTTCGATATGCACATCGCGTTCCCAGTCGCTGCCGCTTTGTGTGAAGTTGGCCTCTGACATCCAGTTGAAGGGCAATCCGGGGTTTTCTGCGACCCAACGTGTTTTGTGGTAGCCTTCAGTAAAAATGCCGTGGTAATAATCGTACAGATCAAACGGGTCAACGACCAACGACACGACCGGCATCGTCAGCCCGTCCAGTGCGTTGCCGGTGAAGAAGGTAGTGACAATTTCGTCGCCGATAGGGCTGTTATAGGCGAACCGCTGTGCCCGAATGATGGTGGCATCGCCTCGGACATCGGCGGTGTCAGGCAAGATAAAGGGTTGGCTGTAGATGGCTGAATCAGCTGTAACGCGCGATCCGTCGAGCGTGTAACGAACGATGCTGTATGGCGGTATATTGACGATCTCAATAACATCGCCAGCGGCTCGTTGCCCGCCGGATAGCGAAAAAGAGATTTGCTCGCCGGCGCGCTTCGCGCCGATCGTTGTCAGCAAAAATAATATCAATAGTGCCAGCATAGATGACAACAGCAATATTCCAACGCGCCGAGTCGGCATACATTTCACCTCGCAATTAAAACTTAGCATATCATATTTGTTACAGAATGTCCAGATGGAAAATATTTTGCATTGAAAATCGTTGCTGTCTTTGCTATCATGAAACCGTGAACATTTAATACGAAGAGGTGCTGATATGAAAAAATTACAAATCAATGATGTTTCGTTTTCGATGCTGCGCGGCGGATTGATTATTATTATCACGTTGTTGTTTTGGGCGATTATGTTTCTTGGGCGGGTTGATCGTGACATACTGTATACATACAATTACGCTGTTTTGGCAAATATGTTTGCCCGACTCGTGCCGATGGTATTGATGGTGACAGTATTACCGGCGTTGTATTTGGAAATGCAGAGCCGAAACGGACGTTTGAGGGAGTAAGAACACTGTGCGTGCCCTCGACAAATAAAGTGACGAAGGCATGAAAAAGTGGTTGACAATAATTAAAATAAAGGCTATAATGGGGGCAAGAAAATCTAGAGAGGAGGGTGGGAATGATGAGCAATCCGCCGCAACGCCAATTTCCCGCTCCGAAAGCACCGCCGCAGGCACCCGTTGCCCCGCAGGTGAATCCGCAGCAGTTTGGCCAAACGCCTCAAGTCGTGCAACCGCGCGGCTATGCCGCGCCGCGTCCTCAGGCGGCGGCCGTTCCGCAACAGCCGGGACAAGCATCGCAGATGCCGTTGCCGCATTTCTCGCAGCCGGCAGAACCCAGGCAAGCGCCGCCGGTACAGCCTGTGCCATCAGTGTCGGCTGCTCCGCAGCAATATGCACAGCGTTCGTCAGGGACAGTTGCGCCGCAAGTGCAGCAACAAATCCCGCAAGTGCCTCAGCAGCCATTGCCGCAACACCCCCCTCTGCCGCAGGGGCGTTCTGCGTTGCCGAAAATGCCACCGCAACCTCCTCAGAATCCACAGCCGGATGCCTCACAGGCAACAGTCGGGCAGCAATTTGATTTCGGCCGTTCGCCGCTTGCACAGGAATTCCCGGCGGTGGAGAGTGTGCAATATCCACATCTGCCGGAAGTGGCGCAATTATCGCTGTTTGAAGCGGGCAATCAACCAACGCCAGTGCAACTGCCTGTCGATGACACCGCAGGGCAGACGGTTGCTGTACCGTGGGAACAGTATACGCCGCATTCACAGCAAGCGACCGTGCCGCAGGAGGTCAACGCTTCTGCGGCGGAACATGATTTTGGTTTTTCATATCAGCCGCAGGAAACTGAGGCGCAAGATAACGGGCAATCCGACCGTATTGAAAAAGAGCTTGATATGTTTGTTGAATCGTCCTCACTATCCCGCAGTGTTATGCGTAAAGTGGTGCGGATTATTTCGACGACCCTATTCTATGCTGTTATGTTGACAGCGGTATTTGTCGGTGCGCTGGCTGTTATGGCAAACAATCCGACGATGGTGCTGTTTGGGTATCGTTTCAATGTCATGACTGAGTCGGCCGAGCCGTCGCTTGTTGACGGAGCAATAGATGCGGGACTTAGGCAGGGCAATTTGATTGTTTTGCGGGCATTGACGACACCGCAACAAGCGCAAACTGTAAGAGATGGCAGTATTGTCGCCTACCGACCACCAACTGCGCCGGGCGAAGCGGTTGACCCTAATGTACAGGCCGTTCATCGCGTGACGGGTGTGACCCGAGGCGAGGACGGCTCTGCGCTAGAATTTACGCTTGACGCGCAGGGGGAGGGCGGTAGCCAACTGGTTGTTGCCGTGTCCAATGTTGTGGGGTTAAGTGTTGCCGAAATACCGCACTTAGGCGCTTTTGTTGACTGGATTATGAGCAATTGGCTGGTTGCTATCTTAATTGTTGTTGTTGCGATGGCGTTGTTGATAATACTGAAAACGCTGCTCAAAGAATCGCGCTATAAGAGACTGGTTGTGGCGCAAGCGTAATGTTCCGATATTTTTACAGCAACAAAACACGGTTGACTTTTCAACCGTGTTTTGTTATAATTGGCGCAACATATCTGCGCATAAAATAGGAGGGAATACCATGAAACACACGAAACGACGCGTAAGTTTGATTCTTAGCCTTATCATGTTGCTGTCGCTGACTTTGCCGGTTGTGCCGGCGAGTGCCGGTGACGGAATTTTGCTTGACGCCTTCGCAAACATGGGTGTATGGCAAGACTTTGAGGGCGTGGGTGATACTTTCGATTGGGATTTGAGCGGCCCGGGACGTTTTGACGTTGCCGTAGATCGCGTCAATGGCGCCGTGACCATTGTCAACCGTCAGGTAAATCGTGCGGCGTGGAACAACATCTCATGGGTGAGCGCCACATCGACACCTCTTGGGTGGGCGGCGTTTAACCCGACAGGACTGTATCTGTTTATTGATGTTGAGGTTGACGAGAATGCTGTGCGTGGCGCGTGGAATTTGACATTGAACACCAGCAGCGGAAATATCAATATGGATCATATATTCAATGCCATTCGGCCATCCAATCAAACGCAGGGCGGTCAGCCGTGGCGTGCTGACGCACATGGCTCGATGACGGTGCAGATTCCATTGAGTAACTTTTCGAGGGTATTTAACACCAATGGTACACTGCAAATCAACAGCATTACGCTGACGGCGATTACGGATCGCTATCGTGCCGTGACATTTAATGAAATTTATATTGCGGCGGCTCGTAAAGCTGGTGACAGTAATACATATGCGCTGCCGGTGTTAGCCCCTGTGCCGACGTTTAATGACGGAGAGCACTTGGCCAACCGCCCATTCCACACCAATGCAGGCGAAGGCTTTGGTCAAGCGGCGACTGAATACGCCGGTGCTGTTCATCACATCAATATATATCACGGACAAGTGCTGCGCGGGGTGCATCAAATTGACCTAGTGGCTGACGGTGGCCCGGGCTTGTCGGCGCCTTCGCCGTTGCCTATTACTACGATGGAACTGCGCGTCAACGGTATGCCGTTGACCGGCGGTACAGTGTGGGGGTCGAGCCAGTCACGCGGCGGCAGCCGCGGCCGGACACACAATCTTGATACAACAACGTTAGATGACGGCATCAACAATTTGACCATTTGGCGCAACGGTGTGATGGTTGAGACAGTGTTCTTCATCGTTGACAATGCGCCGCGATTGGCGGACATTATCCCCGCTGCGAGCGATTTGACATCGCTGTTAACCGGCAGTCAAGCTGATGTTTTCTTGCGGCCGCATTCGCCGGGCGGCGGGTCATTGGATGTCGAATTCTATACGGCGCAACCGTTGCCCGTGAATGGCTTTATTGTTGATATAAGTGATTCTGACGGCACATGGGTCCCGATGTCAGGTGATGATTTGCAAAGTCTTTATTTTCATAACAGCAATTTGACGACACAATCATCAACCGATGTGCCGGCACATGTATTTTATGTCGATGTGGGCGTTGGGGCAACAGGTTTTGTTGCGCTTAATTATATTGGCGAAACATTGCTGGGTGAGCGTATTCGTTTCTCGGTGTTCAATCCGAATACCGAAGAATGGGATGAGATTATGCGCGACGCGTCGAGCCTCGAAACGAGCGTGATCGTTGACGCGGGGATTTACACCTCTTTGGAAGGTCGCATTGCCGCCAAAGCCGAGTTGATCATGGTGGGTAACGGCTCGGACACTTTCCTGTGGTTGACCGATACGCAGCATTATTCGCGCTACTGGTACTTAGCTGAGAATTACTTTGCTGTCGCCAATTTTGCCGCCGAATTGTACGCGCAAGGCGACATTGCCTATATGGTGCATACTGGCGATGTGGTTGACCGCCAGGCGTTTCCTAACGAATGGACGATGGTGCACCAAGCGCAACGCATTATTGACGAGGCTGGTTTGCCAAATGGCATCTTACCGGGCAACCACGACGTTGGTTATCTTGACCATTTGAACTATACGCAATGGCAGACGTATTTTGGCAACTGGCGGTATGAGAATGCCGATTGGTTTGGCGGCGCACGCCCGGGCGATGTGCAAAAGAGAACGCACTATGACTTGATTACCATCGGCGGCTTTGACTTTGTTATGATTCATCTTGGCATGGTGGAAGAGCAACAACCGGAAACTATCCCTTGGGTTAACGAGGTGTTGCAACGATACAGCCACCGCAACGCCGTAATTTTAAGCCATGCTTATTTGGGCCGTTACGGCGGGTTCTTTGACGATTACACCCACGGGGGGGGGCTGATTGGGCAACATGTTTTGAACAATTTTATTACGCCCAATGACAATGTGGTCATGGCCATTTCAGGTCATCAGCATTCGGCGCGTACGCATCTGCGTGATATTGACGGACGACAAGTTGTTGAAATGTTGGCGAATTATCAGAGCGTTGACCTTAGCGGCTCGCAGTTCCGTGTTACGGGGGCAAACAATCCGACTATATCAACTGTTAACGGCGACGGCTTTGTGCGCTTGATGACCATCACTGAAGATAGATATTTGGACTTTACGACCTTCTCGCCCGCGCCGGTTTGGGGCCCAGAGGGACGTTACCTTGCCTTTGCCGAGGAAATCGACGCCGGTAGAATTCACATGCCCGACTTACAAACGGCGCAACGCGAGTTGACAACAGTCAACTTTACGGCTGTTGCCTTGGACAGTGCGGCTGCCGCAGGTAGTGAAACGGTTGATAGCGGCGACGGTGCGATGGCGGAGATTGACATTCCTGCAAATGCTGGTTGGTTTGCTGCGGTGACATGTCAGGACACTAATGTAACGCACTATACGCCGTTAGTAATGGGTGAGCTGGCCGATGTGGAAATCGTTGTTGACATCGTAGGGGGCGGTACAGTTGCGGGTGACGGTACGCACAGAGTCGGCGATACGGTGACGCTGACGGCGACTGCTGCTGAGGGGTATGTTTTTAGCCATTGGCAGCCGGATATGGCTGCAACAATTGAAGATAACCCGTACACATTTACCGCCGCGGTTGGCGGTCGCCGGTTGACGGCGGTGTTTGTCAGCATGCAAGCTGAGTTAGAAAGCGTTGCAGGACATGACGTTGACGCAGTGCGTTACATTCCGGATTTTAATGATGAGCCTAATGCGCCCAGAAGGTACATTGCTTCGGTATCTCTGCCGCATACGGTGACGGAGTTGACGCTTGCGGACTTTATCGTGTCAACCGGTGCGACGCGGACAGTTTGGGAGCAAGACACTGCGATGAATCCTTCGGGATTTAACCCAGCAGTATTTCCTATTGCGTTGCCTGCAGGCGAAACGAGACTACAAGTTGATGTGACGGCGCAGGACGGTGCGACGCGAGTGATCTATCGCTTAACGATCAATCGTGCGCCTGTACCAAATTATACGGAAGTCAGCCTCATTCCCGCAACACTGACGGCCAATGTGTTCGACAACAAGGACGGCACCAGTACTTTTACCGCACCTGTCAACGCGCCTAACAGTCAAGTGGCATCGACGTTGACGGCTGACGGGTTGCATATTCGGCGCACAGTGAGCGGTTGGCGCACTTTCGTCTATGTTTTGCCTGAGCCGGTGACAGTGTCTTTGACCGACTATATCAGTTGGGATATTTTGGCGGCGGTGGACGGCAATATAACCGTTCATTATACGCCGGTAATTCCGTCGAATAATTCGGTTATACCACCGACGGGCGGACATTTCTCGCTGACGCCTGCCATTTCGGGCAGCAATCCAGCTGATTTCCGCCCCGGTGCGTATACCGATAAGATAACGTTGGACAATGTATTACGTATTGCCGAGACCGAGGGCCATACGGCGTTCCAAGGGCAAGCGGTGGCGGCGCGGAACTTTGCTATGCAAAACAACGGCGCGCTGACCATTCACGCCATCAACTTTACCGTGGCAGGTATGCATGCTGATGGCATTTTATTTAACATTGCCGCGCATTTGGCTGACATTGGCTCGTCCGACGCGTCGCTGGTGTCAGTGTTGGGCGACACCCTTGACAGCCCGTCAATCGGCGTAGGCACAATGGCAAATCCCATTAGCACAAGCATGTCGCTGTCTGCTCTGCATTTGCTGGGACGCAATGATATCGTTGTCGCTAACGGTGCGACATTTAGATTGTATTCTGACGCCTTTGCGACTGAAATGACGGGTAGCAATACGATTTCACTGACACGGGGCGCGAATCACATTTATATAAGTGTGATTGCCGAGGACGGTGTGAGAACGCTGCATTATCGCATCACTATCAACATTATATTTACCACGGCACCTACTGCCGAGGATACGCCGAATTCATGGGCTTATGCTGACATGGTTCGTGCGAGAAACGCCGGCATTGTGGGGGATGCGTTGCCCGCAGGTGTGTTGTATCGCGAGGGCGCGCCGCGTTGGTTCATTGCCGAAGTATTGGCAAATTATATGGTCGTTTATACCGGCTTAGCGGGTATTGACGCTGTGGTAGCCGCATGGCTGACAGAAGGCCATACGCCGTTTGCCACCGACTTTCCTGATGTCCCAGCCAATCATCCGCGGTATACTCAAATTATGGCGTTGGCAACCATGGGTGTTCTGCGCGGCGGCGAATTCGGCGGCGTGTTTGGCTTTGGCCCCGACCACACACTGACGCGCGCAGAAGCGGCCGTTGGTTTGGCACGTATGATGGAGGCCTTGGGCTATAAAACGACCGGCTTCCCGCCGGCGACCGACTTTGCCGACTGGCATATCTCCACGGCGCAAGGCGGTATTCAGTCTTGGGCGCGTGAGTCTGTGTCGTTCTTGTATTATCACCAAGTGATGACCAGCACAGCCTCAGCCGGCACGCCTCCGGGAACTCCGGCGTTTATCTTCAACCCCAACTTTGGGTTTGATACACAGCAGCTGCTTACCGGCATGGTACGCATGTTGCTGGATGTTGACTGGAAACAGCCGCCGGCTGACTAACCAAAAAAGAGTCCCTCCGCAATCGCGGAGGGACTCTTTGACGAGCCAACCTGTAAGCCGAGTTCTGTCAAGTGCAGTCATCTATCTGGGACGTATGTTGCCATACGCCTCATGCCAATAAAGGGAGACTGGCCGGGCTCACTGAGCGGTTACGCCTTGTGTACGGCGCTTCGCTATGCTCGCTCCCTCGTGTTGCTCCGGATAGAGTTTACAGCGCTGCTATGTCGCCATAATAGCGGGCGCGCTCTTACCTGCGCCTTTCCACCCTTACCGTGTCACGCCTCGTGTACAGCGGCCATTTACTGAATGCAACTTCCGATTTCGTTGCTTGTGGCAACTACGCAAAAGTTTTTGGACATTCCAATTTTGGCGGCCATCTACTCGGCAGACCTACGGCGGTCTATCTCTGTTGCCCTCTTCCTGAAGTCGCCTTCGGCGGACGTTATCCGCTATCCTTGCCCTGTGGAGCTCGGACTTTCCTCACAAATATCTCTCGACACTTGCGCGACTGCATAGTTGACTCGTATATTATTTTATAGCATATTCGCAAAAGGTTGTCAAATTGGAAAAAATCGTATATAATAATTAAAGAGGGGCGTGATATTTGTGTTAACGGATTATTTCCAAGCCTTTGCGGGCAAGCGCGTCGCGCTGCTGGGGCTGGCGCGGTCGAATTTGCCGTTGGTCGAGCCGCTGTACGCTGCGGGCGCGACGCTGATTTTATGTGACAAGGATATCAAAGAGGGTTTTGCGCAGTTGCCACGATGGCAGGCGATGGGCTGTGAACTGCACTTTGGTGACGATTATTTAAGCGGCTGGGAAGCTGATGTCGTGATTCGTACGCCGGGTATTCGTCCTGATATTGGACGTTTGCCGGAGATGGCGGCCAAAGGCGCGGTCATTACTTCGGAAATGGAATTGTTTTTTGAGCGCTGCCCCTGCATGACTTATGCCGTGACGGGCAGTGATGGCAAGACGACGACAACGTCACTAATAGCCGCGATGGTCGAGCAGTCGGGCGTCAAGACGTGGTTGGGCGGCAACATTGGGCACCCGTTGCTGCCAATGATTGATAAAATCAGTAAAGGTGACCGTGTGGTGGTTGAGCTGTCGTCGTTTCAATTGATGGGCATGAAGCGCAGTGCCGATGTAGCTGTGCTGACTAATATTTCGCCAAATCACTTGGACTGGCATAAGGATTATGATGAGTACAAGCAGGCCAAAGAGACGATTTTTCGTTACCAAGCGGCGGAACAGACAGTTGTGTTGAACCGTGATAATTACGAGAGTTATAAATTGCACGGCCGAGCAAAGGGAAATGTTGTGACATTTGGCATCGACAATGATGCCAATATTACCATCAAAGGCGGCAAATTAACCGTGTTTGGCACCGAGATTATGGACATGGCAGACTGGAAATTGCCGGGCCGTTACAACGCCGAAAACTTATTAGCGGCGGTCGGCGCCACCTGGGATAGAGTGCCTTTGCACGCAATTGTTACAGCCGCGAAAAATTTTACGGGAGTTGAGCATCGTCTTGAATGGGTGCGCCGACACAACGGTGTCGATTATTATAACAACTCGATTGCTACGTCGCCTTCACGCGTAGTGGCGAGTTTGAAGGCGTATGAAAAGAAAATTATTCTCATCGCGGGCGGCGCGGAAAAAGGCATTCCGTTCGATGAGTTGGCAGCTGAGCTGCCTGTACATGTTAAGCATTTGATTTTGACGGGTAACAGCGCGGCGCGTCAAATTGAAGCAGCAGCCAAAGCTACGGACAATTGCCCGCCGATTATGCGTGTAGATACTATGCAACAAGCTGTTGAAGCGGCGGCATGTTTGGCAGGCGAAGGCGATACTGTCGCACTGATGCCGGCTTGTACGGCGTTTGATGCATATAAAGACTTCGCTGCACGAGGCGAGGACTTCAAAAGATTGGTGCGTGATTTATGATGATGGATTTATACAACACGTTGAAGCAGTTGTGTGATACACACAGCCCTTCAGGGCATGAATTGCTTGCGGCGCATTTGGTGCGCGATTTGCTTGAACTGTATGTTGATGATGTGAGTGTTGATGCGACGGGCAGCGTGCGTGCATTTAGAGGCGACGGCACAAAGCCGACATTGCTCTTGCAAACGCATTTGGATGAGGTCGGGCTGATTGTTACGTCGCATGAGGATGAATTTTTGCGCGTAGCGGCGTTGGGTAATGTTGACATCAGCACTTTGCCGGGGCAGCAGATGGTGGTTTTGACACCTGAGCCGATGATGGGGATGGTTGCTGTTATGCCGCCACACGCTTTATCTGATGAGGATAGAATGCGGGATATTACGGAAGATAAGCTCTTTGTTGATGTCGGTTTGCGCGGGGAGCTGTTAAAACAAGTTGTGCCGGCCGGTACGCCGATTGTCTTTGATGCGCCGTTTAAGCAGTTTGGAGATGGCATGGCAACGGGTAAGGCGTTGAGTTGCCGTGCCGGTTTATTGGCGGTACTTTACGCCATAGAGTTGCTGCAAGGCGAAGTGCTGCCGTTTGACATTGCTGTAGTGATCAGCCCGCGGCGGTTTGGGCAGGGTATTGCCGCGCAGTCATTGTCTCCGTTATGGGCAATTGTAGTAGATGCGATTGCTACGTCAGACACACTGCTGTTAAACGGCGGTGTGGCTGTCAATATGGCATCGCACGTTGGATTGTTCCAACGTGCGCTTGCCGTGGCTGAGGCGAAAAATATTCCCGTGATGAAAACCTTTGCACCACACAATGGCCGCCAATTTGTACCAACGCTGACACTGTCGCTGCCGGTGCAGTCAATGCATTCGCCGGTCGAAGTGGCACGGCTGTCAGCAGTCGCGTTAACCGCACGGTGGATTGTTGAATTGGTAAAATCGCCGGGGGATGCCTTACATTGCGCGAAAAAAGCTGTTGAGCCTGTGATGGGACTGCAATACGCCGGGGAGGTGCATTATGCTCATTGAACGGATAAAAATGTTATCTGTATTGCCAGGTGTGCCGGGGCATGAAGACGCAGTGCGGCAGCAACTGCGGCGTTGGGCGTTTACTTGCGCCGATGAGATAGTAGAGGATGTTATGGGCAATCTGCTCGTTTTCAAAAGAGGTGTTGACAGCAGCAAGACTTGCATGTTTGCTGCACATATGGACGAGGTGGGGTTGATTGTCACTTCGATTGCTGATGACGGGCGGCTGCGCTTTGACACAATAGGCTCGATTGATAGGCGTATATTGCCGGGGCAACGTGTCCGCGTCGGAAAGGATGGCATTTTGGGCGTGATTTCCGACAAGAAAACGATTGATGTTGGCGCGGCAAAAGCTGATGATGTGTCGATTGCGTCCGGCGACACCGCGTATTTTGATAGTATGCCGCAAGAATATGGCGATGGCTGGCTCAAAGCCAAGGCGTTGGATGACAGGGTGGGTTGTGCTGTGCTATCGATATTGCTTGAACAGAAACCCGCCGTTGACACTTGGGCGGTATTTACAGTGCAAGAAGAGGTTGGTCTGCGAGGCGCGATGCCGGCTGCTGCTCGTATTGCGCCTGACTACGCCTATGTGTTAGAGGCAACAACAGCGGCAGATTTGCCCGATGTGCCGCCGCATAAAGTAATTTGCCGTCCCGGGAATGGCGTGGTATTGCCGTTTATGGATAAAGGTACAATTTATACACCATCGCTGTTGAATCATTTGCATACGTTGGCCGATGAGAACGGTATTGCGCGTCAAACCAAAGAGATGGTTGCCGGCGGCACAGATGCTGCCGCCATTCAACGCGCCGGTCGCGGTGCGCCGGTCGCCGGCATGGCGGTTGCCGCTCGTTCGCTGCACAGTCCGATTAGTGCGGTCAAATTGAGTGATGTAACGGCGTTGTTCCAGTTGGCGAGTTTAGCTTGGCGGACGGCACCTGTGGTGTAGGAGGCGTACACTAGGCGTCCTGTAATTTAGTGAAAACGGGCGTTGTGTTGCCGCCTTTTGGTGTTACAAATCATGGACACGCAATGCGCATTCTTACACTTCTAAAACCCCTTGTCTTCTCATACCCTTGTGGTATCGAGAAAACAGGGGGACTTGTGTATATGCAGCGGAGAAAGCCTTATCACACGCGGTATAAGAAAAAAAGCGGGAATTGGGTGTTTGTGCAACTATTGGTATGTTTGTGTTTATTGGGCGGTTTAATGTTGGTGCGTACGGTTTGGCCGGGCACAGCAGAAACCATGCAGGCATTTGTCGCTAATCATATTACCGGCGGATTGGATGTCAAGGCCGTTTTTATGCAAGCATTTGGAGGTGCTGAGGACAACCAAGACAGTGACAGTGCGGAAACAGACAGCGATAAAAGCATTGAGGCAGTGGAGCCGACACCGGCGTTTGAGTGGCCGAATCATGAGGAAAACATAGAGGGAATTGGCGGCACGGTGGCAGAGATTGCGCCTATCAATGCCTTGCTATTTGAAAATGATGATCGTGACGCAGAAGATGATACGCCGCCGGTGCCATTTGGAGAACGTGCGCCTGCGATTGTAGATTTTACCGAGTATCCCATTGGATTTCCGCATGGCAATCCGTTGGCGAATATGCGGTTGACGTCAGGATTTGGATTTCGTATGCATCCGATCAACGGCGCACATCGATTTCATTTCGGTGTAGATTTAGGGGGGGGGTATGGCACGTCAATCCTGGCGTTTGCTGATGGCGAGGTTTACCGCATAGGTTATAACAACATTGACGGCAATTATATCCGTGTGCGTCATGCTGACGGATTCAGCACCATGTACGCCCATGCGCAGCGTATCGTGGCGCAAGAGGGGCAGCGTGTACAAAAGGGCGAAACAATTGCTCTTGTCGGCTCAACGGGCGCATCAACGGGGCCGCATTTGCATTTTGAAATTCGTCGCAATGGACGTATTATCAACCCGCTGCATCATATCTCGCTGCCTGAAAGCAGGGTGGTATGACGTTTGGTCGCGTAAAGCTTTCGGCGGGCTTTGTGTTGTTATGGTCGCTGCTATATTTTTTTGATACCGGTGGTTGGTTGCCGCTGGTTGCGTTTGCCGCGTTGGTGCACGAATTGGGACATTGGCTTGCCATGCGGGTATTTGGAAAGCGTGTTAGTCAGTTGTCGTTCGGCATTGGCGGCATAAACATGACGATGAGCAATACGCCGTTAATTGATTGGAAAACTGATATATTCATCACGTTGGCAGGGCCGCTTGCCAGCGTGGTTTTGGCGTGCGCGGCGTATTTTTACGGCTCGTGGCGGTTGGCTGGCGTGTCTGTGGTGTTGTCGGTTGTGAACTTACTGCCGGCGGCAACGCTTGACGGCGGGCGGGCGTTGATGATATTAGGGCGCAAAATGTGGGGAGAACGCGGTGAAACGATGGTTGCAACAAGCGGCACAGTATTGTGCTTAGCCGTGATGTTGACGGTCGGGGTGTGGATTGCCATGACGACAAATGGACGGAATTTGACATTGGTTGCGATGACTGTGCCGTTGCTGTGGGGCATGGGACGCAAACAACCGGAGGGTATGGCTTGACAAATTAGAAACCACAAAGTATAGGATTTGAGTCGTCCTATGCTTTGTGGTTTAATTTCCATAACATGTGTGCCTGTGAATAAGTTGGTGGGGTATAAGGTAGAAAATGCTTATACTGCGGCGTTATTTGCTTTTCTTACCGGTAGCCATATTTCTGTTTTGAAATCGAATTTTCCAAAATCATAACTCTCATACCACATTAACTCCGGCGCACCTGTCATTTCATAATCTGACGACGGAAACCATGTATCGGCAATTCGTGCCCACGTTTCTTGTGCTGCGTCAGGGTGTTTACCGACTGATGTAAATACTGCCCATGTAGAAGCCTCAACGGTCAAAACATTGTAACGCTCCATTAAACGCTCCGGCAGTATTGCATCAGCCACAATGCCGACAAAATAGTCTAATGTCGTTCCCTCAACGGTTTTATCCTCGTAATTGGCATATACGTTCAATATGCCTTTGGGTTCTACTACCGAATACTCCATAAGAACTAACAAATCCTCTTGCCGCAGCTTTTTCCATACATCAGCCGTATGCGAGTTTGCCCCATTGTAAATCAATGGTATGCGCCCTGATACGCCTATGATATTGAATGCTCCTTTTTCAATTATGCGATAATCCATTTTATGACCACCTTTAATATTTAGTTGAAAGGTCATGGGTGTGAATGATTGGATAGAAACATCGGATTTTCTCACTTGCATAGGTGTTATGCCGTGCATTGCGCGAAACGCTTTTGAAAAGGCGTCAGGCGATTCATACCCGAACTGTAATGCAACATCAATGACTTTTTCGTCAGTGTTTGACAATACCAATGCTGCTTCTGCTAATCGCCTATTACGGATATATTCACCTAACGACATACCCGATAGGAATGAGAACATACGGCGAAAATGGTATTCCGAACAGCAAGCAATTTGAGCGGCATATTGAACATCGATATCGCCGTCAAGATTTTTTTCGATGTATGCCATTGCTTCATTCAAGTGCCCCAATACATTCATTATTTCGACCTCTCACAATGCAATTATAAAACAACAAACAGCCTAATACCCGACATTTTCGTTGCGGATTTAGACTGTCGAAAATATAAACTCTGTACGCTATGAGTATAGCATAACAGCACAACAAAGACAAGCACGGTTTGCAGCTAATCAAACCTCTTTTTTTTTTGTACAAAATGTGGTATAGTAATTGTTGGTACCATACAGACTAAATGAAAGAAGAAACACAATGAACCAACACCTCCTCGCACAAGTCCGTAATCCCGCCCGTTATGTCGGCGGTGAAATGCACGTCATTCAAAAGGACAAGCAGTCGCTCAAAGCGCGCATTGCCTTTTGTTTCCCGGAGCCTTATGAAATCGGGATGTCGTATTTGGGGTTGCAGATTTTGTATCATGTGATGAACCAACGTGATGATGTATGGTGTGAACGTGCCTTTGCGCCGTGGGTGGACATGGAGGTGTTGTTGCGCGAAACGCAAACGCCGTTGTGGACGTTGGAAAGCGGCGATGCATTGCATGAATTTGATATGATTGCCTTTACATTGCAATACGAATTGAGCTACACCAATGTGCTAAATATGCTGTCGCTTGGCGGGGTCGAATTGCTGCGTGAGAAGCGTGATGGCTTGAAACATATCGTCATCGCCGGCGGGCCATGTGCTTACAACCCAGAGCCAATGAGCGACTTTATCGACATTTTTGTCGTCGGTGAGGGTGAGGAGGTCAATGGCAAGCTGATTGACCTGTACGTTGATTGTAAAGATGGCGATAAGAGTAAGGCCGCATTTTTGCAGAAGGCAGCACAGATTGAAGGTGTGTACGTGCCGTCACTGTATGATGTTGGATACAATGATGACGGCACGATTGCATATATTACGCCAAAATTGGGTGCGCCTGAACGTGTGCGCAAGGCCATTGTGCAAGACCTTGACGCTATGCCGTACCCGACAAAGCAACTTGTGCCGTCTTGCGAGGTGGTACACGACCGCGCTATGGTGGAATTATTCCGCGGTTGCGGACGCGGGTGCCGCTTTTGTGCGGCAGGGCATACAAACCGCCCGTTGCGGTACAAATCGCCGCAAACTTTGCAGCAGCAGGGAATTGACTGCTTGAAACACACGGGCGCAGAAGAAATCAGCATGATCAGTTTGTCTACCAGCGATTATCCGCACCTGGATGAGTTGTGCGACGGATTACTTGAATATTGTCAACCGCGGCATATTTCGTTGTCATTACCGAGTTTGCGTGCCGATAGTTTTTCGCTGTCGTTAATGCAAAAGGTGCAGGCTACGCGTAAAAGCGGGCTGACGTTTGCGCCCGAAGCCGGAACAGCGCGGTTGCGTCAGGTCATCAACAAGAATTTGACAGAAGAATCGTTGCAAAACGCTTGCGGTATGGCGTTTTCCGGCGGTTGGACGAACGTAAAATTATACTTTATGATGGGCTTGCCGACCGAAACCGATGAGGATATTGACGCCATTCACGGCGTGGCGTGGCGCGTGTTTGATACATGGCGAAACAGTACACCGAACAAGGCACGGGCGGCGAAGATCGGTGTCAGCGTATCCTGTTTTGTGCCCAAGCCGCATACGCCGTTTCAATGGGAGGCGCAGGAGACTATCGAGAGTTTCCAAGCCAAGCAGGCGCAGTTGCGTAACGGCATGAAAAAGATGGTGTCCTATCACTGGCACGATGCAGAAGTATCGGTATTGGAAGGTGTGTTGGCACGGGGTGACCGTCGCTTGGGACGTGTGATTTACCGCGCATGGCAGGATGGTTGCCGTTTGGATTCGTGGAGTGAATTTTTCGATATTAAAAAGTGGCAGAAAGTTTTCGCCGACGAAGGGCTTGACACTGCGTTTTACGCGCACCGAACACGCGCGAAGGACGAAATTTTTCCCTGGGCACACATTGATGTCGGCGTGACGCAGGCACATTTATGGCGGGAATTGGAAGCGGCATACAACGGCGAGCAGTCGATAGATTGTTTGCAAGGCTGCATGAATTGCGGTGTGGCCGGTTGTAGGAATGAATATTCCCGGCCGCCTGTGGAGGTTGGAAAATAGCCGGGCATTCATTTTTATGCTGTGGGCGAACGGCGTGTTTTGCCCCTACATACAAGGAGGAAAGTATGGCAAAAACACGATTCATCTACGCTAAGCGCGGCGTAGCAAAATATATCTCGCATCTTGATTTGATGAACGTCTGGCGGCGGACATTTAATCGGGCGGGCATTGCATTAACACATTCGGAGGGCTTTAACCCGCATCCGTATTTGTCGGTGGCGTTGCCGTTGCCTGTGGGGGCGGAGAGCCATTGCGAGATTTTGGATGTCAAGCTGGAAGCGTCGCCTGACGACAGCATTCTCGATAAACTCAACGCTACGTTGCCACCGGGGCTTCAAGCGTTGTCGTATACGCAGGAATTACGCCCGATCAAAGACATCGCTTGGACGAAAGTGGAACTGCGGATAAAAAGTGCCGACAACGGCGATAAACTGGCGCAATTTTTAACAAACGGTGCAGTAAACATTGAGAAAAAGAGCAAATCCGGCATGAAAACAATCGACATCGTGCCACACATTGCGCAGTCCGATGTTCAAGCTGACGGCGAGGAGATTGTTTACACCGTATTGCTTCGCGCAAGTGAGCCGTTAATCAGCCCGACATTGTTGTGCCAAGCCTTGGCGCAAACGTATCCCGATATGGGGTGGGGGAGTGCCGCGGTGACGCGGCTGGCAGTGCTGGATGGGGCATTTTTACTATTGCAATAATATCGAACATATGATACGCTATGATAAAATAGGTGAAACATAATGAGGTAATGAGCCTCAGCAACACTTAGTGACAATTGAAAACATTGGGTCGCTGACGACAGGTGTATTGACAGTTGCGTTGACGGGCGCAGACCCCGATGCTTTTGTTTTTATTGTTTCTGTAATAACTAAATTTAAGAGAGGTGGTTAAAGCGAACTGTTGTGTTGTAATGTCAAAAAATCTGTCCGAAAAATTAAAAAATAAAAAAGAGGGAGAAAATATCATGAAAAAAACAAAGAAACTAGGTGTCATTTTTGTTGCTGTACTTATGCTCAGTACAATATTCGCAAGCCAAGCCCATGGTAATGCTCGGCTTAACAATGAATCACGTGTTACGGCTTCACGCATAGTTGATTCATATATGTATCTTTCAAGAGAAATGCAAGAAAGAGAAGATACGGCAATTGAAATTTACAATCAAATGCGCAGAGCGTGGGGAAACGATTCAGAGATTTATACTCCAGAAGATGAAATGAATTATCCTAAATTTTACGGTGGTGCATTTATTAACGAAGAAAGCAGTCTTGTAATTCTTGTAACATCATTGAACGACGATGTTGTACGTTACTTTGAACGTATTATTGATGTGAGTCAAGTTACTTTTGAAGAAGTAGCACACTCAATACATGATTTGAAAAGCGTTCAAGAATCCATTACAGAGATAATGGATTTGGACTCCGACGATTTTTTTGTGTCAAATATAGTAAGTGTAGGACTTTACTTTCCTGACAATGCGGTAAGTGTATCTGTGTTGCAACAAGGGACTGTGGTAAGAGGTGGCATATTTGAGCAAGTGTTTACACATATGGTGAAAAACACAGTGAGCATGACAGCCGATTTTTGCAACTCCGTAGAAATGGATAGCATAAGTGATATTGTAAATATTGAAATCACAGACAGTAATATAGAGCTTATGACAACTGTTTCACCTGGTAACAACATTAGTGGTCCTAGCGTTGGTTTCTGGGCAAGGAATGCAGCGGGACAACTTGGAATTGTTTCAACAGGACATTTTTGGAGTGAGGGCAATCATGTCAACATTGGTACAACGAGATTCGGAATAGTAGAAAGGAATATCTTTACACAATCCCCTAATGATGTAGATGCAAGTTTCATTCGTAGAACTAATACTACGTTCCAACCCACAAATCATGTGCCTGGTCATAATTTTAATCTAACTCGCGGCAGGGCTGGGGTATCTATGCCGATTGGAGCGCGGGCGTGGTCAAGAGGGAGAGTTTCAGGGGCACGGACGGGATTAGTCACTAGCGCAAATACTAACTTTACTGCTAGACACCCTACTGCAGGCAATGTAACAATAAGAGGGGTTGTTAGAACGTCAATAGGTGTTCAAAACGGTGATAGCGGTGGCATTGTTGCAGGTGGTGGTACCACATCAGAGCGGCACAAAGCGGGGATTATCACAGGAGGGACTAGCACTACTACTTATCACGTTCCCGCTTGTCGAGTTGTTTCAAGGCTGGGCGTTACGCCTTGGTAAGAAAAGTGAATTTTATAAAGATAAGCCGTTTCAGAATTCTGTCTAGTTCTTTGCTTATTTCTTTTGTCGCGAATATCGTATTCTTATTTATGCTTTATAGTGGCAATGTTAATACCAGTGAGCATGAACATCTTCCGTGGCCGATAGGCCCGCGAAGTCTTGCGTTACAAGAACTCAAAGGCGTGACATTGTTTGTGGAAGAAGATACTTTACTAGCGTGTAGTGCTCAATTTGTGATAGTAAATGAAAGTGAACACACAATAACTTTTGGTCAGAGCTATTTTATCCAAATTAAAATTCATGGAGAATGGTACACGATTAATGAGGAAGAGACGATGGATTTGGCGTTCCTCCCATTAGCACAAGATGTTTTGCCTTCAACAAGAACAGATGAACATGAGCGGAACTCTTCAGAGTTAAATCTCCTTTGGAAACATTGGGGAAGCGATAGAGCATATGGGCATCTGCCTCCATATGGAATTTTGCCTACTGGTTCATATCGATTAGTAAAAAGCATAGTATATGATTTTGTTGAGTCTGAAGAAGTGGGAAACACATGGCAAGAGGCGTATCTTATTGCTGAATTTATCATTGATTGATGTGTCTACATTGCATAAGAATTGATAGTCAATAAACAAACCCTATTGGATATGGTCATTTTGGCTCTATCCTATGAGGTTTGTTTCGTCAATATAGTGAAAGGTATTTGTCAAAACGCTTTATGACTCGCGGTACATCGCCATCAATGTATTTGAATTATTTTTTCTCACCGCAAATGGAGTTTCACAGTCAAATGATGGTGACGGCTATGGTGCGCATATTGGATGCAGGAGCATAGAGCATCTGCGCACGTCCATTGTTCTTGCTTGACTTTTCAACAAAAAACATGTATACTCGACGAGATGCGCAAAAAGGAGCAAGAAGATGAAACTTAGATACATACCAAACACCATAACCATCATAAGATTTACTTTAGTGGCCAGCTTGGTTGTTATATCCCTATTGGGTTATCCGCTGTCCTTGCCGAGCAAAATTATTTTTGTCCTCGCTGGTTTGTCCGATATGATTGACGGGCCTTTAGCGCGCAGGATAGAGAATGCACCCAGCGAGCTTGGCGCGGAGCTTGACAGTATGGCTGATATGTTTATGGTTATCGTTGCCATTTTCTTTATCATGCCCGCTATGAATTTGTGGCCGTGGCTGTGGCCCGGCATTTTAGTGGCTCTTGGCTTCAAACTGATGTCAGCAGTACCCGGTCTTATCAAACATCGCAAAGTGTTCTTCTTACATACAATTTCAAACAAAATCTTAGGGTTCTTGTTGTTCAGTGCCGCCGTTTTGTACTTTATTTTCCCCGAAGCCAATTTTGTAAGCATGTATATCTTATTTATTATTTTTGCAGTGTTTGTCATCACATTTGAAGAGATGGTCATTATCAGCACACTCGACTATCCCAACAAGGATATCAGAGGGTTTTGGCAAGTCAAACAGATAAACGAAGAGTATAGAGAGAAACAGTTGATGGACAGCCAACCTCAAAGTGTATAAGTAAAAAAGTCGTTGATAATAAGACTGGTTATTTTGCAATTTATGAAGGAATAGGACCTGCTCCGGGTGCCGGCTATTTGTCGGCAGAGGAGTCGCAAGAGTTTTTGGCGGAGAGAGCAGCGGCATTGGTTGCGCGAACGTACGGGACGGCTAAGCATAATACAAGCCCATGAGTTTATCTCCTCATGGGCTTGTTTACTTTATGCAGGGAAATAAAAGAAAATATCAACATATTTTATAATACAAGCACTTTTTGCCGCACATTTCGCATATACATAAAACTGTGTATCTGCCAAAATGAGAGGAGATGACCCATGAGTACAGCGATACTTACTGTGCGGGTGAGTGCTTTTGATGAGGCACTTCCTGTTCCAAACGCTCAAATTATTGTCAGCAATATGGATGGAAGCAACATTACGACGGTGTATTCCGATGAAAATGGCCTTTCGCCGGGCATTGAGCTGCAAACGCCGCCACGTGAGGCGCAATTTGACCCCAATTTGCCCGTGCGGCCGTACAGCAAATACATTGTCGAGGTGATAGCAGACGGGTATGTGACAGAGAGAGTCGTCGGTGTGCAGATGTTTGCCGACATGCCGTCGGAATTGCCGATCAATATGCCGCGCGCCGAGCAGCCCGGCGAAATTGAGGAAATCGACATCCCAGAAAATACGTTGCTTGACCCTGATGCCCATCGCTATGAAACGGCACCGCCGCCGTCATTGGGGCGCTTGCACCGCGAGGTGTTTATTCCGACGAGTATTCGCGTCAAACTCGGTGCGCCGACGTCGGCCGCGCGCGTTGTTACTGTGTCATTTATTGATTACCTCAAAAATGTGGCGTCGTCGGAGATTTTCCCCGACTGGCCGTATCACTCGCTCCGCGCCAACATTCATTGCCAGATTTCGGTGGCCATCAACCGCGTGTTTACCGAGTGGTATCCCAGCCGTGGACATAATTTTGACATTACCAATACCACGCAGTTTGACCAGAAGTTTATTGACGGGCGCAATATTTTTGCCAGCGTGGGTGCAATTGTTGACGAGATTTTTAACACTTATATCAATCGCCCGCCCGGTGTTGAGCCGTTGTTTGCGACGTACTGTGATGGACACCGTGTGACTTGCAGCGGGCTGAGTCAGTGGGGAACGGTTACGCTTGCCAATCAGGGCCGCGATTTTTTGTCAATTCTGCGATTCTATTTCGGCGTGAATACAAACGTTATCACAACGACAAACATTCGCTCGAACTTTGAGTCATTTTCCGGCACACTGAGTCAAGGCGCGGCGGGTGCCAATGTACAAATGCTGCAACGTATGCTCAATCGCATTCGGCGCAACTTCCCGCTGATTCCGCAAGCCGCTGAGGACGGTGTATACGGAGCGCAGACAGCGGCGGCGGTGCGAACGTTTCAACAAGTGTTTAGCTTGCCGCAGACGGGTGTTGTCAACCGCGCCACATGGTATCGGATTTCGCAGATTTTCACCGCTGTAACGCGGTTGGCAGAACTCGGGTCGGAGGGGCTGCCGCCACCGCCGGGTGGAAACATTCCATTGCCGCCGCCAGTGCCTTGCGGCAATCCGGCCTATCCCGGTACGTTGTTACGTAACGGCTCACGCGGCGAAAATGTGCGCACCATGCAACGTATGCTCAACAATCTTGGGGCGCAGCCGCGTTTGGCAGAAGACGGCATTTTTGGGCCATTGACTGAGAACGCTGTGCGTACTTTTCAGCGGAAATTCGAGTTGAATGCAGATGGCATCATTGGGCCGATTACATGGGCGCGTGTTGTGATGGAGTGTAACAATTTGACAAGCGCGCCGCCGCCGACCGGCGAAACTTTTGACTACACCGTGACGGCAGGCGATACGCTATGGTTGCTGTCGCAGCGATTCGGTACAACAGTTGACGTGCTTCGATCTTTGAATGGTTTGGTAAGCGACGTTCTCAGCATTGGGCAAGTGCTGCAAATTCCAGGCAGCACGCCAGCGCCGCCGGAAGGTACATTTGATTACACTGTGGTGGCAGGTGATACGCTATGGTTGCTGTCGCAGCGATTTGGTACAACAGTTGACGCGCTTCGTTCGCTAAATGGTTTGATAAACGATGTTCTCAACATTGGGCAGGTGTTGCGCATTCCAAGCGCCAATCGTGTCATTGCGGTGCAAGCGATTGAGGCAGATAATGCAGTCGTGCCGGACGACATGCCGGAATCATTACTTGGGGCAGATGGGTTGATATTTCCGGGTGAAACGTTGCGCGCTGATATGCAGAGCGACGCAATCAGACAAATGCAGCAGTATTTGAACGATATCGGTCGGGTGTACGCACAAATTCCGCAGATCAAAGTTGAAGGACATTACGGTCCGTTGATGCAGTTGGCTGTATTGTCATTCCAACGGTTATTTGGATTGACGGCAAGCGGAAATATTGACGTCGCGACATGGAAGGAAATTGTTGGACGGCGTGGGGCCTTGTACGATTGATAGTAAAAATCCCCGCCATAGGGCAGCCGTCCATAAAACAGCATTGTCTGTTTTCGCCGCAGATGTAGCTTACGCTACATCTGCGGATTTTTCTTGTGTGGTGCAAGTTTCCAGTGCCGGAAACACGCCCACCAAATCATAGCTGATGTGCAGGCTCTGCCGCCGTTTGCCGCTGGATTTGTCGGGAGCCTCGACAAACACTTTATGCACCAATTCGTTCAAAATCGTTGGCGTGAGTTCAGCAATATCAGTATACTTTTTGCACTTGTCTACAAACCTGTCAACATCGTTGCCGCGCTGCTCCTGCTGTTCGAAGTCAACCTGCCATTGTCCCAGTTTTGCTTGCAGTTCGGCTTGTCCTGTTTCATAGTTGGTAGATAAATCTTGAAACCGTGTTTCGGTGAGTTTTTCGGCAACAAAATCCTCATACAAACGCTTAAACAGCTTGGAAAGTTCGGAAATCCGCTTTTCGCCCTGCGTGATTTGTTTGCGCTTGGTAGCTAGTTCTTTTTTCAAATCCGCAGATCGCATGGCATTCACACGATTGCGAAATTCGTCCTCGTATTGCCTCACAAAATCGGTTACAGTTTGCAAGTGCCACAGCACCATTTCTTCCAAAACCACGGCTCGAATAAAGTGCGTGCCGCAAATTTCTTTGCCCTTTGAGCGAGAATTCGAGCAGACGAAATGGTCTTGCCGTGACTCGAAGTTTTTGCTCGTGCAATAATACAACTTCGCGCCGCAATCGGCACAATGAGCGATGCCCGAAAACATATTTGTTTTGCCTGTTCTCGCCGGACGGAGTTTGCGTTTTCGCAGTTCCTGCACCTTTTCCCAAGTATCGAGGTCAACGATTGGCTCGTGCGTATTCTCGAAAACCATGTGTTTATCGGTTGGATTGTCGAGTTTTTTCTTGTTTTTGTACGATATACGCGAGGTTTTGAAGTTGACAGTATGACCGAGATATTCTTTGCGCTCTAAAATCTTTGCAACTGTGGTCGTTGCCCAATGATTTTCACTCGGTGACTTTATTCCATCTTCGTTCAGTATTCGGGCTATTTTCGAGGGTCCGTAGCCGTCAAGACACAGGGCAAAAATCCGTTGAACAACTTTTGCCGCTTCATCGTCTACAACCCAACGTTTGGAATTATCGGGGTCTTTCATGTAACCATACGGCGGAATGGTCGTAAGATATTGCCCCGATTCGCCTTTGTTTTTCATCACGGCACGGATTTTCTTGCTCGTATCTTTGGCATACCACTCGTTGATGATGTTCAAAAACGGCGTAAAATCGCTGTCTTGTTGATTCGCGCTGTCGATGCCGTTGTTGACCGCGATAAACCGAACGCCTTTCTCCGGAAATGCGACTTCCGTATAAAATCCCACTTTCAAATAATCGCGCCCAAGATGGCTCATGTCCTTGACGATGACGGTTTTCACTGCACCCATCTCAACTTGCTCCATCAGGGCATTCCAACCCGGACGGTCAAAGTTTGTACCTGTGTAGCCATCGTCAACAAATACTTGCATGTCGCGAAACTGATTATCTTTTGCGTATTTTTCGAGCATCGCTTTTTGATTTGCAATGCTGTTGCTGTCGCCCTGCTGTTCATCGTCACGCGACAAACGAACATACAAAGCGGTGATTTCGGTAGACTGCCTCATTATAATATCCTCCTTTTGGCGGCAGTCTGCCATAGGGTTCACCCTAATTATCGCGTGTTCTTCATGTTTTGTCAACGATGCCATTCGCCATTGATGAGTATATCCTATTCTACAACAACCATCGTTACCAAGAAAAGCTCGGCTGGCTTGCGCCGCTTGAATTGCGACGTATGTCAGCGATGCCGTAGCGGCAGTCCGGTTTCCGCGCGTGTTTCGATATTTTAATTGTCTACTTGATAGGGGGCGCTGCATTTTGTCTAGAAGTTGGGGTAGATAGCTTTGAAATCGATGAGCGGACTCTAATTTTGCTCATCGGCAAAAACCGCCAACTGCAAGCAGTTGAGCGGTTTAGTGGCTTTTGAAACTGAGAAATAGTTTCAATTTTTGTCACTAGTAGTGTATCTAGTGCGTTGCTAATGGTATTGATTTTGTGCCATTTTGGACTGCCTGTCGTGCCTTGAAACCTTGAATTTGCAAGGGGTGCAAAGGGTTGAGGATTTAACTTTGCTATTGCTTACTTCCTCACCCAAGCATTATCGCTGTAACTTAGCGGGATTATTGCAGTGTATTCTGCTTTTGACATTTCCATTTTATTTGAATATATCGAACCATCAATGAGTGAACATATAACATTTATTACACCTTGATGAGTGACAAGCAGTACATTTTTATTTCGCTCTCGGATGGTTTTGGAAAAGTTCTCCCATGCTACTTTGACGCGCTCGTAAAAAATGTGAGGGCTTTCGCCTTGCGGATACTCTTCATTCCAGTCTAGCGTACTCCAAAACAAACCAGGATATTTTTCGTTTGCAATATCGTTAGACATACCCGCAAGTACACCATTATTTGTCTCGCGGAATTCGGGGATTGGCTCGATTTCTAAGTTTAGTGCTATTGAAATGAACCTTGCAGTTTCTACGGCTCTTGGCAAGTCACTTGAAAACAATCTTTCGATTCTTAGCTCGTATTTATTTTCGACAATATAATCAGCTAAACCCTTTGCTTGTCGTTTTCCCTCACCAGTTAAACCTGCATCGCTCCAGTCGCCGCGTACAGTTTCATCATCTTGTCCATGTCTTACTAAATAACAAGTCATATCTACACCGTCTAATATAAATCCGGCACGATTATTCTACCTCCAATAACAACGAAATATCCAACGCCTGCACACTATGCGTCAACGCGCCGACGCTGATGACATCTACGCCTGTCGCGGCGACTTCGGTTAAATCTTTTTCGCCCATGTTGCCTGATGCTTCGACAATAGCACGCCCATCAATCAATGCAACAGCTTTACGCATGATGAAGCTGTCCATGTTGTCGAGCATGATAATGTCGGCGTAGCAGTCTAACGCTTGCTGCACTTGGTCGAGTGTTGCCGCTTCAACTTCTACCTTTGCTGTGTGTGGCATGTTTGCTCGCACCGCTGCAACAGCCTGTGCGATGCCACCTGCCGTCGTGATATGGTTGTCTTTAATCAGCACGGCATCGGATAAATTAAAACGATGGTTGCCGCCACCACCTATGCGCACGCTGTATTTTTCTAGCACACGCAGCCCGGGCGTCGTCTTGCGTGTATCAACGACGTTACAATGAGGGCGACCGTCGTCTGCGAGAGGCATGAGGGCCTGTAGTCTTGCCGTCATGGTCGCAATGCCCGACATGCGTTGCAGGAGGTTGAGTGCAACGCGTTCGCCTGTTAAAATTGCCCTTGCAGGACCTGCAACGGTTGCGAGAATGTCGCCTGTTTTGACAGTATCGCCATCGTTGTAGCGCGCAGTGAATATAACAGACTCATCGAGCAACCCAAACGCCCGCGCGGCAACATCTGCCCCGCAGAGAATGCCGCTTGCTTTGACGACAAATTGACCGCATGCCGTTGTATTGACAGGAATACAGCTTTCGGTCGTGATGTCGCCATGCCCGATGTCTTCGCGCAAGGCGTTGAGCAGGATAGGGTCAATGGTGAAGTTATTGAGTTTCATAGGTGAACTCCTTTTGATAATGCTATTCGACAAAGGCGGGGGTGTTGCCGCCTTTGCGCCATTGTTCTATCCAGATGGCATGGAATGGATGGAGGTTTGGAGGGAGGTTATCTTTGGCAAAAAAATTTAATTCTGCGCTTTCGGCCGGGCAGGCGAGAAGCGTTCCGCTGTATGTAGTTGTCTTGAAAACAATATGACCGCCAAAGCAAACATCGCCGTTTGGATATTCAACAACGCTACTTTTGCCTGAGTATATGCCGAACAACGACAGGTCTTTGATGATCAGCCCCGTTTCTTCTTGCACTTCGCGGTTAGCGGTTTCAATAAAAGTTTCATTAAAATTCATTGTGCCACCGGGTGTTCCCCATGTACCGTCATCGATTCTCTTTTGAAGCAAAACTTCGCCGCACTCATTCTCGACAATCGCGCCGCAACCGATGCATAAAAGCGGCGTGTTACCAATTTGTTTTCGCATTTCTTTGATGTAGTCGTTCATAATTGCTCCCTAATCAACCCGATAATGTACGCCAACGCTCTTACGCCGTGCCAATGCACTATGCAAGACTTGCTGTGCCGTGATAGCCATATTGTAACATTCCCACGTCGCTTTGTCATGTAACTTTGCGCGGTCGAGCTGTTTGACAATGCCGTCGATTTGATGGCAACCGCGTGTTAGTCCGGCCTTAGTGCGTGTGATGCCGGCGTTTTGTTCGCAAATGTCGCGGATGGCGCGTTTCATCACGGCGGCAGATTTTGGCATTTGATGTGTAGGGGGCGACTCCGGTGCGCTATCAATATTGCACGCTCCCCGTGTAATGGGGCGGGGCAAGCTATCAATATCTTGTGCGGCGCGGCGGGAAAAAACAAGGCATTCGAGCATGGAGTTAGAGGCCAAACGATTTGCACCATGCACACCGACATTGGCAACTTCGCCACAGGCATATAATCCCTCAATGTTTGTTCGGGCCTGCAAATCGGTGGCAATGCCGCCAATCATATAATGTTGTGCCGGCACAACAGGGATAGGCTCAACGCTCAAATTATAGCCCAGCTTAGCGCAATGCCGCGCAATGGTTGGAAACCTTGTTTCGCAATAGCCGCGTCCGCGTGAGGTGATGTCGAGATAGACATGCGGAAAGTTTGTACGCTCCATGGTTTGCTTGATGGCGCGGCTGACGACATCGCGCGGCGCAAGCTCGGCATTGGGGTGAAAGTCGGGCATAAAACGGATGCCCATGGCATCGGTAAGGATTGCACCTTCGCCGCGCAATGCTTCAGAGATTAAGAAGCGGCTGCTTGATGGTGTGTGTGCTTTGTCGCCGGGTGTGTATAGTGCAGTGGGGTGAAATTGCACCAGCTCCATATGCTGTGTTTTCGCGCCTGCTCGCAATGCGGCGGCAAGCCCGTCACCCGTTGCCACAGACGGATTTGTGGTGTTATGAAACATTTGCCCTGCACCACCGGTGCTGATAATGATAATCGGTGCGTCAATGCGAATATAATCGTCGTTATAGACCATTGCGCCGCAGACAGCATTGTGCTCATCTGTCAGTATGTCGAGCAGAAAGGCGTGTTGCATAAATTCGAGATTTGGGCAAGCCTCGATGAGTGATGTCAAGACCTTAACCGTTTCGCGCCCCGTTGCGTCACCACCTGCGTGTACGACGCGGCGGCGCGTGTGTCCGCCTTCACGCGTGATGGATAAACCGCCTTCCTCATCGAGATCAAACGGCACATTCATGGCGCAAAGTGTGTCGATGTCGGACGGGCCTTCATCGACCAAAACGCGCACGGCATCAGGGTCGCATAGCCCCGCGCCGGCTTCCATCGTGTCATGCATATGCACATCGGCATCGTCGTTTTTTGTGTCGATAGCAGCGGCGATACCGCCTTGTGCCAGCCAAGAGTTGCTTGATTGCACGCCTTCTTTGGTTAGCATAATGCACTGCAAAGACGGGTCGAGCTGCAATGCGGCATATAGTCCTGCCAAGCCTGCTCCGGCAATAAGGACATCAGTTGCAATAACGCCGCCCGGCGGCACACTAATCAGCTCGGGCGGCAAAATGAATCGGCGCAATATATCACTTCCCCAATTCTATCATCTTCTCTAATGAGGCCTTTGCCCCTGTCATTTCCTCTTCGGATAAGCATATTAGATGCACTTCGTTTTCCAATGCGTGCAGCACGTCTTCCACGGTTGTTTTGCGCATATTGGAGCAAACCATCATGGGCGAGAGCGCATAGATGGTCTTTTCAGGCGCACGTTCGCGGAGCAATTCGGCGATGGTGACTTCTGTGCCGACAATATAAGTCTGTTCTTTGCCCTCCAACACACGGTTTATCATCTGTGATGTGCTGCCAACATAGTCGGCGGCGGCGGCAACTTCGGGCTTACATTCGGGGTGCGCCAGCAAGCAAGCATCGGGGTAACGCGCACGGATGGCGTGGACGCGCTCGAGCGGCACGTCATCGTGGATGGGGCAACAACCGTCAAAAAACACAAATTGTTTCTCCGGCACTTGCGCGGCGACATAACCGCCCAAATTGCGGTCCGGAACGAAAATAATTGTGTCGGCGTCCAGTTTTTTTGCAATCTTGACTGCTGACGATGAGGTACAGCACACATCGCACACTGCTTTGACTGCCGCTGAGGTGTTGACGTAACACATCACGGCGGCATTAGGGTATTGCGCCCGCAAGGCCAGCACATCCGATGGCGTAATCATATCCGCCATAATGCATCCGGCATCATAGCGGGGGAGGAGTACTGTTTTGTCTGGACTGAGGATTTTAGCACTTTCGGCCATGAATGTCACGCCGCAAACGATCAGCAAATCAGCCGGCGAAAGCGCTGCCTGACGCGCCATCTCAAAGCTGTCGCCAACAACATCAGCTACGGATTGCACAGCTAGGTCTTGGTATAAATGCGCCAAAATCATGGCGTTTTTCTCAGTTTTTAGGCGAGAAACAGCATCTTGTAAAGTCGTCATTATAGTTTAGAGCGCTCCATGTATTCGCCGGTGCGTGTGTCAATACGCAACATTTCTCCCTCTTCGATGAAGAGCGGCACTTTAACAATCGCGCCTGTTTCCATTGTGCACGCTTTCAGCACATTGCCGGTGGTGTCGCCGCGTACAGCGGGTTCGGTTGAAATAGCTTTTAGGTCAACAAACAGCGGCGGTTCTACGCCGAACACGCTACCTTTGTAGGACAGCACTTTGCACTCCATATTTTCCTTGACGAATTGGAAGTTGTCATCAAGTACGCTTTTGTTGATGGGGATTTGCTCGTAGCTCTCGTTGTCCATGAAATAATATAAATCGCCGTCGCTGTACAGGTATTGCATCTCTTTGCGCTCGACAAATGCATTTTCAAATTTTTCGTTAGGATTGAATGTACGCTCAATGACGCCACCATTGATAACATTGCGCACCTTGGCACGTACGAATGCCGCGCCTTTGCCGGGCTTGACATGCTGGAAGTCGATAATTTGCATGACGTTGCCATCCATTTCAAAAGTGGTACCGTTGCGAAAATCGCCTGCACTAATCATATTGTAATCCTCCGTAAACTGTTTGCTTTTAGAATGGTTATAGCATTTATTATAACATAGAATTTAGTGATGCGCAAGTCGAAGAATCTTTGTCTAAATAACCTCATCTCTTTCTTCCAAAGAAAAAACGCTTGCTATTATTTTGTGAATAGGGTATAATTGTTTACAAAACTAAAAAGGAGTGCGTGTTATGTTTAGCATTGGAGACAATATTGTGCATCCACTGCATGGCGCGGGCACAGTGTCGGACATTAGTTGTCAGCGCATCAACGGTGTCAATCGCGAATATTACGTCTTGCGCATTCCGTTGGGTGATATCAACGTCATGGTGCCGGTTCAAGGAAGCGAGGAAATTGGCGTACGCGCTGTGATTGATGCACAAACGGCTGAGGGGCTGTATGAAGTGATGGTGGGTATTGAAATTGAGATGACGGATAACTGGAATCGCCGTTACCGCGAGAATATGCTGCGGCTGAAAAGCGGGAATTTGTTGGAAGTGTCAAAAGTGGTCAAGGGCTTGATGGCGCGGGAAGCGCGAACGAAATTGTCCGATGCTGAGCGCAAAATGATGATGAGCGCCAAGAATATATTAATCAGTGAATTAGTGTTAGCACTGGATTGCAGTTATGAAGTTGTGGAAGAGCGTGTGGTTGCTGCGCTGGCATAAGAGTTGCCGAGCAGGCGGCCGAAAAAATTGGAGTGTCAATAAACTTTCGCGTAGTTGGTGAAGCCTGGGAAGCGGAGATTGAAAGGCTGGAATTTTGCCGAAAAATCGACATACATGAGACACGACAAGAGGGGGCTTTTATGGTCAATTGGTTTAACGGATTGGGTACATTGGCGCAAGTGTTTGCTGTTGTCGCCATTCCGGCAACAGTTTTATTGGTAGTTCAGACAATTTTTACTTTGTTTTTTGGTACGTTGGGTGGCGGCACTTCTGACTGTGATGTCGGTGATGATGCCGGTGCGGCGATTACTGACGATGGCTTACATCTTTTCACCGTACGCGGCGTGATTGCTTTCTTTTGCATGTTTGGCTGGACGGGGCTGGTGCTGGAAGCCAATGATATACATTCTGCATTATCGGTGGTGATTGCAGCAGCTGTTGGTGTGCTGTTTATGATTTTGATGGCATACATATTTGCTACATTTATGAAATTACAGGCAAATGGCGCTGTTGAAATTTCAACGGCCATTGGCGCGAGTGGTACAGTGTACTTGCCCATACCGGCGGCGCGCAAGGGAAACGGTAAAGTCAATGTTTTGGCGTCAGGTCGGTATATGGAGTGCACAGCTATGACGGATGAAGAGGAGGCATTGCCGACAAATACGGGGGTTACGGTTGTCGATGTATCGGGCAATACGTTGATTGTTGTACGCAAATAAATTTACATATAAACTATTTAAAGGAGCATTGTCATGTCAACAGAACTCATTATTTTAGTCAGCGTTGCGTTTTTACTCGTTTTTTCTTTGATGGTTGTACTGCTTAAACGCTATCGGAAGTGTCCGGCCGATAAAGTGATGGTTATTTACGGTAAAGTGGGGCAGAACAAGGACGGCACGGCACGCAGTGCCAAGTGTATCCATGGTGGTGCGGCATTTATTGTACCTGTTGTGCAGTCATATGCATGGCTGGACTTGACGCCGCTATCGCTGTCGGTTGACTTGCGAAACGCGTTGTCACGGCAAAATATTCGTATTGACGTACCCAGCCGGTTTACCATTGGCATTTCGACTGAGCAAGGTGTTATGCAGAATGCTGCTGAGCGTTTGTTGGGGTTAAAACAGAATGAAATTCAAGAGTTGGCGAGCGATATTATTTTAGGTCAGCTGCGTTTGATTATTGCTACAATGGACATTGAGGAGATCAACACCGATCGTGATAAATTCCTTGAAGCCGTGTCGGACAACGTTGAAACCGAGCTGAAAAAAATTGGATTACGTTTGATTAACGTCAACATCACCGACATCAGTGATGAATCGGGTTATATTACGGCACTGGGACGCGAGGCGGCGGCCAAGGTCATTAACGATGCTAAAAAATCGGTTGCCGAAAAAGATCGCGATGGCGCAATCGGCGAAGCAAACGCCAGCCGCGACAAGCGTGTTAAGGTTGCTGATGCCGAGTCGATGGCAATCACGGGCGAAAACGAAGCGCAAGTGACCATTGCTATGAGTAATGCCGCGCGTCGTGAAAAAGAGGCGGAAGCGTCGAAGATTGCCATTGCTGCTGAGAAAATCCAAGAGGCAAAGGCACTTGAAGAAGCTTATGCTGCTGAGAAAAACGCAGAGGTGGTGCGTTCGCAGCGTGAGAAAGCCACATTGCAAGCTGACGTTATTACGCAAGCTGAAATTGCCAAACAACGTATGGAACTGGAAGCCGAAGCTGAAGCTGAGCAAATTCGTCGTCGCGCGCGAGGTGACGCCGATGCAATTTTCTTGCGTAAAGAGGCTGAGGCACGCGGTTTACAAGAACTGCTGCTCAAACAGGCTGCCGGTTTGGCAGAGATGGTTAAAGCCGCGGGCGGCGATGCCAATGACGCGTTGAAACTCATGCTGACTGACAAGATGGAAGACTTAATGCGCATTCAAGTTGACGCCATCCGGGATATTACGT
>Ga0131853_10001758_pt1 | contig 38699 bp, 40 predicted proteins | sample TergutLab28metaG_FD_92764 | JGI IMG/M metagenome (GOLD analysis project Ga0131853, IMG submission 92764) | Labiotermes labralis P1 segment gut microbial communities from Petit-Saut dam, French Guiana - Lab288 P1 (version 2) (version 2) | ecosystem: Host-associated > Arthropoda: Insects >... | reverse complement strand
TTCACGATTTCAAAGACCAGCTCGCTGCCCATCTCCGCCGTTCCAACAAGTATCCGATGCGTCCACTCAACTGGAAAGCTCCTATTGAATTCATCAATGTCCAATATGTTTGACATTCCTACAGTTAGGTACTAATTACTGCAAATATTCTACTAGTTACTTCAAATTTTCGCAGAATGCAAAATTTTGTGATATATTAATTATATTAATGCGGGGGAGGTGTTGATATTGAGTAAGAAATGGCTTATCATAAACGCCGTGATTATTGCTGTAGCGTTAATTGCGGTGTCATTCTTTGTTGATGATGTAATGCCGTTTATATACGGCGCAGGTGCCATGAACCTATTAAACATTATTGCTTTTGCGGCCAGCAATAAAAAAACCGAGAAGTAGAAAATAAGCATACTGCGAACACTTGCAAAAAAACAAGCACCGCCGCAAACCAAACTTTGTGGCGGTGCTTTCACGTACATCCCCTGTCTAACCCCGCCCTATTGTGGAAATACTAAGCAGTAAATTCCACGCTAGGAGGGAACACCCCAGATGAAAGCAATCATCATGGCCGGCGGCGAGGGTACGCGACTGCGCCCCATCAGCTTAAACGCACCCAAACCCATGGTACGCCTATTCGACCGCCCGGTGCTGGCACACACTTTGGATTTACTCAAAAAACATGATATTTACGACGCCTGCCTGACCCTGCGCTTTTTGCCACAGATGATCACAGACCACTTTGGTGACGGCAGTCGATTTGGTATGCGCCTGACACACCAAATCGAGAATACGCCCCTCGGTACGGCAGGCAGTGTTGCCGCTTGCCAGGACTTCATCGGCAATGACCCCATCCTCATCCTCTCCGGCGATGCCGTCTGTGACTTTGACCTCACACAGTGTGTCCAGTTTCACCATGACAAAGGGGCAGATGTCACCATCGTGCTCTATGCCCATCCCGAACCCTTGGAATATGGTCTGGTGATGACAGATGCCGCAGGAAAAGTCGAGCGGTTCATCGAAAAACCGCCCTGGAATCAAGTGTTCACAAACCGTGTCAACACCGGGATATACATCCTCTCCCCCCATGTGCTGGATGAGATCCCCAAAGACACAAGCTATGACTTCGCCAAAGACCTGTTCCCAAAACTTCTCGCAGCGGGCAAAAAACTCTATGCCGTGGAGGCCAAGGGCTACTGGTGCGATATCGGAAGCCCGGAGGCATACCTGCAATGCGGATTCGACGTGTTGGATGAATCATGCAAGCTGGATTTCGGTGTGGAGCGGCGCGGACAATCACTTTGGACACACTCCCCTATCCCACCGGGCGTCACTGTACTTGGGCCATGCTATGTGGGTAAAAATGTCGTCCTGGAAACAGGTGTTACCTTAGGGCCTCATGCTATCATCGGAGAAAACAGCCATATCGCAGCCGGGGCATCAGTCGTGCGTTCGGTGGTGGATGGTGCAACCATCGGGCAAGATGCGCGCTTAGACGGTGCTATCCTTGGGCAGAGAGCCTCTATCGGACAAGGGGCTATCCTCTACGAGGGTACTGTCATCGGGGATCGGTCGATTTTAGGTAACTCAAGTGTAGTGGACGCAAAAGTCCGCATCTGGCCGGACAAGGAGATTCCCACCAGAAGTCGTGTATCAGAAAATCTCATCAGCGGTCAGCCCCGAGCCGGTCTTTCTTTCTCAGGTAGCGGGCTCATCCGCGGGGAGGCGGGGGTAACTCTCACGCCGGAGGCCGCCTTTGCCATCGGCGCGGTACTTGGCGCTGGGGGACGTGTCGGCATTGGATGCGCAGGGGATGGCGCAAGTAAGCTCACGGCTCGCGCCCTGGCCTGCGGCGTATCCTCTGCCGGCGGCTTCGCTGTGGAGCTTGATAGTCCCTTCGAGGCCGTCACAAGCTTCGCCGCTGATCTCTATGCCTTAGACCGCACCGTTTTCGTGCGACAGGTAGACACATCTATCCACCTGCGGGTCTATGGGGCACGGGGACTTCCCCTCGCCCGGGAAGAGGAACGCAGCATCGAATCCGCTCTCCGTACCGGCGACCTGCGCCGCAGTACGGGCGGACGTGTAGGCGATATGAGCACAATCACCGGCACAAACGAAGCCTATATCGCGGCGGCCGCCGCTTGGGGCAGTTTGGGCGACACGCCGGAGTTTTCCGTCCATGTCCGCGGGGACGGAAGCGCCACACGGACACTCAAACGGGCATTGGGGCAGATAGGTACAAAACTCGCCACCCATAGTTGGGGCGTACCCGTCTTGGAAGCCGCACGGGGCGGCATGTCCCTCCGCGCCGAGGATGAAGAGGGATATGTGTTAGAGCCCGAACATCTCCTCACCATCCTCGTCATGTTGGACTTGGAAGCCGGCGCAACACGCATCGCCGTCCCCTACACTGCACCTGTGGCCTTGGATATTCTGGCAAGCGGATACGGCGCAAAAATCCTCCGACTGGGACGGGACGCAAAGGCATCCGGCCTCTATTATCGCCGCCCTTATCTCCGGGACGGCATATTCGCCGCCTGCCGCCTTGTCGGCGCAATGGCAGCCCACGGCGAGACCTTACACGCCCTAGCCGAACGCGCCCCCGCTTTCCACACAGCCCACCACGAAATCCCCATCCAAGGCGACCGCGCTGCTATCATGCAAAAATTGACCGCCGAACTTGAACCCGCCGAAACCGAACTCATCCAAGGCGTCCGCACCCCCACCACCGGCGGCTGGGTGCACATCTCCCCCGCGTCCAGTCGATCGGTGTTGAAGATTCACAGCGAGGGCATGAACATGGAGGCAGCGGAAGAGATTTGTATGGATTTCGCGAAACGGCTGGAAGCCTTAGATACCCCGTAGGGGCGAACTGTGTTCGCCCGCATGTTTCAATTTTCACCGTACCATTAGTATCGCAAAAACCCAAAACCTCCTTTCCCAAAGGAGGTGGCAGGCGAAGCCTGACGGAGGATTTGTAGCAGCCACCACCGCACCCCGTAGGGGCGCGCATTGCGCGTCCGCGGTTGTAACTTCCTTCGTATTATTGGTAATACGTGAAGAATTGGAACGCACAGACGACCAATGGTCACCCCTACAAAGGACAATCCTCAGTCAGCTTCGCTGACAGCTCCTTTACGAAAGGAGCCTAAGGTCAAGGGCGAGGCCGCCCCTGCATTTGCTCTATATCCAATGAAATATACAATTCCTCCAACCGTTGCTGTACTACAATCAATATCTCCGTCGTAGCCGCAATCGTTGCGCTGATGTGCGTAATCTCTTTTTCGACACGTTTCCGTTCAAAATCTACGATTTCTTTGCTCATTATAAATCCTTCCAATCCGCAATTTGCAATACATTTTTTATTGCAATTATATTGTATTAATGTCTTAATTGTCAAGATATACTCTCTAAAATAGAGGGTGGGATAAATCATGAGCGAAATAAAAATTCCTAAAAAATTTCCCCGTGGAGAAGATGGCCACGATACGATTACAATTCGTATGCCAACACCTCTCCTTGAAGAAATAGAAAATATCTCAAACAAAACTGGTCATTCCAGAAACAAAGTAATTGTCATGTTGCTCTCGGCCTCTATTGAAAACGTAACAATAACAGAAAAATAACCACTCATATAAACTTTACAATCGCCCCAATCTTCCTTTATACTAGTCATACTCACCAAAGGAGGATTGAGGCGATGCGCATTCATAACACGGTACAGGATTCCATCGTAGACGGCCCGGGCTTACGCTATGTGGTCTTCACCCAAGGCTGTCCGCACAACTGTCCTGGCTGTCATAACCCGGAAACCCACGACCCGGACGGCGGACGTGAAGTCCCCGTGGAGGAACTCATCGAGGACATGCGCCGCAATCCCCTGACAGATGGCCTCACTCTTTCCGGCGGAGAGCCTTTCCTCCAAATAGACGACTGCGTCAAACTCGCCAAAGCGGCACACGCCAAAGGTCTAAACGTCTGGTGCTACAGCGGCTGGACACTAGAGGAACTCAAAGAAATGCCCCAAGCCGCCCCTCTCTTAGAAGAGATTGACGTCCTCGTAGACGGTGCATATGTAGAATCCCAGCGCAGTCTATCCCTCCCCTGGCGCGGGAGTGCGAATCAACGGGTGATTGCGTTAAAACAGACGTAAAAAAGCGGGCTGTACATGGTGTACAGCCCGCTTTTCATCTATTTTCTTTAGAGATGAAGTGCAATGTTGGTGAAGTTGAGTTCTCTTGTCTTCTTCATGATGGTACACCAGTCGATAATAGTTAGGATTCCACACAAACCGCCTGTCAAAAGCTTAAGCACACCCATACCAATATCACCGAGCATAAAACGGTCAACACCGAAAACGCCCAAGAAGATGGAAATGATGATCATAGTAGTTGGGTCTTTCAGATCGACAGACGTTACCATCAGAAACTTATCATCCGGCAAAGATTGGAGCTTTTCTTTCACGTACATAATTTTATCGGGCGGAAAATATTTTTGGTTTGCGATCAGATACATGTCTACTTTTTGTTGATCCATGGTTGCACACTCCCCTAGTTGTTTTAATGTCTGTCCTAGTATATTAGACATTTAAACAAAAAACAAGTAGTGCCCCCCCATGTTTATGGAATATGCACAAAAAATAATCTCAAGAAAAAGACCACAAACAGCACAATAGCCGCGGAGATCAGAATGATATCCGCGGTTCTTTTTTTGATTTTCAATCTGTCTTTATGAATGGCAAAAATCAGCACTAAGATCGTTGGAATCGTCAGCGGATGATAAAGAAAGGATGCGCGGAAATCAAGCCTAACAAGTGCCGCCGCCGACCGCGTCATACCGCATGCAGGGCATGGCAAGTTAAAGAATGCCCGTGACGGACACCCGCCCATCCACGGATACACCACCAGTGCGGCAACTGCCAGAATCGCCAGCATGCCCGCATGGACTGCTATCTTTTTCCCTATGTTGTTTCTCAAATCTTCACGCGCTCCTTGATGATCGGTCTTTCGTAGGGGCGAACTGTGTTCGCCTGCGATTTACTGCATAGCTGCGGGCGAACACAGTTCGCCCCTACAAGGTAACACGTACTATTTTTGCCCCATGAGCAGGCACATAACCGCCTTTTGCACATGCAAGCGATTCTCCGCCTCGTCAAAAATCTCATCCGCGTGCGCTTCAAACACCGCTTCTGTGATCTCCTCGCCCTTATGAGCGGGCAGGCAGTGCTGTACCATGCACCCGGATGCCGCAAGCGCCATCAGCTCATCGTTCACTTGATAACCTTTAAACGCAAGCTGTCTCGCTTCCGCTTCGCCCTCGTGCCCCATACTCGCCCAAACGTCTGTAACGATGACATCTGCGTCTTTTACCGCCTCTTTCGGGTCTGTGTGGAGGCTGAATTTCGCATCCGTCACAATGGCAGCAAAGTCAAGCGCCTCTTGATGGGGGGCATATCCCTCTGGACAGGCGACAGATACATCCATCCCACACTTGAGCCCGCCGACGATCAGCGAGTTTGCCATGTTGTTGCCGTCACCGATGTAGCAGAGTTTTAGTCCCTCAAGGCGGCTCTTGTGTTCGCGGATAGTCATGAGGTCAGCCAGCACTTGGCAAGGGTGGTAGCGATCCGTCAGTCCGTTAATAACTGGTACGTCAGACCACTTGGCAAGTTCTTCCGCCGTCTCGTGGGCATAGGTGCGGATCATGATGCAATCACAATAGCGGGCAAGTGTCCGCGCAGTGTCTGCAATGGGTTCACCGCGTCCCATTTGGCTGGTACCGCTTGAGAGGAAAATCCCATGTCCGCCCAGTTGGAAAATGCCGGTCTCAAAGGAGACCCGGGTGCGGGTGGAATTCTTCTCAAAGATCATCGCTAGGGTCTTCCCCTTGGGAAAGCTGTGGGGGATGCCGTTTTTCTGCTCATATTTAAGCTGATCGGCAACGTTTAAAATCTCTTCAATTTCTCCGCGGGAATAGTCAAGTAGTCTGAGTAAATCTTTTGGCATGGTATGTCTCCTCCTTAATTACACACGTGAATCTAATTCTCGTGATTCTGCACAGGTCGCATGTATATTTTGTAGGGCGCGGCCACTGGGCACGCCGCATAAACGGCGTTTTTATGGTAACGCGGCGCGCCGGGTCGTCGCGCCCTACATCTTGATTGATGTGTTAATTACAAAGCACAGCTCGCATCATGTCAAGCCCTGCATCTATTTCTTCATACGTGATCGTCAATGGCGGCAACAGCCGCAAGGTCGCACTCCCGGCTGTGAGGGCTAGAAGCCCCATGTCGCCGAGTTTCACAGCTATGTCCTTATGTGAAACATCTTGCAACACAATCCCAACCATAAGCCCCAGCCCACGGATTTCTTTTACATAGGGACTATTCATCTCCGCCACTTTGGCTTGGATGTATTGCCCTTTCTCCGCAACCTCTGTAAGCATTGCATCTGAGAGCGTATCAAGTACCACAGTGGCAGCCGCAGCCGCCAGTGGATTTCCGCCGTAGGTGGTGGCGTGCATCCCGGCACTCAACACTGCACCGCACTTTTCGTTTGCCATAAACCCGCCAAATGGAACACCGCCGGCTATCCCCTTGGCAAAGCTCACCGCGTCCGGCGTGATGCCATATTGCTGGAATGCAAAGAGGCTACCCGTCCGTCCAATGCCGGTTTGTACTTCGTCTAAGAGCAGCAAAATATCCCGCTCCTTGCAGAACTCCGCCACCCCTTGGACAAAGGCTTTGTCCAGCGGCAACACCCCGCCCTCGCCTTGGATCAGCTCTAAAATCACCGCGCAAGTGTCGTCAGAACAAGTGGATTTGAGGGTTTCAATGTCTCCGGGCATCACATGGCGAAAACCATCTGTAAATGGGAAAAAGTGCTGATGAAAAGATGACTGCCCCGTAGCGGCAAGCGTCGTCACCGTCCGGCCATGAAACGAACCCTCTAGGGTCACAATCATGCTGCGTCCATCGCCGTATTTATCATGGCTATACTTCCGCGCAAGCTTGATAAGCCCCTCATTGCTCTCCGCGCCTGAGTTGGAGAAGAAAACTTTCGATAAACCCGTCCGCTCACAAAGGGTTTTCGCCACTTTGTACGCCGGCTCTGTGTAATACAGGTTGGAAACATGCCCCAACTTCATCGCCTGATTGGCGATCGCCTGTACCCACGCGGTGTTTCCGTAGCCCAGACAGTTTACGCCTATGCCGGAGGAAAAGTCAATGAATTCTTTCCCCTCAAAATCGTACAGCCTCGCCCCCACGCCATGTGAGATGGTGATGGGAAAACGCCCATACGTACCCATTACATACTGGTCATGCGCTTGCATTAGTTCTTGATTTGTCAACTCAATCCACCTCCTACGGTAAAATCATCGTGCCGGCACCTTTGTCTGTGAGCATCTCTATCAAAATCGAGTGCGCCACACGTCCGTCTAAAATCAGTGCATCCGACACCCCTTGGCGTACGGATTCTACACAGCAATCCAGCTTCGGTATCATCCCGCCGGAGATGATGCCGTCTTTGATGAGCCCCGGCACTTCACTTACGTGGACTTCCGGGATTAGGGTATTCTCATCCCTCGGATCACGCAGTAGTCCCCGGATATCAGTGAGTAAAATCAACTTCGTTGCACGGAGGGCAATTGCAATCTTGCTCGCCGCCGTGTCGGCATTTACGTTGTACGCCGTGTGTCCGTCTATCCCCTGGGCAATCGTCGAGATCACCGGGATATAGCCGCCCGCCAGCGCATCTGTCACCGGGCGAGGGTCAACTTCTGTGATGTCGCCTACCAGACCAATGTCCGTTCCGTCCGGGCGTTTAAACTGCTTGGCACGGAGCAGAGAACCATCCAGCCCGCAAAGCCCCAATGCGCGTCCGCCGCCGCGGCCGAGGGTGTCCACCAAGTTCTTGTTCACCTTTCCGCAGAGCACCATTTGCACAATGTCCATGGTCTCTTGATCTGTATAACGCAATCCGTCCACAAAGCGGGATTCCTTACCCAGTTTGGAAAGCGTCTCGCTAATCTCCGGCCCGCCGCCATGGACAACCACCACTTGCACCCCAACGAGGCTGAGCAGTACAATGTCCCCCATCACCGCCTCAAACAATTCCGGCGAACACATGGCGTTCCCGCCGTATTTGATGACGATGGTCTGTCCGCTGTATTTCTGGATATAGGGCAAAGCCTCCGCCAAAACGGTGGCTCGCTCCAGATGATAGTCTTGCATGGATGTGCCCTCCTTACGAGCGATATTCGCCGTTGATCTTTACGTAATCATAGGTCAAATCACAGCCCCAACAGGTGCTGGAAGCAGCGCCCTGCGCCATGTCGATGTAGATGGTCACTTCGTGGGGTGTCAGCACCTTGACCGCCAAGTCTTCGTCAAATGCAAGCCCGCGGCCGTCTTTGCAGACTGCAATTTCTCCCGCTTCACTGCGGAACGAAACTGAAAGTTTCTCCGGGTCAAAAGATACGCCTGCATAGCCCGCGGCGCACAGAATCCGTCCCCAGTTGGCATCCTTGCCGAAGATGGCGCTTTTCACCAAGGATGAGGAAATCACGCTCCGTGCTATTGTAGTCGCGGTCTCTTCATCGGGCGCGTTTGCCACTGTACAGGTAATCAAATGGCTTGCACCCTCGCCATCCGCCGCGATTTCACGGGCGAGATAGATACAAAGCTCGGTCAGTGCCGTGCGGAATGCCGCATAGTCTGTATCGTGTGCGGAGATCTCATCATTCCCCGCCATACCGTTGGCCATGATGAGACAAAAATCATTGGTCGAAGTGTCACCATCTACCGAAATACGGTTAAAGCTCTGATCCACCGCATATTGGAGCGCCTGCTCCAAAAGCGGACTGGTAATCGCCGCATCTGTGGTGATAAAGCAAAGCATCGTCCCCATGTTGGGATGAATCATCCCGCTTCCTTTGGCGATTGCGCCAATATGCACCGTCTTCCCGTCGAGGGTGAGGCTAGTAGCCATCTCTTTTTGCGTGAGATCTGTTGTCATGATAGCCCGCGCCGCCGCATCTGAACCGGATGCGTCAGAAGATAACGCACCCGCAATCCCTTGAATACCCGCCTGCACCAAATCCATCTTCGGTGTCATGGGCACACCGATCACGCCCGTAGATGATACTGCTACTTGCTCTACATCAATACCCAGCGCACTAGCCACACCCGCACACATGGCGAGGGCGTTTTTCTCGCCATCCGGCGCGCAAGCGTTGGCGTTCCCGCTGTTCACAATCACCGCTTGCAGTGTACCGTCAGCGAGATGCGTTTTCGACACATGCAAAGGCGCTGCTTGCACTGCATTCTTCGTATACGTAGCCGCCGCTGCTGCCGGTACATCTGAGACAATCAGCCCCAAGTCCGGCTTTTCTTTTTTCAGTCCGCAATGTAGTCCTGCGGCTGAAAATCCTTTTGCGGCGCAAACGCCGCCTGTTATTTGTTTCATCGGAGAACCCTCCATTTTAGTAAGTTTTATAGTCCGGCTGATTCTGCCAGCCCTAACATTAAATTCATATTCTGTACCGCCGCGCCGGATGCACCCTTGCCTAAATTGTCAAGCCGTGCGGTGATAAGTGTTTGATCTCCATTTCCAAAGACCAAAATCTCCAGATCATTCGTCCCCACATGGGCATTTGTCTCAACAAAACCCGAGGTTAGAAGCATTTTTTCACTATTAAAGCTTGCCACGGTAACAAATCGCTCACCCTGATAATATGCCGCTAACATATCACGCAAATCTTCCGATGTCGGCGCATTGATAAGCTGTCCGCCATGGAGCAAAATTGTAACTGCCATCCCTGCATAGTAGTCATCTACAATCGGTGAAAACAGCGGCTTGGCGGATAGCCCGGATTGTGCCATCATCTCCGGGATGTGCTTGTGGGAAAGCCCCAGTCCATACATCCGCGGCGCAGATAGGGCAAGTGGACGGTCAGCCGCCTCATATGCTGCTATCATCGGCTTCCCGCCCCCGGAATAGCCTGTGAGAGAGTAGCAGGTAATTACCTCTTCGGGTGATAACACACCCATTTGCACAAGGGGTGCAACCATCGCCAGAAATCCCGTGGCGTGACAGCCGGGGTTTGCAACTCTCGTCGCCTGTCGAATTTCGCCTCGTCTAGCGGCACAAAGTTCCGGGAATCCATACACCCAACCCGGCGCTGTCCGATGCGCAGTGGAGGCGTCGATCACCTTTGTGTGGGGGTTCTCAATCAAACTCACCGCTTCACGCGCTGCCTCGTCCGGGAGGCAAAGGAACACAAGGTCTGCTACATTGAGTAACTCTCGTCGTGCCGCTTTATCTTTACGCAGTTCTTCCGGGATCGAAAGCAGTTCAATATCCTCACGCGCCCGCAAACGCGCATCTATCTGCAAGCCGGTTGTACCCTCTCTGCCGTCAATAAATATTTTCGGTTTCATAATCTGCCTATCTCCTGATATGCGCCCAAGGGGGCATGTGTGCTCAATTTATCCTACTATAGCAAACATCGCTTGCATAGTCAAGCGATGTTTTGTATAAATATTTATTTTTTCTCGTCTATTTTGTTGTTATTATGCATTATTTTGGATATATTCAGTTTTCGACTGCATATTTCATCATTCTTGGCGTTTACGTCTCTTCTGCGGTTCCGGTTTCACCAAGCACCACTTATGGAAACCGATCAAATCTTCCCGGCCTGTAAGGCGTAGGGCTTCTAGTACAAGTTTTTTCTTCTCCGGCCGCCGCCACTGTAGGAGTGCACGTTGTAAATTACGCTCCCTATCCCCCCGCGGTACATGGACAGGCTGCATAGTAAAGGGGTCGAGCCCTGTGTAATACATACAAGTAGAGATCGTGCCCGGGGTGGGGTAAAAATCTTGCACCTGTTCCGGGTGTTTTTTCTCTTTGTGCAAGGATTCCGCCAAAGTCACCGCGTCTTCCAGCGTACTTCCGGGGTGACTGCTCATGAGATACGGTACAAGATACTGCTCTTTATCATACTTCTGATTCAACCTGCGAAACTTCTCCGCAAAGCGGTCATACACATCTCTCGGCGGCTTCGCCATACAGGCAAGCACATGATCCACCCGATGTTCCGGGGCAACCTTGAGTTGTCCCGATACATGGTAGTGGACAAGCTCCGCGAAAAACTCACCGTTTGTGTCCTCCAGCAGAAAATCAAAGCGGATGCCGGAGCGGATAAACACACGCTTCACACCCGGAATGGCACGGATTTTACGCAAAAGCTTGAGATAATCCGTATGGTCTGCATCCAGTTCCGCACAGGGTTCTGGTACGAGACAGTTTTTCTGTTTACAAAGCCCATGCTTCTTCTGTTTCGCACAAGATGCACGGCGGAAATTCGCCGTTGGCCCGCCTACATCATGGACATAGCCCTTGAACTCCGGGTGTTTCACAAAGCTCTCTACCTCACCCACAACAGAGGGATGCGTCCGCGCAGTGACCATTCTGCCTTGATGGAAACTGAGGGCGCAGAAATTACACGCACCAAAGCAACCCCGATTGTGGATCACAGAAAAACGAACCTCCGCAATGGCAGGTACTGAGCCCGCTGCATCATAAGACGGATGCACCTCTCTCGTATAGGGCAGGGCGTACACTGCGTCTAAATCCCCGCCATCCAAAGGATGCGCGGGTGGGTTTACAAGCAAGGTGCGCTCCCCGTGCCGCTGTAAAATTGCCCGGCCGCGAATGGGGTCATGCTCCTCAGCTTGGATTCGTGTCGCTTCTGCATAGGCGCGTTTATCCGTAGAAACTACCTCAAAAGAAGGACACTCTATCTTGGGATACGGACAGTCCACCACATGGGTGATATAAGCCGTACCGCGTATGTCTTGGATTTCATTAATCGGCGTACCGCTTTTGAGCCGCGCCGCTATGTCTCGGATTGCGCGCTCACCCATACCATATACCAGCAAATCCGCTTTCGCGTCTAGTAGTACACTGCGCCGGACTTTATCTGACCAGTAATCATAATGGGCAAACCGCCTGAGGCTTGCTTCTAAGCCCCCCAACACAATGGGTACACCGGGAAAGGCTTCTCTGGCACGTCCCGCATAGACAATGGCTGCCCGATCCGGGCGCAGACCCGCCTTGCCGCCGGGGGAATAGGCATCCTCCCGCCGTGGTTTTTTCGACGAGGTATAATGCGCCACCATAGAATCCAGATTCCCCGCCGTAATGAGTACGCCAAAACGCGGCCTCCCCATTTGGAGAAAGGCCGCCTTGTCTTTCCAATTTGGTTGCGCCAGAATCGCCACACGATGTCCCGCCGCTTCCAGCACCCTGCCGATGACCGCCGCGCCGAAGCTGGGGTGATCTATATATGCATCCCCTGTGACGAGGAGGAAGTCGTAGCCATCCCACCCGCGGGCTTCCATGTCCGCTTTCGAGATGGGGAGAAAGTTATTCGTCTTCATAACGCACCCGAACGCGAATGTCTAGTTCCATTTCCCAAAGCCTCCCGTTCGCGCCGTCCGGCCTGCCGACATTTTTAAAACCAAGGCGCTCATAAAAGCCGATGGCCGCTTGATTTTGGTCTGATACATGAAGCGTCAGCGTATCACGCCCCAAAGCGCGATACACACTGATTGCATGACCAAGGAGCTGTACACCAAGACCCCGATTGCGGAATTCCGGCAAGACGTAATAGAAAGAGATGTGTCCCTCTCCCAGGAAGTCTGCACGGGCAATGTCAAGCTCTAGTACACCAATAGGTGTGTCCCGCAAATACGCCTCCACCAAAGCCCCCGGATGGGCGGCGGCGTGTTGTTTTGCATGGGACAAATACACCGCATCGCCGGCATAGCCCTCTAAACTTCCATACACACTCTCCCACGCCTCCCGGCGGTAGGCCAGGTAGCGGTCTGCGTCTTTTGTAAGGTCGAGGGGGAAATAGTCCACATTCCCGGTGGCAGTCCCGTCTGTGCTTTTCCACCAATTCTGCCGTGCAAAGGTGCTGGTTTCCTCCGTCAGATGACTTGCATCGTTCATATAGTGCAGTTGGAACACGCCATCTTCATACTCTAAAAACGACACCCCTGTGTTGTCGCAGTGGGGGATTTCTGTAATGCGTTCGGAAGGAATATCTAAAATCATTGCAAGCAGAGTGCGGATGACACAACCGTGGGCGACAATGCAAATGGTTTCATTCGGATGCTTTTCTGCAAAATCCTGCACCGCACCAAAGATCCGCGCTTTCTTGTCTGCATAAGCCTCGCCAACATTCCACTGCGCCGGGTCGCGGGAGTAAAACCGTAACTGTTCGGCATCGTCCCGCTCCAGTGTCGCCCAAGTTAAGTCCTCCCAGCGACCCATGTATACCTCACGCAAGCGTTCTGAAGTGATCGCCTCCATCCCCCGCGGTGTGCCAATCGCCCTTGCGGTGGTCTGTGCGCGGACAAGGTCACTGGAATAGAGGGCATCAACCGGGATGTCTATAAAACGATCCCGTAAGGCTGCAATCTGCCGCATCCCCAGTTCTGTGATGTTGCTGTCATAGTGCCCATGGACGCGCCGATACAAATTCCCCTCCGCCTCGGCGTGACGGATGAGATAAATCTTCGTACTCATACGTGCACCTGCACTGTTCCCACAAGGTCACTAACCCGCGCGATGGAGCGCTGGTCAAGATAGGCCTCAAGTTCTCGCTTAAGCTTAATCGGTGCAAGAGGATCGACAAATAATGCCGTTCCCAAGGCGATCATATCCGCACCCGCAATCATCATTTCCGCCGCATCGGAGGCGGTCATAATCCCGCCCATGCCCAAAATCGGAAGATCAACCGCCGTCGCGACCTGATAGACCATCCGTAGCGCAACGGGGAACACAGCAGGGCCTGACAGACCGCCCATGTTGTTCTTCAAAATCGGCTTACGGGTCTGGGTATCAATGCGCATCCCCAGCAGGGTGTTGATGAGACTGAGGGCATCCGCCCCCGCATCCGCTGCGGCTTTGGCGATGGACACAATATCCGTCACATTGGGTGAGAGTTTCACCATAATCGGTACATTTGACTTCTCCCGCACCGCACGGGTGACGGCGGCCGCTCCCTCAGTTGACGTGCCAAAGGCAAGCCCGCCCTCTTTCACATTGGGGCAAGAGATATTGACTTCCAGCAAGTCCACCCCCGCATCTGAGAGCTTCTCCGCCATGATGGCATACTCTTCCACGGTGTTGCCGGAAAGATTTGCAATCACCTTGGTACGATACTGCCGTAAAAAAGGCAGTTCCTCTGCAATAAACGCATCCACACCCGGATTTTGCAGTCCAACACTGTTGAGCATCCCCATGGGCGTCTCTGCAACACGAGGCGCACCATTGCCTGCACGGGGATGCAGAGTTAGGCCTTTCACACAAATACCGCCCAGTTCATTTAGGTCAAAATATGCCCCATATTCCCGTCCAAACCCGAACGTGCCGGAAGCCACAAGGATGGGGTTTTCAAATTCTACCCCCGCAAAAGATACACGTAAATCCGCCATTACCATTTCACCTCCGCCGCACGAAATACAGGCCCATCATGGCAAACCCGCAGGTTTTCCCCGTTCTCCATGGCCACAATACAGCCCAAACAAGCGCCAACCCCACAGGCCATGCGCTCTTCTAAAGATACCTGACAAGGCACATCATGCTGCGCCGCTATCTTCGCCACCATACGCAACATCGGCGTTGGCCCGCAAGCGAGCACTGCATCATACTTGCCTGTTTGAAGCTCTCTCGCAAGGGGATCTGTCACAAAGCCCCGTTTACCCACGCTACCGTCCATGGTGGTGATGATGACTTGATCGCAGACATCCCGGAAACTGTCTTTTAAGAGCACATTGCGTTCTGACCCAAAGCCCAGAATCGCAGTCACCTGCCCGATGGCTTCTCGCGCTGTAAAGAGCAAAGGCGGTACGCCAAATCCGCCGCCGACCAGTAAAATACGGCGACCATCCAAGTTATAGGCATTGCCCAGCGGCCCGACCACGTCTAGGAAACCGCTCTTTTTCTCACTGAGCCACTTTGTCCCAGCTCCTTTGGCGAAAAAGACGATCTTCAAATATCCGTCCCGGCAATCGCAAATACTAATGGGACGGCGCAACAATAACCCGTCACCGCATTTGATGTGCACAAATTGTCCCGGACGGGCTTTTTTGCCGATCCCGCCTGCCTCCATTGTAATGGCGTATACACTGCCCGTCAGTTCCCGGGCGGTGATGATTTCACACATGCGTTGCATATATCTTGCCTCCTCTGTTTAGAGAAAAATTGCGAAAATACGGAAGAACCCTTGCAATACCTTGATGTAAAATGGACGCTTTTCCCACAACTCTAAGTCAATCTCACGGCTTTTAGTAAAAGTCTCGTGGAAATCTTCTTTAATGGCATCCAACACCGGCGCACCGCAGATATAGACCCCGTTTTCATAGTGGAGGTAAAAACTGCGGTAATCCATGTTAAACGTCCCCGTGATGCAGTGGTCATCGTCAGAGAGTATCGTCTTGGCGTGGATGTACCCCGGCGCATATTCATAAATCCGCACACCGGCGCGGAGTAAGGGCGCGTAGTTTGACTGTGTCGCCATATGGACAAACCAGCGATCCCAGGTATGAGGGGTAAGAATGCGCACATCCGTACCACCCAGCGCCGCCGTACAGAGGGCGTCAACCATACTGCTATCTATAATCAGATACGGCGTGGAGATGTATACATACTCCCTAGCGTTATAGATCATACTCCGATACATGGTCTCAGCAGGGTTGTCCGGGTTATTCATCGGCCCGTCAATAAAGGGCTGATAAAAACCCGGGGCGGCTACGCCCTTTTTCTCGGGGCGATAACAGGTAAACTGCTGCTCTTCCTCCGTCTGCGCCTCCCACATTTGGAGGAAAAATACCGTCATACTCCAAACCGCGTCACCCTCTAGGCGAATGGCGGTGTCTTTCCAGTGTCCGTGTTTGGGGTAATAGTTCACATACTCATCCGCTAAATTCGTACCGCCTGTATAGGCGACTTCCCCGTCAATGACGCAAATTTTTTGGTGGTTTCGATAATTAATATAAAGCCTGCTGGTGGAATACTGAATCGGATTAAAACGGACAACTTGGATGCCGTGACTTCTCAGATCATCCTCTAAGCCATCCGGCAGGGTAACCAAACTCCCCAAATCATCATACATCACCCGAATTTCCACGCCCTCTTTTGCTTTTTGGGCAAGTACCCCGCGGTACTCCTCCCAAAGCGCGCCGCCACCAATGATGAAGTATTCCATAAACACAAACTTCTTTGCACGCTTGATGTCTTCTAACATGGCAGGAAACTGATCGTCTCCCAAGGGGTAGTATGAACAGCTTGTCCGCTCATAAATCGGGAAACCCATACGACCCAGATAGCCTGCAAGCCGCTTACGGCGGGGATGCTGTTCGCCCAGGTCTCGATACGTGACGGCATTCTTTACTAGAAACCCTTCCGTACGTGCTAACACACGCCGCATCCGTCTATGCTTGTTACGCCGCCCCCAAAGGATGTACAATACATGGCCGGTAACAGGGAGCATCAAAATCAAAAGTACCCAAGCCATGGTAAACGAAGCATTTTGCCGCTTGCCCACCAGAATAAAAATATCAATCACGGCGATGACTTGGATTGTAATATAGAGAAAAAAGGCCCAGTCTTGCAGAATCTGAACCAAAAAAATGATAATACCAACTTGCACAAAAACGGCAAGTGCAACCAGCGCCATACGGAAAAGTCCCGCAGAGCGTCGTTTGGCTTGTTTATTGATAACCGCTTGTTTCTTCTCCATGCATTTCCTCGTCTTCATCGTCTATTTCATCTGTCATCGGGAACACATCCCACACGGGACGTGAGAGATTGCGGGTTAAAATAAGCAGGTATAAAAGCGCCGTCACAGCTAAGAGTATCAAAGTGATATTTCGATACAAAGGCTGCCCATCCGCCAGCGTAAGGCCGGTAAAATATGCAGCGCTCGGTACGCTGCATGTAAGCCGCCGCACCTTGGCCTGCCGGAACGCGAAGCCTGCAATGTAATATAAGCTCAGCAGCAAAAACGCAAGGGCAAACAGCCGATACACATAATTGAGCAGCACCGGGTCTGACGCATGGTCGATGTGCAGCACAATGAGCCACACACAGAGGAAAAACGCAGGCACGGTGGATATAACCGCAACATTTCGCCCCCTTGGGCCAAGCAATGCCATGAGCAATAAACAAAGCCCCGCAAAAAACGCTGCAATTGCCCAAATAAGGGGAAACACAGAAATCCATCCAACGATCACAAGAGCGATAAGCCGCCCACCACCTATAAACATCATCCCGATCGCACAAAGGGCAAGCACTGTCCTTGCAAATGGGCCGCACGCAAAGGCCGTGCCAAATCCTGCTCCCCTGTGATTTGGCGCGAGAAAGGATAGGCCGAAAAATAAAAGCACTACAAGAACTGAAAGCGCCATCAGCGCAAGCGAAATCGGCGCACCCGGGGTTGCAAGTCCGCTCTGGGGGTCAAACACGGTGCTGATTTCTGCCTGCCGCAAGAAAAATCCGACCGCCCCTGTTAAAACCGCAAGGGGCATCAGTATAAACCCAATTTTACGCATATCGTCCATCCAATCTACTATATATATTGTAGGGCAACTTGTCCCGCCTTAAAAACGCTACCACTATTTTACATGAGCATTCCCCTCGCGTCAATCGGCGGCTTGGGAAAAGGAGAACTTCTATGCGTATGCGGCTGATTATCTTCACCTCGCTCCTCCTTGTACTATTTTCCATTCTGCTTCCTCTTTTTTTAGTGGGACAAGTAGACCCCCTTACATATCCCTCGCCGGACAAGGCGGCTCTTCTGCAAAAGCCCGCACTTGATGATACCCTTGTAGCCATCCCCCATGACGATGGACAGGATGCAACGCTCCTGCTCCGGGTTTTCGTCGAGGATGAAATAGTGGAACTCTCCATGGCAGACTTCCTCTACGGCGTTGTCGCAGCGGAGATGCCCGCCCGTTTTCATCCCGAAGCCCTCCGCGCCCAAGCTGTCGCCGCACGTACATATACCCTGCACCGTATGCTCATCTCCCCCAGTCCCCGTCACCCGGATGCACAAGTCTGCGGCAGTTACGCTTGTTGCAAGGCCTTCCACACACCTGAACGTCTCCGGGAACGCTGGGGCGCACAGTATGCACATTACAGCGCACTCATCCGCGCGGCCGTTGCAGATACGGACGGCATCGTTCTCGTCTATGACAATGCCCCCATCCTCGCCGCCTTTCACGCCTCCTCTTACGGGTCAACGGAAGCCAGCAGTGCCATTTGGAACAGCGTACCCTATTTGCAGAGTGTAGAAACATTTGAGAGTATGGAGGACGTACCCAACTACTATGCTGAAACCCGATTTAGCTTTTCCGAATTCCGCCAAATCGCCCAAGCAAACATCCCCGGTACAGTGCTAAACGACGGCAACAAGCCTTACTGGATCAGCGACGTGCAATATACAGATTCCGGCAGACTTCACTCTCTCCATATCGGCGGCATCTCTGTCACAGGGGCGCAGTTTCGGCAAATCTTTGGCCTGCGCTCTACTGCCATCACCTTTTTTTTTGACGCAGAGAGCATCAGCCTCCAAACAGGGGGACATGGACATGGTGTTGGCATGAGCCAATTTGGCGCAAACACCATGGCAAACAGAGGCCACCCCTTTTATGAAATTTTGCTCTGGTATTATACCAATGTCACATTCGCCCGCATGAGCGAGGTTTTAGCCCTCCAATAGCGACTACAAACAACATTCTTTATTTTCCTTGCTTTTTCTACAGGAATAGACTATACTCGTATTATGTACAAGTATGTACATAATCCCGCTGATTGACTGCGTATCTTTCAGCACTTATGAGGTATTGTCTATGAAAAAACAAGCTTGTTTCCTCTTAGCTGTATTACTCTTGCTCCTAGCCGTTCTGCCGGGTGCGGCCGCTATGCCTGACATGTCCATTGATGTTTTCTCCGTTACACCGGGAGAGGGCACAAGTCATGACGGTTATCTTGTGGCCGTTCGATACAGTGCTGCGCCCCGTGCCTTACTCTTCGGGTATGAGGTAGAACAAGTTGCCGATCAGTTATACTTAGTCGAATCTGTTGCAGATGCACAGGCTATTTGGTCAGCCCAAGAGCTCTATTTCATAGAACCAAACTATGCAATTGAACTCCACAGCACGCCCAACGATGTTTTATATCCCCGCCAGTGGGAGATGCACATGGTAAATGCGCCCGCCCTCTGGGCGGCAGGTGTTACGGGACGCGGTGTCCGCATCGCCGTAATTGACAGCGGCATTACCCCCGGCCACGAAGACTTAGACCCCCGCCGTATTGCACCGGGGTTCAACTATCTCGCAAATAACACCAACGTGAATGACACCCTCGGTCATGGCACAGGGGTCACAGGGATTATGGTTGCCACCCGGGGCAACCGTCTCGGCATGGCAGGGCTTTTAAGCGAAGCTACCATTGTCCCGCTCAAAGTGTTTGACTCTGCCAGATCCAACCTTTCATACGCAATTCAAGCGATTTACGATGCCGTAGACGTCCACAATGTGGATGTCATGAACCTCAGCTGGGGCATCCTCGGCAGCGGCTTTAGCGTTGCATTGGAACAGGCCGTCCGCAATGCGACGAATCGGGGCGTAATTGTCGTCGCATCTGTTGGAAATGCCGGAACAACCGCCTATTCATACCCTGCTGCCCTTGATCATGTCATCGGCGTAGGCGCAGTTGACCATACACGCACAGTGGCAAACTTCTCTCAACGAAACACCTCTGTCTTTGTCACAGCCCCCGGTGTTGATATCATCACCCTAGGCATACGGGGTCGTTCCCACTATGTCTACCAACCCGGCACCAGCTTCTCTGCCCCTTTTGTCACTGCAATGGCAGCCGCTGCCCGCTCTGTGAACCCCAACATCACCATCTCACAATTTAGAAATGTTTTACAACAAACCGCCGTTCCCCGCGGTACAGGGGGATACAATATCAACTATGGTCACGGTATCGTGGATATGTCACGTTTCCTAGCCCAACTTCCCGGTATCACATGGTTCACCGATATTACCGGCCACTGGGCGACAAATAGCATCCTGTTCGTTGCCCGGAATGGTCTCTTTGAGGGTTCAGGCGGTGCGTTCTCTCCCAATGCTCCCATGAGCCGCGCCATGTTCGTTACCGTCCTTGGCAGACTATACAGACAAATGGGCGGTACGATTCCAAACCGTAACGACACATTTATAGATACCGTGAATAACACCTGGTACAGCCCCTTTGTAGCTTGGGCTGCCGAGAACGGCATTGTGAGTGGTGTAGGCGGCAATCGCTTTGCACCGGACGACAACGTCTCCAGACAACAAGCGGCCGCCATCTTAGCCCGCTTCGTCGAACACACAAGCGGACGCCCGGTAACCGCAAACCCCGCCCGTCTCAACAGCTTCATTGACCGCGACCGCGTCTCTGACTTTGCCGTCATCCCCATGGCATGGGCGGTGGAACAGGGCATCATCACCGGCATTTCAACTTCTGCCGGACAAACACTAGACCCAACCGGCAGTTCTACCCGCGCACAAGTCGCCGTGATTTTAGAGCGGTTTGTGAATCGCATGAATATTCGCTTGCAAGAGGCGGCATAGCAAGTATATAAACAAAGTAGTAGCGGCACAATGCCTTGTCATCTGTAGGGGCAGACCTTGTGTCTGCCCGGAAGGAACGGCAAGCTGACAGGGCAGACACGAGGTCTGCCCCTACAACGAACAACACGATTTACCCATCCGCAGCAAAGCCCCATAAGATCGGGATATCTCCCTGTCTTATGGGGCTTGTTCCTTTTTGAGGCATCCGAAAAATCACCCATAGCGTTTGTATGCTTCAATGATTTTTACAGCTTGTTTCAAAAGTCTTTTCTGATACCTCTTTATAACCACGTCTCCACCCGAAGAAACGGCTGATACAAATAAACCCCTTTCACTCTCTACCAGTAGTATGGTCAAACTGATATTCCCTTTGCTCCAAAAGCTATACTTCTCATATACCAGCATAGCACAACGGAAGTTGTCAAAGGAATAGTCGCTTCTGCTTTCTGCCGCTGGGTCTTCAAATTCTTCGTGTAGCCATGCAAGCAACTCATCAAAATCACCTTGTAAGTGTGTTTCGTATTTTTCCATCCGCTCACACCTCCCAACTCAGCTTCCTACTTCCGTTTCGCCAAAACCTCTTTCAAACGCGCAGGGTCTGCGTTCACAATAAGCTCTTCCGGGAACTGCATCTCTTCTAGGAGTTGGAGCACGAAGCCAAACTCCCCCACCGCTGGGGCAAAATGGGCATCTGACCCGAGGGCGACCATCGTGCCGTGCTTTTCGCAGAGTTTTAATATCTCCCTATAATTCTCCCATGAGTTTTGCCGATGATGTCCGGGCTTCAAGGAGGAATTATTAATTTCAAGTAATACCCCAACCCGCTTCGCCTCTTTCACCACGGCTTCCGTATCAATAGAGACACGCCCATCATCCGGGTGACCAAGGATAGAGATGTTGGGTGTCTGCATCGCACCCAAAAACGCCCGGGTATTTTCCGCTTTACTGCCGGATGGGAACACAATCTCATGGAAAGACGCAATGCCAATATCCATCTGATCTAACATGCTCTGCTCCATGCTGAGTTTGCCGTCAAAATCTATGATATCCGCCTCTACGCCGTAGAGCATCTCCACACCGTGAAGCATCCTGTCAAGAACCCTAAAATTATAAAAATAAAACTTACCGGGCGAACCTGTCATACACGGCGCATGGTCGGTGATGGCGAGCAGGGATAAGCCTTTATCCGCCGCCACTTTCGCGTTTTCCAAGATGGTAGAATATGCATGTCCGGACGCCAGTGTATGGGTATGTGAATCAAGTTTAAGTTGCATGGGAACTCCTTTTTATAGTCAATTGCTGTGCTTGTCTGTTATCACGCGGCCTCCGCTTGCTTTTTGCAAACGGTTTGCAATCGCTTCGCCCAAGTCCGTCGCGTAAAAGGGCTCTGCATAGATCACGTCAAGGTCATGGGCATCAAATTCACGCAGGGCATCGTAGAGCCGCTTGGAGACAGAGGGTAAATCCGCCTTTGACCCACAGGTCAAAATCACCTCTGCCGCATAGCTTGCCGCTTGCTCTTCCGGCACTAAAATACCAACCCGCTTGCCTTCCGCTTTGGCATCTGCAATCACACCTGCAAAATAGGCACGATCCCCCTTTACAAGAAACAAGGGTGCTGACGGCGCATAATGCGTATACTTCATCCCCGGTGACTTGGGGGTAGATTCCGCCTGTTCCAAAGATACCGCCATACACACAGCCCCGATCACGGCCTCAATCTCCGCTTGGGTCACGCCGCCCGGACGTAAGATGGTGGGTGGCGTTGTCGTGCAGTCAATCACGGTGGATTCCAGGCCAATCTCTGTCGCTCCGCCGTCCACAATACCTGCAATCTTGCCGTCTAAATCATCCGCCACGTGTTGCGCTTTCGTCGGGCTGGGTCTGCCGGATACGTTGGCGCTTGGAGCGGCTATGGGCAAGTCCACCGTCTGGAGCAGGGCTAAGGCCACAGGATGCGCCGGGATACGAACACCGACACTTGGCAGCCCCGCTGTCACGCTTTCCGCAATCCCCGCCTGTTTTGGCAAAATGATCGTAAGCGGCCCCGGCCAAAACGCATCCATCAATTGCTGCGCTTCATCTGACACACTCGCGACTACTTGCGGAAGCTGTTCAATAGAGCCAATATGCACGATGAGGGGGTTATCATTGGGTCGGCCTTTGGCAGCAAAGATTTTCGCAATCGCCGCATCACTTGTCGCATCTGCCCCGAGACCATATACGGTTTCCGTTGGAAAGGCGACCACCTCTTCTGCTTGCAAGAGTGCCGCCGCTTCCTCTATGCTTAAGTCAAACTTCGTATTCACGTTGTTTCAATCTCTCCCAGTTCCGCGTTCCGCTTGGCTGATTGCTGCACTGCCTGAATCACAGCCCGCCGAAACCCGCCATCCTCCAAAGCCGCCACTCCGGCAATCGTAGAGCCACCCGGTGAGCAGACCATGTCTTTGAGCACACCCGGATGTTCCCCTGTCTCCATCACCATGGCAGCCGCACCATATACCGCCTGCGCCGCAAATTGTATCGCCTGTGCCCGGGGAACGCCGATTGAAACGCCACCATCAGCAAGAGCTTCGATGAACATATATACAAAGGCAGGCGAACAGCCGGACACGGCAGTCGCTTGATCAAGGAGTTTCTCACTCATCCACTCTGCCGCGCCACAGGGCGCAACAAGCTCTGACAGCGCATTTTTATCTGCTTCTGATACTGCATCATCACAGGACAAGAGCAGTAGCCCCTTGCCAATCAGTGCCGGTGTGTTCGGCATGATACGAATGATGGGATAGTTTGACTCACCCACTATCTTACGCATGGTCTGTATGGTCACACCTGCCAAAATAGAGCAAAGCACTTTCGGCTTGCCCGCTTTCACGGATTCCAGCAAAATCGGTGCAATCTCTGCTAACACTTGCGCCCCGATTTGCGGCTTCACACAGAGAAAGATAATATCCGCCGCCTCAGCAGCCGCTTTATTCGAGGATATTGCATGGCATCCAAGCTCTCTTGCAAGTGCCTCTGCCTTTTCCTGCGCCCAATCTGTTAAGAAAACCTGTTCCGGGTTCACGCCTTGACACGCCGCCCGCAAAATCGCGCCGCCCATCGCGCCTGTGCCGATAAATGCAATTTTTTTCGTCATATCTTTTGCTCCACTTCCGCTTTTGACATAGAATACTTCTATTTTAGCGCATTTCGGCGCAAAAAGAAAGGGCATGTAGAGAATCCCTATTGACAATACACAAATATAGCACTATAATATATCATATAGATATAAATGAGGTGTTCTAATGATTGACTATATTGCAATGGGCATGGTGTTTGACGAGGCGCTCACCGGGTATGACATCAAGCGAGAAATCGAAGCTGGAATTGGAAATTTTTATAAAGCAAGTTACGGCAACTTATATCCTGCTTTAAAAAAGCTTGCTGACAAGGGTTACCTGACTATGACCGAACAGTTACAGGGAAATAGACTGAAAAAATATTACGAGGCGACTGCGCTTGGCAAAACGGCATTTTTAGAATGGCTTTCCTCCCCCTTTGATCTCAATTCCAGCTCAGATTCTCTACTTGCAAGAATCTACTTCTTTGGCGTATTGCCCGAGGACATACGCAAACAGCAATTGCAAGCGTATGAATTGTACCACCAGCAAATCTTACGGAAGCTGCAAGCCCTAGAAAAGCGCCTTTCTGCTTCTATTGCAGATGACAGAGACTACTTTGAGATGTCCACCCTTTATCTTGGCCTCCAGCATCTTGCGGACAGTCTGCGGTGGTTTCAACATATCAGGGAAAAAAAGCCGCTCTCGGCGTTTATTCGGACAGATTTAGAAAGGAACATAGAATCATGACAGTTATCAACATTAGAGAAAACCCCCAATACATGGAACAGGCAATCACCTACATCCAAAGTAAATGGGGCAATCGTAGAAATAAGAAAGTCTATGAGGATTGCATCACAAACAGCATCGATGCAAAAAACTCTTTGCCCGTCTGGTACATACTCCTGGACGGCGATAACATCATTGGGTGCGCAGGGCTTATCACCAATGACTTCATCAGCCGCATGGATCTGTGGCCGTGGCTGTGCGCGCTTTACATCGAGAAAAAATATAGAGGGCAAGGCTTGGGCAATCTGCTTTTGGCGCAAGCGAAAGAAGATGTGGCTAAAATGGGGTTTGACAAGTTATATCTTTGCACAGATCACAAAGGGTATTATGAAAAATATGGATTCTCCTATATCGGGGACGGGCATCACCCTTGGGGAGAAAGCTCTCGTATTTATGCATGCCAGGTGCGGTAATCTGACCTTGTAGGGGCGATCGTCCCGATCGCCCGCGTCCTTATTAGCCAATAAAGCAAACCACGGGCAACCGGGACGGTCGCCCCTACAGGTGCATCCTATCGTTGTAGGGGGCGATGCCCACATCGCCCCGCATCCTCAATTTGCACCGAAACCGAAAGAGCGGGACGATGTACCCGCAGGGCATGATATGGGCATCGTCCCCTACAACGTAACGAATAAGCATTTGCTACGCCTAAAAAACAATCCCGCCTATCAAATTCACACCAAAATCGGCATCTTTGTCTTGACAAAACAACAAAAACAAGTATAATAGAAAGGCTCTGCATTTCGCAGAGTAAATCATCCTTGCTCTCACTGAGATCGTGAGAGCCACTTGTCCAGAAGGAGGTGCAAGACATGGCAAAAATCCAAGAAAAGTACGAGCTAATGGTCATCTTCAACCCAAATGACGGGGACGAAGCTGTCCAAGCGAACTTCGAGAAGTTTAAAACACTGATCGAACAAAACGGTACCATCGACGAAGTGGAAGACATGGGTAAAAGACGGCTCGCCTACGAGATCAACTACATCGCAGACGGGCATTATTACCTCATCAAATTTACTTCAGCCCCGGAATTCCCAAAAGAACTCGACCGTGTACTCGGGATCACAGACGGCATTTTGCGTTCTTTGATCACAGTCCGCCCGGCGTAAGGAGGAGACGTGTATGAATCAAGTTATCCTCATGGGCAGACTAACCCGCGACCCGGAGCTCCGGCATACCCAGTCCGGCTTGCCGGTCGCAAGTTTTAGCTTGGCAGTTGACCGCCGTTTCGGCGGCAGAGATGGAGAGCGTCAAACCGACTTCATTGACTGTGTCGCCTGGCGGCAAACGGCTGAGTTCATGTCCAAATACTTCACCAAAGGCAGAATGTGCGCCGTACACGGAACGCTGCAAATCCGTGACTGGCAAGACAAAGAGGGCAACAAACGCCGGAGTGCTGAAGTCGTGGTAGACAACGTCTATTTCTGCGGCGACAAGCGCGAAGGCGGCGCAAGCGGCGGCGGTGGATACAATCAATACGACGACCGCCATGCCCCACCCATCGATGACGGCTACAGTGCAAGCCCCGCAAGCGGCTCTGACTTTGCCGAACTAGATGACGATGACGGCGAACTGCCGTTTTAATCACCAGTAAACACTTTGTTTCCCTGCCTGCGGCGGGGAAACAAGATAAATCATCAACTATCCAGAATAGGAGGAACTCAAGTTGGCAGAACAACGTGAACACAGAGGCCGCCCAAGAAAGCGGCGTAAAGTATGTCAGTTTTGTGTAGACAAATGTCAGCACATCGACTATAAAGACACGGTAAGACTGAAAAAATTCATGTCTGACCGTAGCAAAATCCTACCCCGTCGGACAACCGGCACATGCGCCGGCCATCAGCGGCAACTCACCGAGGCGATTAAACGCTCTCGTCAGATCGCGCTGATTCCTTATGTGACAGACTAGGTTTTGAAAGCACCAACCCGTGGGTTGGTGCTTTTTCTTTGTGCGCTACCGTTGCTCACTTAAATATGTCTGCACACGGTTTTGGATAATACGTGCCGTGTCTTCTGCAGTGCGGTCACCGGCAAAGAAGGGGGCGGTTTCTTCTTCTATACTGTATTTCACCAACCCAATAAGGAACTTTTTATTTTTGAGAGCGTCAAAGTAAATATGAACACCACAAAATAAGAAAATAAGGAGGAATGGAAATGAAAAAGCTATTGACCACGGCACTTGTCCTGTTGTTTTTATTCGCATTGGTGGGGTGTAATGAGCAAACAGATATCCCCCTTGTGCCGGAAGAAACACCACCAACAGTAGCAGACCTTACATCTGAACCAACGGTGCAAGCAAGCCAAACGCCTACAAACACAGAACCAGGCGTAATTGTGGGAGATATTCTTTTCGACGATATCCCAATAAGCCGTCTCTTTACAGCGCCATTCATTGATATTTTAGGCGAGCCTATAGAGCAAAGCGGTGCATCTTTTTCCTATGAAGGCTTGCTGGTTCAGAGTGGGAACGGTGACCTAGTCGGGTACGACAACATGGCAATCCAGCTAGGTATTTTTGAGCCGTCTTTGAGCCTATTTGAACTAAATGGAATCTCATCAGATGCGACACGAGCAGAGCTAATCACTGCATTTGGCATCCCACATCACGAATCTCATCCCCTTGCGCTCATCTATCGTGTATCTAACCCCACGATTGAATATATGGTGCATTTTTGGTTTAGAGATTGGGATGAGGATTCGTCTGTATCAAATATAAGCATTTTTCGCATTGCGTCAGATGAAGTTCGCCCCATCGTCAGCGCAGTCACTCCAGAGCAGTTGGTGGGAAAATGGCAAAATGACTTGGGTGAGATTCTCATGTTTCCAGATGCAAACTACACACCAGCGCAATGGGTGATGTACGCAACGCCAATCGGCGCATATCGAATCTACGCGATTGCGGATTGTGGCGCACATAGCACTTTTTGGCTTTTCCCTGTTGGAGTTGAGATGATTCGATATAACACAAATGGATCGCTTGTACCAAGTGATACGTCAGTCGTCCGTTTGTATCAACATTCATTTGACGTGACCACCTGTTGCCCTGACGAAGAAATTTTACTAGAACTTTTTTATCGCACTATTGAATAAGCAATTTCTCTTACAAAACGAAATTTTACTTTTATGCGTGTTGTATACGTTGGGAAACGCAAAGATAAAAGCGGACACATCATAGTGAAGTGTCCGCTTTGTCTAATTCTTTATAGGGGAATATCATTTTGTCCTCCGATAAACTTCCCCTTCATATGCGCCACCTACACTACCCTGAAATACCCTAAGAAGGTTTGTCGAGGACTCCCCCACTCAGGGTTGTTTCTGTTGGTGGGGGGGCGCTCATCTACTTGCCTGCTCTGATTCCCACCTACAAAGGTTATGTTATTTCCACTTACTGAGGCAACGAAAGCAATGTGATCTTGCCAAAGAACGATATCTCCGGGCAAGACGTTAGCGGCTGCGACCGGATTCCACCTGCCATGATTTGGGGTGGTAGCCCAGTTTCTAGCCCAGGCGAAATTCCACCCCGAACCGATGGGTGCGTTGTTTAGATGCACGTTTCCATTGTATACAACATGGTTGGCACGTCCAACTTGTTGAAGAACCCACGCAGCAAAATCACCGCACCAGTGTCGTGAAGCATCGGTTCCAGCTGCGCCTCGAGTAAATGGGTTGCGCTGAGAAGTGCCCGCATCTCTCACGAATATTTGTGACCTAGCGATCATAACTATATTTTCCCTGAGGGTGCCTGTCAGCCCCGGCATTGGGTTGCTCCTGTTGCGGTCTGCCTCCGTTATTTCAACAGTAAACTCTCGCTCGCTCCAACGTTCTACTGTGCCGAACACTGATGCAACAGCAAGTCTGTACCGATGCCCCGGAAGCAGCTGAGTGATTGCTACTGAAGTATTAACTGAAGGAAGAGCGATGGAGCGCCTGTTGATATAGAGATGATTGGTGGTAATGTTTCGCAATGAAACTAGGTATGATGTTGCCCCTGCAACCGCATTCCATCTGATTGCCAAGGTTTGCCGTGGAACTCTTGCGTTAGCCGTTGGGGCTGTTATCGTAGGAACTGGCGTGGCGATATTCTGCACTCGGAAGAGCCGATGAGGTGATGCCCATCGAGTCACTCCGCCGACTACCGAAGCAATTGCAAACCTGTATTGATGTCCCGGAGTGAGCCGATTTACGGCTATTGTCAAACTGTTTGCCCCCACAGGAAGACTGGTCTCTGGAACAAGCAAGGCATCAGTAACGGTATTTCTAAGTGCTACGATGTACCTTGCATTAGCTACCAAATTCCAGCGAATAGTTAAGGTTTGCAGCGGAACGGTTGCGTTTTGACCGGGGAATGTAACCGTTGGCGCCACATTCAGTGGTGCAATGGTCACCCCGTCCGAAAAGACTTCTGCTCCAAAGCTCTGGACTTCCCCAAGTGAATCTTCCGTGAGATACTCTGATTCTGGGGATGCATAGTCCTCTGAAAGATACTCCGGCTCTTGGTACTCAGAGCTTCCCGGGAACTGTTCTGGCTCACAGCCTCCACAGCCCTCTGGCATATAGACATCTTCCATCGGTACGGGTTGTTCTTGGAACGCCTGATCCATATTATCTGGATTTCCATAAGCGTCCATGTGGTCTTGATAATTGTTACTCATTTTTTTGTTCCTCCTAATTTTTATTTTTTGTTCGGAAAAGTGGGATGTAGTTATCTGGACGTAACGACAAGTTTGATCTGCCCAAAATCAAAAGTGCCGAACTGTTTTCCTGTTTTCCTCCCTATTTATAAAAGAGAAGTGACCCAGTCTCTTTGTAAACTAAGTCACTTCGTTTTTTTATTTTCGCCAAATTGTTCTAGCACAGCTTTGATCTTTTCGGGTAGTGGTAGACCCAAATTCGAGGCATTTTCCAAAATACTAATCGCCTCATTTGCCGAGTAAAAGGCAATCACTACTGATCGACAGGTATGTCCGCTTCCAATAATCGAAATGTCAATCAAGTTCCCCACGGCAACCATAACTAAGATCATAACCTTCTTGCCAATACCACGGAAGCCGATATTGCTGGATAATTTTTTGGTTTTTATCGCAACGACTATTCCGCTTATATAGTCTAAAACCATAAAGGCAAACAATGCGTAAAGCATATAGTCAAAACCGCCGAATCCCCAGCTAAGGATGGAATAAATCAAAGTCAGTGCTATTCTAATCTGGCTTGGCTCAAGGCTCATGTTAAACCCTCCTCACTGTAAAATTCTTTGAGCTTTTTGATCGCTTTTAATTTAGTTTGGTTGATGTTTTGTCTGCTGACACCAAGCTTTGCTGCAACTTTTTCAACTGGCTTGTCCACTAGACAACATAAGGAAAACACTTGAAATTCTTTTTCTGTTAGCACCGTCTTTATCTCAGCTACGTACATATCTGCATATGTGTCCGAGTGAGCATGATGGGCTTCCAAAATAGAATCTATTTCCTCTAGCAAGATTTCATTCTGAGGCTTTCCCTTTTTCTTAGATATATGGATATACGCATTGTGTACGGACTTAGCAATATAAGGCACGAGCACCTTATTAGACGAATTACGAAAATTTGTAGGCTTCATGGAATGAATTAACTCAATGAACGCAAGTGTCATTTCTTGTTTCGCATCCTCATAGTCAAGGTTTAGTTTCCACGCATACTTGTTAAGTATCGGCTCAAACTGCTTCAACAAAAGTAACAAGGATTCGCCATCCCTGTTTTGGGCGGCTTGTATCGTGTCAAACAAAACAACATGGGCAATCATATTCCCTCCTTTTCCGCAAAATCCGGTGTGGAAAAGCGGCCTTGACTATCAAAGAGGGGTTCTTATCTTGATTTGTAAACGTGCGTTAGAAAATATCAGCTCCTTTCTTTTATGGGCATGGAACATGAATGCCATACGGATAAAATATGACTTATCTATGGAAAAATAAAATAAAGCGCGTCACCTTCTTTTGAAGGGACGCGCTTTACTGCGTTATGTGCGAGGTATTAAGTTATAACTCCAGCATTGAACTAGCTCATGAAGTACATGCGCCTCCCATGCGTTGTAGTATCTGGCATAAAATGCATCTTGTTTATGATGACGAATTTCGGTCTATTTTGTTCCAACTAATTATATCATACGAACAACCGTGCCAACTACATAGAACCCGATTTTCCTATTTCCGCATGTTTTCTGGTGATTTCTTGCACCAAAACGCATAAGCCCCTCCAAATCCCATACACTATAAAAGGACAACCCCATCAAGACGAAAGGCATTTTAAAAAATTGCAAAACAAGAAAAAACTAACACTCGACCTATCCCTGATTTACTTCCTCAACCTCACCTTTCTCTTACTTGCCCGCTTTAGTATGTAGCAATGCATATTCCGCCCGCTTTCGGAAATAGTAAGCAGGAAACCAGCTATACAGAATTCTGTGTGAAAGGAATGGATTAAATTTATGATTATGGATCGAATCGCACTGATCCTTGCGATTATTGGTGGACTAAACTGGGGCAGTGTAGGTATTTTTGGCTTTGACATTGTCGCCGCCCTCTTCGGCGGTTCTGCAAGCGGTCTCAGTCGTGTCGTATACGCCTTGGTTGGCCTCTCAGCCCTTTGGTGCATCTCGCTTCTGTTCCGCGAGCGAGAGGTCGCAGACGAAACCGCATCCAGACACTAGCTCACCCAGAGCCCGGGCATTTCGTACCACGGGCTCTCTACATATGATAAGTTCAGTTGTCAGCCGGGTTTTACCTTTTTATAAACCATCTATGCATAATGCAAGTATTCTTCCACAAACTTGCATGTGGAAAACTCTGTGGAAAATGTGTGAAACTATTTATTTTGCAAGCATCCCTCCCGTGAAACATGACATCACGGGTAGAATTCCCATTGTATAACCTCAAGTTGTTCTTTCCTGTTTGCAAGTATTCTCGCACCTCTTTACAAGGCCGTCCCACTTATGCTACAATGTTAGTTAATCTACGTATTTTGCGTATAAAGGAGAATGTGTCATGTCTAATTATGTCCTCATAGCAAACAATACCTGCGACCTGCCGGAAGAACTTTTAAAAGAACTGGATGTCACCGTCCTGCCCCTTGGTTTTACCATTGGTGACGATAACTACAAGACCATGCCGGTCAAAGAGTTTTACCAAAAAGTCCGCGAGGGTGCGATGCCGTCCACAAATGCCGCAAACGTCGGCGAATATGTCGATCTCTTCGAGCCTGCTTTAGAGGCCGGGAAAGACATTTTGTGCCTTGCCTTCTCTTCCGGGCTATCCACTACATATAATTCAGCGGTAATCGCCGCTGAAGAGATGGCGGAAAAATACCCGGATCGCAAAATTCTACTGGTAGACACCCTAGCCGTCTGCCTTGGCGAAGGCCTTTTGGTACGCGGCGCTGCGGAGCGCCGTCTTGCAGGGGAATCCATGGAAGCAGTACGGGATTGGGTTGAAGAAACAAAACTCAAAGTCGCACACTGGTTCACCGTCAATGATCTGGGTCACTTAAAGCGGGGCGGCAGGATTTCAGGCGCACAAGCTGTCATCGGCGGTATGCTGGGCGTGAAACCAATTCTCCGGGTCAATGACGAGGGCCGTCTTGTCTCGGCCGGCAAAGCCCGGGGACGTGCCGCTGCTTTGGCTGAACTACAAACGCAATTAGAGAAAAGCGGCGTAAACTTCGCAGAAGAAACCGTCTATATCGCACACGCTGACTGTGAAGAAGACGCACTCAAATTCGCCGAAGAAGTGCGCGTGAAGCTTAATCCGAAGGAAGTTTTCGTAAACTTTGTCGGCCCGGTTATCGGATCACATACCGGCATCGGTGTAATCGCAGTGCTCTACCTTGCAACAGGCCGGGAATAGAATATCCAAATAAACTTACAGCAAGTGCCGCCGAGGGATTCGGCGGCACTTGTATTTTTTGCCTATTCGGTGTAAAATAGCGAGGAATTTCCTTTGAGCGGACTGGTTCTGTTTGCAGACAAGCGATAATACCTATACTATTGAGACAAGGTCTCAATTTGATGATCTGGAGGACGTTTCTTTGACTAACGCAAGGCAAAACAAAGGCTACCTACACGGTGCTGCCATTTTGGCGGCGGCTGTCGCCATCGTAAAGCTCTTCGGTGCGATTTACCGCATCCCGGTCTTTAATATTCTGGGTTCAGAGGGGTTTTCCACTTTCTCTGTGGCACATGCCATCTATGTGTTCCTGCTTACCTTGTCTACCGCGGGTCTGCCGGTGGCACTCTCTAAAATGATCTCCGCCTCCCATACCCTCGGGCGCGGCACACAGGTAACACGTACGTTCCGGGTTGGCCGCAATGCCTTTTTCTTGCTCGGCGTTGGCGGCTTCCTCATCATGGCCTTGTTCTCCCAACAGCTCGCTGATTTAAGTAACAACGCAGATGCGGCTTTGCCTATCTTAGTTCTCTCCCCCGCTATGCTCTTCGTCTGCCTGCTTTCCGCCTATCGTGGGTATTTCCAAGGTTTCTCCAATATGATCCCAACCTCCGTCTCCCAAATTATCGAGGCGGCGGCACGGTTATTTTTAGGTCTCGGTCTCGCTTGGTATCTCTCACAGACACAAGATAACGAGGCAGTCACAGTCGCGGGCGCAATCTTCGGGGTCACAATCGGCACTGCCATTGCTGCTGTCTATCTCTTTGCCTGCAAACACAAAATGGATCGCCGCGAAGTTTTACCCGATACAGACACGCGCACAGATTCCAATCGCCATATTCTGCGCAACCTGCTTCGCATCGCCGTCCCCCTATCGCTGGGGGCTTCTATCTTGGGCATCATCACCATTATCGACAATGCCATCATTCTGGGCAGACTGCAATCAGCAGGCGGGCTTTCCTCCAGCTACGCACAGCATCTGCATGGCACATATACCTCAACCATGTCTCTGTTCAACCTACCCTCTTCTTTCATTATCCCGATTACGATTGCCTTAATCCCCGCTATCTCAGCTTTCCTAGCCCGGGGCGACAAGGCTTCCGCCAAGAAAACAGCGGAGTCGGGCATTCGTGTTACCTGTCTCCTAGCCCTCCCCGCAGCGGCAGGGCTCACCGTGTTAGCTACGCCCATTATGTACACCCTCTACTATGGCAACTTCGCCGAACAAGGACCGGGATTGATGGCATGGATGGGCATCGCGGCCTTTTTCCTCTGCTTCTTCCAAGCCACAAACTGCGTCTTACAGGCCTATGGCTTCCAGCGATATACCCTCTATACCCTGCCCATCGGCGGTTTGGTAAAACTCGGACTTAACTGGGTACTCCTGGCTGACCCCCGCATCAACATCTATGGCGCGGCAATCAGCACGGTGGCCTGCTATGTGGTCATCAGCGTTATGAATGTTGTCCTCGTCAAACGTAACATCCCAAACCCGCCCAGCTTCCGCAAAATCTTACTGCGCCCTATGCTCTGCACCGCCGTCATGGCGTTCGCCGCCTGGGCGAGTTACGGTCTGATCGCCCAACTGGTCTTTGATCCCCTTGCAAGTACACACGGCAGGCTACCCTATACCATCGCACTCACAGGGGCAATCGGTGTGGCAGGAGTCGTCTATTTGGTGCTCATCATCGCCCTTCGCGCCCTTACACTGGAAGACATGCAAATGTTGCCCAAAGGCGAAAAATTGGCAAAGATATTACGAATTCGTTAAATAAAACCCGAAAACGCTTCATTTTACTACAAATTTTCACGGAAATTCAAGAAATAGCTTGCATATAGGGGGAAAGTATGGTAGATTTTCAATGTACCAAATCTTATACCGTCGAAGACCTGCGGGAAATCATCGCTTTGCTTCGCTCTGACAAGGGTTGCCCTTGGGACAGAGAACAGACCCATGAGAGCATCCGGCGCAATTTCCTAGAGGAAACCTACGAAGCCTGTGAGGCGATTGATTCCGGCGATACAGATCTCCTCCGGGAAGAACTGGGCGACGTCTTGACCCAAGTCATCTTCCACGCCCGAATCGAGGAGGAAGCCGGAAACTTCAATTTGGACGATGTAGCAGACGTAACCTGTAAAAAGCTTATCTTCCGCCACCCTCACATTTTCGGAGACGCACCGGCAGGAAACGCAGACCAGGTTCTGCTGGCATGGGACGAGCTCAAGCGCCGTGAAAAGCGCCATGAGACCGTTACACAGGCCATGGACGCTGTGGCGAAAAGTCTCCCCGGTACATGGCGGGCAGAAAAGGTGCAGGCAAAGGCAAAAAAAGTCGGCTTCGACTGGCCGGATGTATCCGGCGCATTGGACAAGCTCCGGGAAGAGACGGACGAGCTGCAGGAGGCTATCCGGCAAAAATCCGGCATCGCGGAAGAAGTGGGCGATCTCTTATTCTCTGTCGTGAACCTAGCGCGTATGCTGGACATTGACCCGGAAGAAGCCCTGCATAACACCACAAACAAGTTTATCCGCCGCTTCGACTACTTAGAGCAGCGCGCCATCGAACAAGGGCGGGATCTAAGTGATATGACCCTCGATGAAATGGAAACTCTGTATCAAGAGGGCAAAACCAGGCTTTAAAGTGTAACGCACTTTTTAGTAAATAAATAAGACGGCACAGCCGTCAACGTTATTATTTAGGAGGAATTTCAGAATGAACAAAGCAGAACTCATTGCTGTAGTTGCAGAGAAAGCAGAACTATCTAAAAAAGACACAGAAAAAGCAGTCAATGCCTTAATCGAAGCAGTTACAGAAGGTCTTCAAAAAGGCGAAAAAATCCAACTTGTTGGCTTCGGCGGTTTTGAAGTAAAGCAACGTGCAGCACGCATGGGTAGAAACCCAAAAACAAAAGAGCAAATCCAAATCCCAGCTTCCAGCGTTCCTGTGTTCAAAGCCGGTAAAGCGTTCAAAGACGCGATTGACAAGAAATAAGATTCCATTTACAATAAAAACCGTCTCCACTTGGAGACGGTTTTTTCTTATCGGAATGTTACCTAAGAAAATATGCGTTTGTGTTTTCCCCGCCGAAAGCGGGAAAACACAAACAAGCCTAAAACGAACACTTTCTTTAGGAGGATAAAACCCATGCGTTTAGATAAATATCTCAAAGTCTCCCGCCTCATCAAACGCCGCACCATCGCAAATGAGGCCTGTGACAACGACCGTGTCCTGGTAAACGGCAAGCCCGCCCGTGCGTCATACGCAGTAAAAGTGGGTGACAAAATCCAGATCCAGCTTGGCGCGCGTGTGACAACGGTGGAGGTGCAGAGTATCTCCGAACACGCCCCAAAGGATATGGCTTCTGCCATGTATCGGGAGATTTAAGTGCGCCTGTTTATTCCACGCCGGTAAATCGCTCAAAGATTTCGCGAGATACAGATAACACCTCGTCTCGATTGTCCACGCTCACAAAATGTCCCGCGTCAGGTACAAGGAATAAAGCCAGATCCGGCGCATGGATGGTTTTTAGGTACTCCTCAAGCGGCGCAACGGTGACTTGATAGTCCTTTGTACCATGGATGAAATACACCGGCACTTGAAAGTCCGTCAGCGATTCTGCGCTGAATGTTAAAAGAAATTCCATGATATGACGGCTTAGCTTTTTTGCTTTCATCATAGCAAGCACGTCCGTTAACTTGAAAATTGGGCTCTTTGAAAAAATGTCTTTTATCTTTTGTTCATCCAGCCAAAGCCCATACTTCTTTTTCAGTTTCACAATGACCTTTGCCGCCCGGTCATAGTCCTGCACAGTAGAAACATTGCTTGGATAATCCCCCAGCCGACTGAGTTTTTGATGGTCTGCTGGGTTTTCCTTTGTCAGTTCCAGCAAGTGATGAAACGTTTCTTTTTCACTCTTCATCAGATCAATTACTTGTCCTACACCTATGTAAAAAAGCACATCCTCCGGGTGCTGCTGGGTATACAGCAAGCCCAGCACACTGCCCCAGGAATGGCCGGAAATGATAATCCTTTCCTTTTGATACTTCTCTTTTATGTAGCGCACCGTTTCTCTCAAGTCCGCCATCAGTTGCAGCGGGGTGACATCCTGCCCTTTCGTCGGATTCTTGCGCAAGGTCTTCCCCGCACCCCGCTGGTCATAATAGACAGATGTGAACTCCGGCGTTTCCGGCTCGACATAATAGGCAAATTGCGCCTCAGACTGTCCCGGCCCGCCGTGGATCACTAGCATGACCTCTTTATCGGGTGCAGCGGGATAGTGTAAAAAATACTGTTCGATGCCCTTGATCGTGACATACTCTTGTGTATAGATTCGCCCTCTACTCATTCGGTTAATCCCCCTATCTCGTCCTCTTGCCATGTAAATTCCGAGAGCGGCTTTTGTGCTTCGATGTGCCTGAACCAGCGGATGTTGTATTGCAATGTGTTGATACCGTAGTAAAGGGTGGACAGCATAAAGTAATTGGCTTTATCCGCGTCGGAAAGTTGCTTTTCTATTAGACGAAGCTTCTGTAAAATTTGCCGGTTGTGCTGTTCATATGCTTGCAATTGCTGCGTCCGCACCTCCGCAGGCAGTTGATCGAAAAAGTATATTTTTGCTAATAGCGCCCCCGGTCTGAATTTGAAATCAGGCGGGGAGGAAAGCCAGTCAAAAAAGGTGGCTCTGCCCAGCGCTGTGGCCCTATAATATTTTTTCACCCTGTCTCCATGTAGTTGTTCAGTCATGCTTAAGTAGCCCTTATCCACGACTTTTTTCAAGGCCAAGTATATGCTTCCATAACTCGCCTTGTAAAAAAAGCTGATTCCAGATTCTATCTCTTTTTTGATGGCCTCCCCGGTCAATACCTCATCGAGAACCAGGCCGATCACAATGTAGTCAAACATGAAAGCTTCCCCTTTTTAAGATATATCTATACAATATATGATATCGTATAGATATATTTGCTGTCAATAAAAAACAGGTCGGCATATCTTGCGCCGACCTGTTTTCCTTTAATGCTCCATCTGCCGTCCCAAAAAGCCTGCCACTGTTTGGGCGAGCTTGTGCTCTACCTCGCCCAGGGCTTGGCTTACATCTGTGACGAGGAACATCACACAGCCCATCACATCACCCTCTGAGAGTATGGGGGCTGCGATGGAGAGGCCGTATTTCTCTATCCCGTCCGCCGCTGGGAACAGTCCCTCCCCGGGGGAGAGGACATAGACCTGCCGTCCCTCCATGATCTGCTCTAACTCCCCTGAAATGCGGCGTTCCAGCAGTTCTTTCCGGGGTGCACCTGAGATGGAGATGATAGTGTCTCGGTCACAGACCGCCGTAATACAGCCGGTGGTCTTTGAGAGGGTCTCGCAGATTTGTCCGGCGAAGTCGGCAAGTTCTCCCATGGGGGAGTATTTCTTGAAAATGACCTCGCCGTCTTTCTCCGTGTAGATCTCCAGTGGGTCACCGCTACTGATAACATGGACACTGAGAACCTTATCCGAATGGCCTTTGCTCTTCTGGATAATACGGTTTTCGATATTCCCAGTGCCCAACTCAAAATTTACAGCATCCTCCGGGATTGTGCCTGTTTTGAGGATCGCGTCAATGTCAGCTTTGAGTTGGATTTCGATCCGATCTTCGTAGACGACCAGCCGTTCGATGATGAGCTGCAAGTCCGTCTTGTCCAGCTTTTCCTTTTCGAGAATGTCATCAAAAATGTCGAGCGCCGTTTTGGTGATGCGATTGACTTGGATGATATTGTTTCGCCGATTAGAAGATTCTTCTAGCTGATGCGTTAGCCCATCAATTCTGGCGACGAGCTCAGCAATCATCTCTTGATACAGTTCTTCAATGATCGTCTCCCGCTCCGGGTTGTCATTGATTTCTTTCGCCTGCCGCCGAAGCAACATTTTCATTTCAGCTCTGGCGGCATCAATGTGGCTTTGTAGTGTTTCCACAACATTGGTGCTCACTTTGACAGCCTCTTGCTCGTTCTTAAGCGATTCATTGAGCTTGTCGAGCATATCTGCCGAGTTGTCCCGCACCTTACGGATATAGTCCTTCATTAAGCCGTCTAGCACGTCTACACGCGTGGTATGCGCCGTGCATCCTTTTAGTGCCCGCTTATGATACGCACCGCAAATATAGGCGGGATGCAAGCCTTGACGGTTCCTAGCGAACATCGGCTCGCCGCAGTCGCCGCACCAGATAGA
>Ga0131853_10001757_pt1 | contig 38702 bp, 43 predicted proteins | sample TergutLab28metaG_FD_92764 | JGI IMG/M metagenome (GOLD analysis project Ga0131853, IMG submission 92764) | Labiotermes labralis P1 segment gut microbial communities from Petit-Saut dam, French Guiana - Lab288 P1 (version 2) (version 2) | ecosystem: Host-associated > Arthropoda: Insects >... | reverse complement strand
CGGTGCAAAGAAACGACCGTTTTCTTACACCGCTTTTAGAAATTGTGTTTTAGTTCAATTAAATTTAAAGGAGTTTTTATGATTTTCAAAAAGAAGAGTTTTCTTGCTGTTGCAACGATGTTTGTAGCGAGTATGATGTTGTTTATGGTGGGATGTAGCGAGGATGAGACGCCTATTACCGGTAATAAATTTACCGTTTCATTTGAGTCTAACGGAGGTTCTCTCGTGTCTCCCAGAGAAGTTAACGAAAATGCCCTTGTTGTCAGACCTGCTGATCCGACAAAAGATGGGTATAGACTTGCCGGTTGGTACAAAGAGGCAGGTTTGAATAATGCTTGGAATTTTTCAAGCGACAGAGTTACAGGCGACATTACACTTTACGCCAGATGGGTAGAAGTGGTTGAGGCATTCGGTATTTGGGGGCTTAACGTTTATGGACCTGCAACTATTGAGAATTTTTATGTAGGCGATGTAAACAGCAGACGTCAGGCAGCTTGGACAAGCAAGCTTGCTCAAAATCCTACAGGTGAAGCTACTTCAGATCCGGATGCTTGGCCCGGCGCATTCGGAAGAATATCATTCGACATAGAAGGCAGAGAATTGTCTCTTCAAGCGACAGACCAAATTCTTATAGAGTATCACGCAGAATTTTTTCACGTTTTACAATTGACTAACAATGCGACTTCGGGAATACAAGCAGAAGCTCCGTTCCGTGCGATACTTCCCGCAACAAACCCTGATGGTATAGAAACGCTCAGAACGCTTACTTTTGATGTATCAAGCGCCGCACCTGCTTCCGAATTGTGGGTAGATGCTGACGGTAATTGGACTGACGGCTATAACATCACCGCAGAAGAGGCTGTTTCGGGTTATCATTTCCGTCTTCCCGAGTGGGTTAGATGGACTTGGCCAAATGCAGAAAACAGATACACACTTAATGCCGCAAATGTTATCGCATTTGAGATTGGTATCTTGTCGGCAGATATGCCCAGAGAAGGAAGTATCGTTATCACAAAATTGGAAATTATTCGTGCAAGTGGTAATATAAACCTTTTAGGCGACGATGAGATTGAAAATGATGACTAATTAGTTTTAGTGTAGTTTTAGGTTTAATAAAAAAGCGGGCGGGAAACGTTCCGCTTTTTTTATTTGTGTTTATGATTTGAAGCATTGACTTTACGACGTGTATTTTAGTATATTATAGTGTAGAAAAACTCAAAATAAGGGGAGGGTTCTTATGTTTTTTAAAGGGAGAACGGCTATTTCTTTGGCTTTTGCGGGGGCAATAATGCTTACAGCAACACTTTCGGCTTGTCAGCAACGACAACCGCAAAGCGAAGTTCCGACAGGCGGCTCGGTAATAAGACCGAGTGAGTGGACTAAAGAACAACTTCGGCAGGACATTGTCGAAATGTACAACAGATACCGAGACAGGTATTTGGGGCAATCCGAAAACGGGAAGCATTTTTTCATCAGAGCGACAGGAACAGGAACAAACGGCGCGCACGCAATAACAATCAGCGAAGCGCACGGCTACGGAATGATGATTTTTGCGCTTATGAACGGCGCTCGCGGCGATGAAAGAAAGATTTTTGACGGAATGAACAGATTGCGCAGAGTGCAGAAATCGGTCGCTAATCCAAATCTTATGTCTTGGGTGGTTTTTGACGTAGAAAGCGACGACCCCATTGCAGAAATCGTGGATTGGACAGTCCCGGGCGGGCATTGGGACAGATTTGGCAGAAGCAATTCGGCAACCGACGGCGACTTGGACAACGCATACGCGCTTCTTTTGGCGTACAGAGTTTGGGGCGCGCAAGAATACTTGGATGACGCAAAAGCGATTATCGCCGCCATAAAAGAGTCGCAAATGGGTGCAAATTCACGCAGACCAAAACTCGGCGACTGGTCGGCAAGCGAGCTTAATACAAGAACTTCGGACTGGAGACCTTCGCATTTCAGAGCGTTTTACAACGCAACAGGCGACCGTTTCTGGCTCGAAGCGGCAGACACTGTTTATGCGCTTTTGGCAGAAGTATCGCACCCCATCACAGGGCTTATTCCCGATTTTGTAACAGGGCAAAACCCTGCATTTCCCGACCCTACAGGCGGCGGTGTAACGGGCGAGCATAACAAACACCATTTTGCATATAACGCTTGCAGAACCCCGTGGTTTTTGGCATTAGATTACGCGCACAACGCAACTCCCGAAGCAAAAGCGCAACTTAACAGAATTATCGCGTGGCTTGCCGAATACAGCAACAAAAACATAGCGAAATTCGCTTCAATGCGAAGATTAGACGGCACCCGCATAAGAATGGACGGGAGCGCTTCCGACGAAATTCTCTACAATACGGTGGTTTTCATTTCTCCGCTCGCCTCCGCTATGATTGCGAATAAAGACAACCAAGAATTTTTGAACATTACCTACAACGCCTTAATAACAGGTAATCCTGCAAGCGCCTATAACGCATATTCGGCGGCAATTCAGTTGTTGAATATGATTTTGATTACAGGAAATTGGGACGCACCTCATTGGGCGCTTCAGAGGTAAGAGGTAGAAAAAAATGGATAAAAGTATTGGTTTTCCGTATATTGAAGTGGACTTGGAACGAATAAAGGAAAACCTTTTTGAGATTTGCGCCAAAACACGAAAAGATGTTAGTCAAGTTATTGCGGTTGTTAAAGATAACAGTTATGGACTTGGCGCAGGCGCAATTTCAAAGCTTCTGCAAGATAACGGCGTAAAATGGTTTGCTGTAGCGACAATCGACGAGGCAATCTTTTTACGCCGACATAATATTTCAGAAAACATTTTAGTGCTCGGCAACACCGATGAATGCGATTTTGACATAGCCGAAAAACTAAACATCACTCTTTCAATAATTGATAAAACGCAAATCAAAAAAATAGAGAACTGTTTACACCGTAAAATTTCACAAAATATAAAGTGGCACATAAACATAGACACAGGAATGCACCGCGACGGAATTTTGTGCGAAGACATATCGGAAAACGCCGAAGTAATGCGCGAGTTAAACGCAATAAAGTCAGTAATTACAGGTGTTTACACGCATTTTCACTCATCCGACAGTGAAGAGCAAGCCGGTGTTTCATTACAACAAGAGAAATTCAAAAGCGCAGTTTCGGCTTTGCAAAATGCGGGATTTAATTTTGACATAATTCATACTTCAAACAGCGGCGCAATCTCTTATTCCGACATTGCCGAAAATGAATTTATTCGTCCCGGGGTTTTGCTTTACGGCTGTCGTCCCGACCCAAGCAGAAATCCGGAAATGAACATTGGCGAGGCGGCAAAAATCTGTTCAAGAATAAGCAGTATTCGCAAAATAAAAAAAGGCGAAGGCGTAAGTTATGGTCATACTTGGCTGGCAGAAAAAGATACGCAAATAGCAACAATATCAATGGGTTATGCCGACGGCTTCCCACGGGCAACGGTTGCCTCCCACTCGACGGTCGTGGCTCATTTTGTAGTAAGGGGCTTAACTGAACGTTTTCCGGTTGTCGGACGAATTACAATGGATTATATAATGCTTGATATTGGCGACAATACTGAAATTAACGTTGGCGACGAAGTTTTCCTTGCAGAAAGCATAGATGAATTAGCGCTTAAAGCAGGAACAATCGGCTACGAATTACTATGCAAATTCGGCGGGTTGATGAACCGCAAATATATATCAAACGGAAATACGGTAGGGGTGAGCAGACGGGAGTTGTTCTGAATGCCGAATTTTTGAACAAATTAAGTCTCAAAAAAATGCCCGCAGCCTGTTATCATTATTGGCTTTACTCCAAATTTTTCTGCAACGTTTATTGATTGCTGTGGCGAAATAATCTTATCATTTTCGCCGTAAACAACATTTATGTTTGAATTTTGCGGGATTTGCGAATGTTTAATTTCGGTGTTTTCGAGAAAATCAAGTCCTGCCAACAATTCTTCTTCGGTATAATAATCAGTATTAACTAAATCCTTGGGAATGCCGCATTTACGCGCGAATAATTTTAGTGCAACTTCCTTGTTTTGAATAATGTTTTGCCTGAGTTTTTGCAGTTCGTCGATTGCCCCATACTTAAAAGTAGGGGAGTAGAGAATAATTTTCTTTGCCTTGATTTTATCCATCACGCCCAAAGTGATAATTGACCCCATCGACCAAGAAATTAACGTTTTTATTTCTTGCGGAAATATTTTATCGATATTTTGCGCAATATTTTCTATTGTTTTATATTCGGCGACAATTTTTGTCGAATCGATAGAATTTGTTGCTGTTTGCGGTGGTGGAAACGCCCAACCCGAAATAAAACATCTCATATTTATGTCCCTTCGGGAGGAGATGCGAGGCGTCGCGTCTCTACATTTTGGGTGATTGAAATTATTTTGTCCAAAATTTTGTCGTCAACGTCCGAATTCAGCGAAATTCTGCATCTTGCTGTGTTGGCAGGGACGGTGGGCGGTCTTATTGCGGGGATATAAATGCCGTTTTCCAAGAATTTCTTCGACAAATTAAGCGCATTTTCGTTGCTTCCGACAATTATCGGGATGATTTGGCTTTGGGAATTGCCGAAATTTATGTTGATTTCTTTTAGTTTTTGTCTGAAATTTTCGGCTTTCAGCAATAAGTCTTTGCCTAAATTTTTGTTTTCGCTTAAATATTCAATCGCGGCAATATTCCAAGCCAAAATTGACTGCGGCAGAGCCGTTGAAAAAATGAGAGGACGGCATTTATTTATCAAATACTTTTTTATAGTATCACTGCATTGCAAATACGCGCCCATTCCTGCTATTGTTTTGCTTAAAGTTCCCATTATCAGCAGGTTGTCGCTTTTAATTTCGCTTAATGCTTTAAGCGAATGCGCTTCGTCAAGCAATAAAAATGCGCCGTATCGTGCTGCAATTTGTATTAGTTGTGCCACATTTGCAACATCGCCGTCCATACTGAAGACTACATCGCTGATAATTAGTTTTTCACTTGCAGTATTACTTTGCAATAAGTCCTCTAAGTGCTTGTAATCGCAATGGTTAAAGCGAAAATGTTTTGCGCCGCTCAAACGAATACCGTCAACTATTGACGCGTGGTTTAGGCGGTCGCTGAAAATCGCCGAATTTTTGGTTGTAAGCGCCTGAATTATGCCCAAATTTGCAGTAAAACCCGAATTGAAAAGCAATATATGCTCGCAATTTTTCCATTTGCGGATTGTTTCTTCTAACTGCTCAAAGAACGGCGTATTTTGCATAACAAGGCGGCTTGCAAGCGCCCCGAAAAGATTATTTTGGCACAATTCTTTTGCTCTTTCGTTTATTTGCGGATTTGCGTGCAGGTTAAAATACGAATTATGCGATAAATCGGTGGCTGAGCCTGTCGAAGCCACCCGAATTTGCGGAAATGCCCGCAACTGCGAGTTTTCGGACAAGATTTTCAACTCGTTTTCAAATCTATTTTCGGCAATCGGTTTCATTTTTTCTCCAAAATGTAAAAAAGCGTTCTGTAATTATGAATTATTTCGCCGTTTGTAAACGTATTTTCGTATTCTTTCACAAAATCTTTCAAAATTTTAGGCGAAAGAACTTTGCCGCCGTGATTTGTTGCGCCGATTTTTGAAATACTTTTAAGGGCAAAATATCCGTCCGAGAATTTTTGCGAAAATGTTTTGCTTTCACTTTTGGAAACTGTAAAACCTGTCTTTTTCAATAAATTTTCAAAATAAATTTTATCGAAAAATGAAACTTGCGACAAAATATCGAATTTTTTTTGTGTTTTTTGCAAATTTCCAAGCGTGCCGTTTTCAAAAACAGAACACATAAATTTTCCGCCGTCGTTTAATATTTTATAAGCATTGTTAATTAAATTTTCTATATTTTTACTCCATTGCAAAGCCGAACACGAAATTATTCCGTCAAAAGAATTATTGGCAAACGGCAAAAAGTCGAAATCGCAACAAACGGATAAGTTTGAGGAAAAAGCAATGTCCGCGGTAATAATATTTATGTCTGTTTTTGGGAAATTTTCAGCGAATTTTTTTTTCGCAAAACCCGTTCCGCTTCCTAAGTCAAGCCAAAGCCCATAAGGCTCAACAGAGCTTTCTTTCGCAAATTTTGCCGCAAAATCTGCAACTTCACTCTGAATTTTTGCGTATTCTTCATAATTTGCACTTTTTGAGCCGAAAAATATTGCCGTGTTTCTCATAAAAAAAACATCCTTTTCAGCACTCCTGCTTTTTGCCAGTCTTTCCATTTTTTGTAATGCGGAAATTGCTTTTCCATCTCTCTGAACTGCCTGTGATGAACGCTTCTTTTTTTTTCGCCTGTGTTTATCGGCGGAATTGCAATATGAAGCATTTCGTGATACATTAACGCCTCAATGGCAAAATCAGGAATATTTTTTTGATTGTAAAATCCCGCAATTGTTATTAAATGGAAAGGATTACTGTTTTCGTCGTTGCAAATTTCGTGATACGAGGTTCTGCTTTTCTCCTTGCCCCACCTTAAACAGCAAACTAAATCACCATTAAAAAAATCGCTATTTATTTTATCGAAAATTTCTCGCAGATTAAATACCACGCCCTGAGTATTCTTAAATTTTTCGTTTGGTCGCAAATACTTGCGTCGTGAGGTGCCGAATTTTTCCCTTAAAAAATCGTGAAGCGTATTTTCAAAGCTTTTAATTTGCTTTTTGGCGTCGCTTGAAGCATTTTTTTTGCTGAATTTATTGGCAATAATGATTTGCACCCATTTTAGCATCGCGATTTTAAATTCGTCGTCGGCGCTTAAAAAGACATTCGGAATTGTCAGCAAATATCCTCTGCCGCGTTTTTGAATACGCCATTTTTTTTTCAATCGCGGACTTGCAAATATGCACAAATTCAAATTCAAATCCGAAAATTCATCTGCCATAATTCTTGCAAAACTGCGCGTTTCCGTAAACGGAAGTGTTTCTTGCATTGCCAAATTCACCATAAAAAGTAAGTTCTTCCTATTTCAACTTTATCTAAAAAGAAAGGTTTCCCGCAAAATGAAGGAAACCAATCTTTGTAAAACTTAAAACAAGTAAAAAGATTTATTAGTTGTTTACGGCATCTTTTAATGCAGAACCCGCTTTGAAACGAACTGCTTTTGACGCTGCAATATCTATTGCCTGTTTTGTTTTTGGGTTGAAACCCTTTTTAGCAGCTCTTTCTGTAACTTCAAAAGAACCAAAACCGATTAACTGTATCATTTCACCTTTTACAAGCGCATCTTTAATAGAATCGATGATACCTACCAATGCCTTGTCAACTGTGCCTTTGGGCAAGTCTGCTTTTTCCGCAGCCATTGCTACCAAATCACTTTTGTTCATAAAAACCTCCAATAGAAAAAATTAAAGAAATAATGTTATCCGCCAATAATATAATATTCTATTTCATATAAAAGCAATAGAAAAGATGTTTTTTGTATTTTTTTGTTATAATTATACCTGAAATTTAGTATTTTACAGGTGAAAAAGGAGAAAATAGGGGTTTTATGACAAATATTGATATTATTTTAAGTGTGATTTTCCCATCGTTTTTGATTATGCTTTCGTTGGCGGCTCTGTTCTGGAAAAAAATTTACAAAAGCGAACGGAGTGCGGATTTTTTGCCGAAATGCGGCGTTTTTGTGCCGTGCAAAGGAATTCCCGAAAACTTTGAAGAAAACATTGAGCGATTTTTCGTTCTTTCTTATCCGAATTACGATTTGTATTTTGCGGTAGAAAGCGAAAACGATATTGCAGTGCCTGTTATTCGTCAGAAAATCGACTTTCACAAGAAAGGAATGTTGATAGTCAGCGAGCAAACAAAATCTTGCGGGCAAAAAAACCTGAATTTGGTACGCGCTGTTGACGCCTGCCAAAAAGACACTGAAATTTTAGTTTTTGCCGACAGTGATATTGCGCCGACAGGAAATTGGCTTCAAATTTTAATTGACCCTCTCAAAAACGCTCAAATAGCGGCTACAAGCGGTTTTCGTTGGCTTTACTCAAAAACAAATAGTCTCGGAAGTCAAATACACTCGTTTCAGAATTATATATTGTACGTGCTTTTTGTGTTTTCCGCCAAGATTTTTAATTCAGGGCTTTGGGGCGGTTCTATGGCAATGCGAAAAGAGGATTACGACACCTTAAAAGTTCGCGACCGTTGGCTTGAAACAAGCGTTGATGACTTATCTTTAGCAGAAATTACCGTAAAAGCAAAAAAGAAAATACATTTTTGCTTCGACGCCATAACCGACACCGACGACACTATAAAATCCTATAGTAAATCCGAAAAATGGTATATTCGTCAGGTGCAATATCTTAAATATCACATTAAACGTTCGTGGCTTTCGGCTATTCTGCTTTCGGTATTTTCGCTTGCGTTTTTTGTGCGTGTAATTATGATTACTGTTTTGGCGGCATTGCATCAGAATTGGGAGGATTTGCTCGTCCCGATTTTATTTTTGAGCGGGATTTTTGTTTTTTCGGCGATGTTTGGACTTCACGGGGTAAGAGGCAAGCTTTTAACATTTGTGCTTTACTCGCCGATTTCGCTGTTTAATGTGTGCGTATGCGTGCTGAAAACGGCTTTTATAAACGTTATTGATTGGAGTGGCTACAGATATTTTATGCGTTTTTGGAACGGAAAAGTTTGGAAAGTAGAGAAAATATGATGAATGTTGCATTTTTTGTATCGGGCGGCGGCAGTAATTTCAGGGCTGTTTTAGAAAAAAAGAAGAGCGGAGACCTCAAAATAAACATACCTCTTGTTATAAGCAGTAGTGAAACAGCAGGAGCAAATGAAACCGCAAAAAACGAGAATATCGAACTTTTTGTTGTTAATAAAGAAAACAGCGCGCAACTTTTGCCGTGTCTTTTAAATAAACAAATCGATTTAATTGTGCTTGCGGGCTACCTCAAAAAAATCCCCGACGAGATAATTAAGGCTTTTAACGGCAAAATAATAAATATTCACCCCTCGCTTCTTCCGTCATTCGGCGGCAAGGGAATGTATGGAGAAAATGTTCACAAGGCGGCTATTGAGCGCGGCGTAAAATTCAGCGGGCTAACCATTCATTTAGTTGACGAAGAATACGACAACGGCAAAATTTTGTTTCAAAAAGTGGTCGAAGTTCTGCCCGACGACACCCCGCAAGCTCTCGGAAAACGGATTTTGGCGCAAGAGCACGACAGTTTGTGGCGAATAATTAAAGATTTTACTGAAAATCGGAAGGCGGCGAGCGCAAAATGAGTGAATTAAAGACGATGGTTGCCTCACCACTTTTTGAATTTGACGCGCAACTGCGTGAAAAATACGGGATTATAGTCGGTTGCGATGAAGCGGGCAGGGGACCGCTTGCAGGTCCTGTTGTTGCGGCGGCGGTAATTTTATCGGGAAATGAAGACCTGCCCTATCTTAATGATTCCAAAAAAATAAAGGAAGATACCCGCGAAAAACTGCACGACGAAATTTATCGTCAGGCGGTTGCCGTAAGGTTTTTTTGCATAACGCCCAAAGAAATTGACGAAATGAATATACTCAACGCCTCGCTTTTTGCAATGTATAAATGTGTGGAAGCAATCGGGGTTGAGTGGAAACGTGTACTTATAGACGGCAACAAATATATAAAACAAATTCCGCAAAATTTACAGGAAGTGGTAGTTAAAGGAGACGGCAAAAGCGCAAGCATAGCTGCCGCAAGTATTATAGCAAAGGTAGCCCGCGACAGAATTATGTGCGAATACGCCAAAGAATATCCCGATTTCGGCTTTGAAAAGCACAAGGGTTATCCGACAAAAGCGCATTACGAAGCAATAGAAAAGTTCGGAGTTTTGCCTATTCACCGAGCGTCATTTCTTAAAAACGGAATGATTTCAGCCCCGCAAATATCAATGTTTTAAAAATAAAAAAAGTAAGGAGTATTTAGTATGGAAGCACATTTATTGGAATTATGGGAGAAATTAGGAACTTGGTTTTTCAATTATTCCCCAAAGATTTTGACGGCATTAGTAATAGTCGTTATCGGTTTGAGAGTAGCGAAATGGATTTCGGTGTTGATTTCAAAGGCGGCGACGAAAAGTTCTCCCGAGCAGGCAACCTGCGTTAAGTTCATTAAAGACATTGTTTATTACCTGCTTCTCGTCTTGGTTTTTATAACAGCGCTTTCCCAACTCGGTGTTTCAACTACATCATTTATTGCTGTTTTGGGAACTTTGGGTTTGGCTGTCGGTTTGGCGTTTAAAGATAGTTTGGGAAATTTCGCTTCGGGCGTGTTGATGGTGCTTTCACATCATATTTCGCAGGGTGATTTTATTAACATTGGAGGGGAGAGCGGCTATGTCACGGCAATCGGAATTATGAATACGACAATAATTACGCCCGACAACAAAAAAATAATTATCCCCAACAGCGCAATTATGAACGGAAATGTCTATAATTTTACGGCAAATCCAACAAGAAGGGTTGATGTTATTACCAAAATTTCTTACGGGGACGACATAAAAACAGCAAGAGCCGCAGTAAAAGAAGTGGCGGAAGCGGACAGTCGAATTCTTAAAGACCCTGCTCCGGTGATGGTAGTAACTCAATTAGCGGATAACGGCGTGGAAATTTCTTCGAGGATGTGGTGTAAAACCACCGATTACTGGACTGTTTATTGGGATATGAACGAAAAAATCAAAGAAGCGTTGCAAAAAGCGGGTATAGCAATCCACGTTGCAAGCCCTGTTCACGTAATTATGGATAAAGATAAGTAAAATTAAGATTGTATGGGCAAAAATAGCCCATACTTCAAAAAAAATCAGTAAAGGTCTTGCGGTAATACTTTTTTGGTTTCTGCAAGATATTTTTTCAATTCGGGTAATTTGTCTCTCGAAATCACTAAAACAGCGTCGTCCACATTTACTACAAGCATATCTTTTGCACCTATGACCGCCACCGAATTTTTTGACTGATTTACTATTATGCAATCTTCGTTTTCAGCGGAAAAAATGTTTTTGCCCGTTTTAGTATTGCCGCTTTCGTCTTTTCCGTGAATGCGTACCATTGCTTCCCACGCGCCTATGTCGTCCCACTCAAAAACACCTTCGACTGCCGAAACGTTTTGCGCTTTCTCCATAATTCCGAAGTCTATCGATTCTTTTATACAATCACGGTAAAATTCGTTAATCGCGTCAACGCTACAATTTTTTGCTTCGAGTTTCTGCATATCCGCAAACAAATCGGGCATATCTTTCTTAAATTGCTCGTAAATAGTGGAGGTTTTCCATATAAACGAGCCGCTGTTCCACAAATATTTTCCTGAAGACAGATATTCTTGCGCTTTTTCGGCAGAAGGTTTTTCGACAAATTTGTCTATAGAAAAACTTCTTACGCCGTCTTTTGTTCCTTTTTCGCCGCTTAATTCAATATAACCGTATCCTGTTTCGGCTCTCGTAGGAGTTATTCCGAAAACAACAAGCGTTTTTTCTGCGGAGGCGAGTTCAACCCCGTATTTTGCCGCGCTCACAAATTTTTCAATCGGACGTATTGCGTGGTCTGCCGAAACAACGAGCATAACGGAATTTTCGCCGTATTTCTGCTTGCACCAAACAGCCGCCGCCGCAACTGCAGGGGCAGTGTTTTTGCCGACGGGCTCAACTATCATATCGAATTTATACTTTCCCGAAAGGCAATCCGAAATCGGTTTTGCAATTTTTTCACCTGTAAGTATAAGCGGTTTAATATTTTCGTCGCAAAGCGGAGCAACGCGCTCTATAGTTTCTTCTATCATAAGTTTTTCGCTTATTAAAGGTAAAACCTGCTTGGGTCTTGAAGACCTGCTTGAGGGCCAAAATCTTTCGCCTATTCCACCCGCCAAAATCACGGGAACGGTGGTGATTTTAATTTCATTCATAAAAACTCCTTATATCTCATTTTTAGTCCTGTTAAGAGAGAGGCTCTGATATTCGGTTCGCCGATTTCAGGTGAATGGGTTTTGTTCGTATCTCTGTGATAATCGCTACCACCCGTAAAAAGCAATCGGTCTTTTTTGCAGATTGCCGCATAATGTTTTCTTTGATTAACGCTGTGGTCGGCGTGATAAACTTCAAGCCCGCTCAATCCTTGTTTAATAAGTTCGGGAATAAGATAATCGACAGCCGTAATGCCGGGATGAGCCATAATCGATACGCCGCCCGCTTCTTTTACCAAGCCGAAGACATCACTCGGCGAAAGTTGCATTTTTTCTTCGTAAGCGGGGCAGTTGTAGCCTAAATATTTTTCGAACGCTTCTCTGTATGTGTACACGAATTCTTCGTGCAAAAGAGCGTCGGCAATGTGTGGTCGTCCGATGGACGCGGCGTCTTTTGCCGAGCGTAAAACCGTATCAAAATGTAAATCAATTCCGATTTTGTTAAGTTTTTCGACTATTTTTTTTGCTCTGACAACCCTTGCTCTTCGCATTTCTTCGAGGGCATCGAGAAGTCTTTTGTTCTGATAATCGAAAAAATACGCCAAAATGTGAATGTCTTTAGCTTTATTGTCAGCTCCATTGACTACTCCACAACTCAATTCTACACCGGGAATTACTTCAATTCCCATCTCTGACCCTTTTTGAATAGCAAAAGGATACGCGCTAACCACGTCGTGGTCGGTAATGGAAATTGCAGATAACCCTTTTTTCTTTGCAGTTATTAGGATTTCTTCAGGTGTTAAAGCCCCGTCCGAAAATCGCGAATGTATATGAAGATCTACACTTCCACTTTGCTCATTTATTAATTCTTCCATTAAATTTCTTTTTTTAAGTTTTCGTTTCTGGAAATAATATATTTTATGGGCGCAGTATTTGTCAAGGAGTAAATTTATGAAACTTAAAGAAATTTTAATTCGCTCGGTTGCGGCAGCAATTTTTGTCGGGTGTTTAGTTGTGTTATCTTTAAGATTTGCAGGACTTAGGTAGGGTTTTGTTTAACTGATACTTTAAGTGTAAATTATTAAAAAGGGGTATTTATTATGAAAACAGCAGTGATTTTCTATTCATTGAGCGGTAATACGGAAACCGCCGCCAAAGAAGTTGCGAAAGTGTTGAACGCGGATGTGTTCGGAATTGAAACGATAGAAAGCGGATTTTTTTCTGTAATCAAACAGTTAGTCTTCAGAAAACTTCCCGAAATTGAAGAATTAAAATTCAGCGCCGCCGATTACGACAAAATTGTTTTGGCTGCGCCTTGCTGGGCAAATAATGTTGCTCCTGCGATGAAATCGTTTTTGAAAAAGAATGACTTGAAAAACAAAGAAATCGCTCTGCTTTTATGCCACGGCGGAGGCGTTAAAAATGATAAAATATTTGATAAATGGAAAACTCTCTTTGACAGTTCCAATAAAATCGTCGCTCATAAGAAGATGATAAATCCGAAGAAGTTTCAACCCGTTCGCTCTTTGTCGGTTGTCGGCGGCTGGGCGGAAGATATTTGGGAGCAAGTACAGCAGTAAAAAACTACAGAAAATTTTTTACATAAACATATCTTTTATTTTAGACCAGTTAGTTCTGTTTCTGTTGTTTATTCCCCGAGAAGTATTGCCGTTATTATTGTTTTGCTGATTAACTACCGCCTGCTCGCTTGTTTGAGAAGTATTGCCTGTACTTTGTGTCGCTGTCGATGCCGAAGAGCCAAAGGCAATTGCCGCGGTTAATGCCGCGAGTATTATTGCTATTTTTATTTTCATATCGCTTCTCCTTTTTTAGTTCAAATCCACAATCCAAGACCATATCATATATAATATAATACAACATTTTGTTTTTTGCACAAAAAAAATGTTGCAAAAATAAATTTGCAACATTTTTTTAGGATTTTCACTCTCAGAACAGATTATCTTCTGTCATAAGAACGAGCAGGTCCGCGTCCCATACCACCACGGTCTTCGCGCGGTTTAGGATCGGATTTATTAACTCTTAACGGTCTTCCGTTGAGGTCAAAACCGTTCAACTTTTCAATTGCGGCGTTTCCTTCTTCCTCGTTCGGCATTTCTACAAAGCCGAAACCTTTTGATTTGTTTGTAAACTTGTCAACAATAACTCTTGCCGACGCAACCTCACCGTGTTGCTCAAATGCTCCCCGCAATGCGTCGCTATCGACTGACCAAGCGAGATTTCCAACGTAGATATCCATAGGGTCCCCTAAAAAAACTGTAATTAACACTGCCGCCCAAAATCGTCGGCTTGGCATAATATACGTTATTTTTTGATAAGAAAGATGTTTTTTGAAAAAAAATTCATTTTTTCTCTGTTCCATAAATTAAAGTTGCCGTTTTAGTCGGCAAATTCCAGCCGCAATTCCGCAGATTTCTCTGTTTTTTGCGGCAAATGCCTCTTTCATAAAACTGTATATGTGCATTTTATTGATTTATGCGTTTTCAAACGAGATTTCGCCGCTGATTATATTTTTAATTCCGTTTTCGTCTTGAAAAAGCAATTCGCCGCCGTCGCCGATTGCGATAATCGTTCCCGAAAATTTCATATTGCCGTTAATAATTGTTTTTTTTTCGTTTTTAAATGCCAATTTTTCGTTTAATATTTTAACAAATTCCGAAAATCCGTTTTGTTTCAGTTTTTCGATGTTATTGAAAACATTTTGTGCAATTTCTTTCGATAAACTATCCAAATCGAATGTCTTTTTAGTTTCATCAAAAAGCGAAGTTGCAGATATTCCGCCTTGATTTCTGCGCTCGCTATTTATATTTAAGCCAATTCCTGCAATTACTTTTGTTTTGTTGTCTATGGTTTGCGCTTCTGTTAGAATTCCGCAGATTTTGCGACCATCTACAAGAATATCGTTTGACCATTTTATTTGAGTTTCTACAAATTTATCTATTGCCTGCGAAACGCTAATCCCCACAATTTGCGTTAAATTCGGTAAAAACGGCAAAAGTTGTTCGTCGCAAGGAATTAAAATCGACATAGCAATGTCTTTATTTTTTTCGCAGAGCCACGTTCTGTCAAATCGCCCGCGCCCGTTTGTTTGCTCAATCGCCCGAAGCACATACCAATCGCTTAATTTGTCGACGTTTTCTTTTATGTACGTGTTTGTGGAGGGGATTTGTTCTATTACGTTATAGTTCATATATACTCGCCACTGCCGAATTTTCATCAAACACAACTCTTATTTTTTGTCCAATCGACAAATTTTTCGCGCTCTTTACAATTTTTCCGTCTTCATTTTTGATTATCGCAAATCCTTTTTTTAACGGCAGATTTGGATTTAGCGCGCTCAAAATCCGCTCGTAATTTAGCACGGTTTCTTGCTTTTGGTTAATAAATCGTTTGAATGCGTTGCGTAAATCAATAGAAAAATCGTCTGCTACCTGCTCAAAATCGCGGACTGTTGAAAGCTTTCGTTTAGAACAACGTTTGAAACGCTGTTCTAATTCTTCAAATGAATTTCGCAGTTCAAAACCTGCGCTACACACCATTTGAGCGGCGGCAGTGGGGGTTGGCGCATAAATATCGGCGGCAAAATCGCATAAACTTTTGTCAATTTCGTGCCCTACGGCGCAGATTATCGGGATTTGCGAACTTGCAACCGCGCGAACTACCGCTTCGTCGTTGAATGCCGACAAATCTTCGCTTGAGCCGCCGCCTCGTCCGAAAATTATTACATCTGCCGCGTCAGCGCCGCTGCTTAAAATTTCGCCGTCTTCCGTAATTGTTTCCGTTTTCCCGAAATTGTTTATATTTTCTATTGCTTTCACGAGTGTTTCTGCGGCGGCTTTTCCTTGCACGACGGCAGGGGAGAGCATTACGTCGATGTTCGGCGCAAATTCGCTCATAATTTTAAGAATATCGTGAAGCGCCGCGCCTGTTTTGGACGTTATTATGCCGATTTTTTTGATTTCGGACGGCAAACTTCGCTTCTTTTCTGGTGAAAACAGACCTTCGTCGGCTAATTTTCGTTTTAGTTTTTCTAAATCCGTGAAACTTTTTCCGATACCGCTTTCAAAAGCTCTGATTACGTCTAATTGATAGTAGCCGCCTGTCTGATAAACTTTGATTTCTGCAAGGACGATGATTTTCATACCGTCGGCAATTTTGGGGATTTCGCGTTTGTCTTTCCATATAACGGCGGGAATTTTGCTCTTTTCGTCTTTGAGCGTGAAATACGAATGCCCCGAATACGCTTTAGAAAACCCGCTAACCTCGCCTTCAACACAGACAAACAGGTTTTCCGTTTGCAGAATTTCGCTTATTCCATAATTTATTTCGCTGACCGAATACGGTTTTTCGCGTATTGTCGGCGGCTGAAATGTAAAAAGTTCCGTAAAATCCATATCCATAAAATAGCAATTTCCCTCTTTTATTTACTGTAAAAATACTATTTGGACAATAGTCTTAACCTTTTTTTATTTTCGATAAATGCAAAAAAATGATTTCTCTTTGAAAAATTCCCGCAACAGGCACAAGCAATATAGTATTTTAATTATGAAAATTTTAAATAAGGAGTATTTTATGTATAAATGCACTGTTTGCGACTATGAATATGATGGTAGCGCCGAAGAATTTGAAGCGCTCGGCGACGATTACGCATGTCCTGTTTGCGGAGTAGGCAAAGATATGTTTGAACTTGTATAGTTTGAACTGCTGAACAGCAATTTTGTATTTGCCTCTGCTTAAATGCGGCGGCATTTTTTTATAATCTTATTATAACAATATTATACTTCTAAACACATTTTCTGAAAAAAATCTACTTGAAAATCTAATGAAAATCCGGTTTCAATGTACGCGGGATTTGTATCTATATTTATGCGTCGTGGTAATTTAAACCACCGTTTATTTTACTACACTAAAATACTATTTTTCCTTTGGCATAATGCGGAAAAATTTATAAATTCTTTTCTTTTATAAAAACCGATAAAGTTTTTACGCTTACTTTTAGTTTTATTGCCATTTTTCGCAACGAAATCTCATTGGCTCTCATTTTCCGTATCAAGTCCTCTTTTCCTGTCAATTTTTTATGCGTTGATTTACTGCCAATCGGTCTTCCGAGTTTAATTCCTGCTGCTTTTCTATATGCTAATGCCTCTTTTGTTCTTTGCGAAATCAAATTTCTTTCCATTTCTGCGGAAGCCGCAAAAAACAAAGCCGAGTATTTTGCATATTGGTGTTCCTGCGGATTAAAACTTTCCTTTATAGCAATAATATTTACGTTTCGCCTCTCACATTGATACAAGAGGGCAATCAGTGCATACATCTGCCTTGACAAACGAGAAATTTCAGAGCAAATTATAGTGTCGTCTTTTGTGATTTTTTTCAATAATTTACCTAATTCTCTTTTGTCGGCGTCAATTTTTCCCGAAACCTTTTCCGCTATCCATTTATCGATTTTTATTCCGTTTTTCTCACAATAATTTTCGATTTCAAATTTTTGATTTTCTGTTGATTGGCTGTCGGTACTAACTCGAATATAACCGTAAATCATAAAAGACTCCTTCGTAATAATTAAATAAAAAGTGTAGTAAAATAAACGGTGGTTTAAATTACCACACTTTAAGGAGAGTTAATACTTGCCGTCAAACGCAGAAAACAACAAGAAAATAGCGAAAAACACGCTCGCGCTTTATTTCCGTCAGATAATAGTGATGATCGTCGCGCTATTCACTTCCAGAATTGTTTTGCAAACGCTCGGCGTTGAGGATTACGGGATAAACAACGTCGTCGGCGGCGTGGTGGCGATGTTTGGGTTTATCAGCGGCACGCTCAGCAACATAACGCAAAGATTTATCTCTGTTGAATTAGGCAAAGGAGGAAACCTTGCCGTTTTACGAAATATATTTTCCACAAGTATGGTTTTGCACATTGCCGCCGCTGTTGTTGTTCTTATTCTTGCTCAAACGGTCGGTTTATGGTTTTTGAATACTCATCTTGTAATTCCTGCGGAAAGAATGGCGGCGGCAAATTGGGTGTATCAGTTTGCTGTGTTTGGCTTTGTTTTGACTTTGTTAAACGCTCCGCTTACGGCATTGGTGATTTCTCACGAAGATATGCACGTGTTTGGATATATGGGGATTTTTGACGTTGTGGCGCGGCTTATTACGGTTTATTTGTTGGTGGTGGTTGCGGGTGACAAACTTGTGTTTTTTGCGTTGTTTGGGTTTGCGGTTAGTTGTTTGGTTTGGGTGTTTTATTTTGTTTATTGCCGCAGAAAATATAAATATGCGCGGTTTCGGTGGGGTTGGGATAAGGTGTTGGTTAAGGAAATGAGCGGGTTTGGCGGATATACATTAGGCAATAGTTTTTTTGCGGTATTGGTAATGCAAGGCACTAACATTATGCTGAATATGTTTTTCGGACCTGCGGTAAATGCGGCGAAAGGATTGGCGAATGCTGTAAATACGGCGTTATTGTCGTTTGGGAATAATTTTAGATTTGCATTAACGCCGCAGATAACTATGGCTTATGCGGCGGGAGATATGGAAAAAACTTGGAGTTTGGTTGAGCGTGGAACTCGGTTGTATTATTTTCTGTTTTTTATTTTTTCTGTGCCGCTTTTGTTGGAGACGGAGTTTGTTTTATCTCTTTGGCTCAAAGAAGTTCCCGAATATACGGCTATATTTACTCAACTTATGGTAATATATGCTTTATTTTGCACTTTTTTATCAACGTTTATGAGCGCTGTAAATGCTTCGGGAAAATTGAAAATTATATATTGCGCCAGCTATATAAACAACGGATTAATGCTGGTTTTTTCTTATATAGTTCTAAAAATGGGATATCCGCCGCAATATGTTTTTGTTGTCCAAATTCTTGTAGGATTTGTAATTTTCAACCCTATATATTTTGTGTTGGCTAAAAAATTATTTAATTTTCCGATTGGTTTTTTCGCAAAGAAAGCGTTAATTCCAATCTTTTTTGTATCTGCCGTATCTTTTCTTCCTTTTTACTTTTCAAACAAACTCTTATCAGAGTCATTTTTTCGTTCTTGTGCAATAATAATAACAAGTATGCTATGGACGGGAATAGTTGTAATGTTTATCGGGTTAAGAAAAAATGAGCGGGTTAAAATTATTGCTTTTGTGAAAAGGAGAATAAAATGAAAAGAGGGACATTGATTCGTATTCTAAGAAAATCTATTAAGATATTTATTCCATACGGAATAGTAAAATTTAGAGAAAAACAAAATCAAGAAAATCTCTTCTTACAGCGCATAAAAGAAGAAAATGCCGCTATTGATAAAAGGAATGCCTTGAAAAAACATTTACTTGACCAAAACAGAGAAAATTTGGGCGCTGATGTTATAGAGATTTTAGAGTATTTAGAACACAATCCGATTAGTATGATTCCATATAATTTTACAAAAAATTATTATTGTTCGGAAACGAAAGTGTATTATGACAATGAGTCAAAAATGCAATATGTTTTACACGACAATAAACGTTTGTTTTTTCCAAAAAACAGAAGTACTGCCGATATTCGTCAGGCATATAATTGGTTACGTATAGAACAAGACGAAAATTCTCCGCATAGGTATGAAACGTCGAAGTTTTCGGTAAAAACGGGCGATGTTATTGCGGATATAGGTGCGGCAGAGGGTATCTGGGCTTTAAGCAATGTTGAAAAGGCATCTAAAATATATCTTTTTGAATGTGAAACAAAATGGATAGAAGCTCTGGAAAAAACATTTGAACCGTGGAAAGAAAAAGTGGTTATTGTAGAAAAATATGTTTCGGACGTTATTGATGAGAAAAACATAACTTTGGATGAATACTTTAAAGAACAACGGGTTGATTTCATAAAAGCAGATATTGAGGGCGCAGAACAAGGAATGCTGAATGGTTGCGCAAAAATTATTGGGTCTCGCGAGGATTTAAAAATGATATTATCCACATACCACAAAAGCAATGATGCTGAAAATATAAAATCGATTTTGGAAAAAAACGGTTTTGAAACTGAGTTTTCAAAGGGATATATGATTATTTCGTTATACCGGCAGCGGCAATCACTGCTTCTTTCGAATATAGATGATTATGATTACCGATTAGAGCGTTTGGACTTAAGAAAGGGTATTATAAGAGCAAAACACTCAAAAACAAAAGCATTAAAGATTTTTTGCGAAGGAGTTTGTAATGGTAATACCTAAAATCATTCATTATTGTTGGTTGTCCAATGACCCAATTCCGGAGAAATACCAAAAATGTATGGATTCTTGGAAAGAAAAACTTCAAGGATATGAATTTATACTGTGGAATTTTGAGCGATTTGACATTGACAGTTCATTGTGGGTAAAACAAGCGTTTCAAGCGAAAAAATACGCCTTTGCCGCAGATTTCATAAGACTATATGCTATCTATAACTATGGCGGGTTTTATCTCGATACAGATATTGAGATAATTAAATCGCTTGACGATTTATTAGATAATGACATTGTGCTGGGATACGAAAGCGATATGAATGGTTTTGAAGCGGCTTGTTTGGGCGCAGAAAAACACCACCCGTTTTTGAAAAAGTGTTTGAACTATTACGACAATCGTTCTTTTATTAAACCTAATGGAGATTATGATGTTAGGGTTTTACCTAAGATAATAAAAGAAATATATAATGAGAACATTGATTTAGGCATTCATATTTATTCGCCGGATTTCTTTTCTCCGAAAAATTGGTATACGGGAATGATTAATTTAACAGAAAACACTTATTCTATACACCATTTTGAATCCGGATGGAAAGACAATTGTGAGAAAAAAGACAAACAAGAAAGATGGGACTTTTATGAAAAATATGGGAAAGATGAATATCTTGTCGAGATTTTCAAAAAAATGAAAAAATATGAAAATACTTTGGCGTATTATGAGAAAAATCCTTTGAATTTACTTTGCAAAGTGTTTATTCGCAGAATTTTTGGCGAAAAAATTATGATAAAAGCTAAACAGTTGTTAAAATCGGAAGGAAGATAAATGCCTAAAATTTCAATAATAATTCCCGTTTATAACGTTGAAAAATATCTGCGGCAATGCCTCGACAGCGTTGTAAATCAAACTTATAAAAACATAGAAATAGTTTGTGTGAATGACGCTTCGCCTGATAATTCTTTGACTATTCTTAATGAATATGCGCAAAAGGACAGTAGAATTATTATCGTTGATAAAAAAGAAAACGAAGGTTTGCCGCAAGCACGTAAGAGTGGTTTCGAAAAATCAAGAGGAGAATATATTGTCAACATAGACAGCGACGACTGGGTAGAAATTGATATGATAGAAAAAATGATCAATGTGGCTGTTGAGCAAAATTGTGATATGGTTTATTGCGGACATTTTGAAGAAAGAGAAAGCAATACAAATACTTTTGTTCCTCAAATTATTCCCGAAAATAAAATTAAGAGAATGAAGCACTTAATTTTCGATTTTGGATCGGCTAAAACGGTGTGGAACAAATTAATAAAGCGAGAATTGTATGAAAAAATAAAATTTCCTAAAGAAAGTAATAGCGAAGACGGTCATATCTCATCTCAGTTATTTTACTACATCGATATTGATAAAATAGGATATTGCCTTTTGCCGCTGTATCATTATCGTTATTGGGAAAATTCCCTAAGTAAAAACCGAAAATTAGCACGAAAACGTTATGAAGGAAACAAAGCCAATTACGAACAAATTATTGAATTTTGCAAAGAAAAATTTGGTGATGACTTAAGTGTTTTTGAACCTGAATTAAGCAATAGAATAAATCGTTTTAAGTATGAATTTATTCTCCATAAGGGCTTAAATATAGATTTTAAATTATTAAAGTTTGAACAATATCCAAAATCAAATTTTACAAAATACTTGCTTCGTTTTTTTATAAAGAAAACGGCAAAAACGTTTATTCCTCCTAAAATCCGCGCAATTTTGAAACACAATTACGCACGAATTAAAGCGGCGCACAAAAGACGACAAACCTTGAAACTAATTCCAACGTTGGAACCGCTCGCTCTCCCCAAAGAGCCGGCATACATAGTTTCCCTGACTTCTTACGGAAAACGCTTAAAAGATACCGCGCCTTACGCAATAATTTCGCTTTTTAATCAAAGCGTAAGACCCGACAGAATTATTTTGTGGGTTGGAAGAAACGACAGAGAAAAAATTCCTTCCGTAATGGCAAAATTACAAGAAAAAGGGCTTGATATTCTTTTTTGCGAAGATGTAAGGTCGTACACTAAACTTATTCCGTCTCTTGAGAATTTTCCAAACGATTACATAATTACCGCCGACGACGACATTTATTACCCGCAAAATTGGTTTGAGCAATTGATAACCGAACACAAGAAAAATCCGAAGAAAATTATTTGCCATAGAGCGCACGGAATAAAAGTCGATGAAAACCACAATTTGCTTCCGTATAACGAATGGGATTATTGCGCGCAAGTAATTCAAGCAGAAAGGATTTTCCCGACAGGGGTAGGCGGAATTTTGTATCCCCCGAAATGTTTTCATAAAGACATTACAAACAAAGAATTGTTTATGAAACTTGCGCCTCACGCCGACGATGTTTGGTTTTGGGCGATGGCGGTGATTAACAGGGAATATTTCGGCGATGAAAGTCCGTATGTCGTTATTGAGGGCGGGTATTCGAGGGATTTGGATTTTGTTGCTCCGGAATTGGAAATAAGCAATGATACATTGAATAGCAGTAATGTTCGTAATGGCGGCAACGACAAGCAGCTTAAAGCAGTTATAGAACAATATCCACAGATTAAAGGTAGGATAAAATTATGAAATATCTATATGTTTTAGCCTCAACAGACAAAGATTATTATGCGGAACAGGCGTTCGTAAGCATAACGAGTTTGCGTATTCATAACGAAAACGCGTTTGTGTCTTTACTTGTAGATGATAAAACCAATAAAAATCTTGACCAACGAAAATTTAATATCAAAAGTTTAGTAAATGAAATTGTTGTGAAAACATTTGATGAAAATATAGAGCAAAGAGATAGAAGCAGGCAATTAAAAACGAGTATGAGAAATTTGGTTAGTGGAGATTTTTTATATATTGACTGCGATACGGTAATTTGTGATAATTTAGAGGAAATTTGGAATTGCGACTATAATTTGGCGGCGGTGCCTGATGGGCATATGGAATTTAAGGATTTAAGAACACGCCAAAGTGTTATTAGCAAATTTAAAAAAGTATCTAAGAATAATATACCGATAGAGAAATATTATTTCAATTCAGGGGTGTTTTTTGTAAAAGAATGCAAAGAAAATTATGGTTTTTTCTATAAATGGAATGAATATTGGCACAAATATGAACACGAAAAGAAATTTGGAGACCAAATTTCTTTAGCTTTTACAAATGCAGAATTACAATTCCCTGTTTCAGAATTAGACGGTATTTGGAATTGCCAAGTAGAAAACGGGCTAAATTACTTGCTAAATGCTAAAATTTTACATTATTTCGCCACTAGCAATTTAGAGTATGGAAGTTTTCGTAAAAAAATTCCTCTGTCGTTAAAAGAAACTGGGTTATTAGCAGAGGAAAATTTGTATGAAATAAAAAATCCGAAACACGGTTATCCAACGCCTCACTGGGTTATTGCAGGAAATGATTATGTCGTTTTTTGTTCTGAAATATTTGAAGTTCTATTTAAAAGATTAAAACTGTTTTTTCTGCTTGAAAAAACAGTCAGTGTTTTAAGAAAAATTTGGTTAAAAATCAAAGGAGTAAAATGAAATGATACCTAGAATAATTCACTATTGTTGGCTGTCAAACGACCCTATTCCTGAAAAACTACAGGAATGTATGAATTCGTGGAAACAGAAATTATGTAGTTATGAATTTATGCTGTGGAATTTTGAACGATTTGATATAAACCATTCACTTTGGGTAAAACAGGCGTTTGAGGCAAAAAAATATGCTTTTGCCGCTGATTTTATTAGATTATATGCTGTTTATCATTTCGGTGGAATATATCTTGATATGGACATTGAAGTTGTAAAACCTTTTGACGATTTACTTAATAGCGAAATTATGATAGGATATGAGGACGGCGAAACAAAAAAAATTGAAGCAGGGTGTTTTGGTGCAATAATAGGTAATTGCTTTATAGAACAATGTTTGAATTATTATAAAGAACGCGAATTTATTAAAGCAGACGGTTCTTATGACATACTCCCATTACCTAATATAATTACGGAAATATATAACAAAAATTGTTTAGAAAAATATAAGATTTATACGTCCGATTATTTCACGGCAAAAAGTTTTAGCACAGGAATAACGAACCCAACTTTCAACACTTACTCTATACACCATTTTGCAGGCAGTTGGCATTCGGTTAATGAATCAAAAAAACACGAAATACGACACAAAATATTTTCATTACTTGGTGATAATAACTTTTCAAAGTTCATTATTTGGGCATATTGGCTTCGTGGAGTAATTGTTAATATTGTAATTCGTTTTTTTGTAAAACTGGGACCAATTGGCACGATAAAGCACTATTACAGAAAAATATTTAAGAAAAGGTAATAATTGTGATAAAAATAAATTCTATAGCAAGCAATTATTACCTAAAAACACGTGATTTCATTGTGTTTTTCTGCCTTGTTTTTTCATTCTTTTTAGTATCTCAATTACAGTCATCACACGTCGTCGGCGCATTAGCTTTATTTTTTATCATACTAAACGGAAAAAAATTCCATACTCTGCTATCATTGATAAATAATAAATATTGCTTACCGATACTATTATTTCCTTTAATTATAATGTTTAATGGCATTGCATTTACGGGCTTTCATCAAACTTACGATTTTTCATATTTTTTATCTTATGTTTCATTATATAGCAAAATACTTTGTGTGTTTTTCGTTGTTGCATGGCTATATAATAAAGACAGAAATATAGAATATTACGAAAAAATGCTTGTCTATATTTTTGTTGGTCAAACCATTATTCAACTTGTAGCATTCCTAAATCCTACAATTCGCGATATAATTTTCATTTTCAGTCGTGCGGAGGAATTGTATATATCGGAATGGGGAAAGCGAGGGCTTGGACTAAGCGGTGGAATGGGTTGGAATCTTGGACTGACTTATGGTTTGATATTTATTTTTTATACAAAAGCATTTATTTTGAAAAAAATCTCGGTTTTCTCAATTATAATAGGTTGTTTATTATTTATAGGAATATTTTTTTCTGGTCGTACCGCATATTTCGGAGTTATTGTTTCTGCTATTTATTACTTCTTCTCACGTAATATAACTTGGACTCGTAAAACCACAAATTTATTTAGATTTTTCGCGCTGTTTTTATTTACCACAATTTTAATATATGCCGCCTTTTTTAATTTAATAAACACATTCATAGAACAAAATATGCACGTTTTTACGTGGGCGTTTGAGTTCTTTTTTAGTATGGAAGAAAAGGGCTCACTTGAAACAGTCTCTACCAATCATTTACTGAGAATGTGGGCAGATGGAATCAGGTTAATGACCTTGCAAACATTTTTTTTAGGCGATGGATATTTTTTTAATCCACAAACAGGCGCTTTCTATCATAGAATTGACGTTGGTTATTTCCGCAATATCTTTTACTGGGGCATTTTAGGCAGTATATTTATTTATGTTTATCAATTAATTGTCTTAAATCAAATGCTACTAAAAAAGGAACAACGAAAAAAAGAAATCGTGTTTTTTTTGTTGTTTTATCTTTTTGTGTCAGAGATGAAAGCAATCTCTGCAGGTGCTAATCATATGACAATGACTGTTTGCGTTTTATATGCGTTATTATATAACAGAACAAATATTCAACAACGGTCTCATTCACAAAGAAGGGTGATAAAATGAAAGTGTATATAGTCAATTTGCTTTCTGCGACAGAAAGGAAAAAACATATGGAAAACGTAATCGGGCAATACAATTTTATTGAGCCGATTTTCGTTGAAGCAGTTGATGGACGAATAATGACCGAAGAAGAAAGAAACGCCGCCTTTGATTATGAAAAATCTTACAAAGAATACGGAAGAGTTTTGAGAAACGGAGAAGTTGGCTGTACTTTAAGTCATTACAAAATCTACAAACAAATGATTAAGTCAGAAGATAAGTCTGTAATTGTTTTTGAAGACGATTTAGAAGATTTGTCGGAAATGAATAAGGATTTTTTGGCAAGTATAAAACCTTATTACGAAACAAACATTCCGACAGTTATTTTATTGTCGGGTAATTATCAGTATTACAAGTTAAAGAAAATAGACAGTAAGCACAAATTAGCGACTGTTTTTGATGCTTACTTTACGTGCAGTTATATCATTAATCGTAAAGCCGCAGAAATCATATCAAACGAAAAACCGTTTTGGCTTGCGGACGACTGGGGGTATTTTAAGTCAAAGGGCGTAAGAATTTTCGGGATAAAACCTCACATTATAGATCCACTACCTACAAGTGAAACTATGCCAAGCCAAATTTATGCAGATGGGTTATCGAATACTTTTATTCGCAAAAATATGCCTATCTTAAAAGCGATAAAAAGTTATTGTCGTTTCGGAATTATAAAAATGTTAAAGTTTATAGGACTTCACGAACCAATTAGTCATCAAGAGAAAGGAAATAAATAAAATGCAGAAGATTTCAATAATAATTCCGATTTTCAACGTAGAAAAATACATAAGAAAGTGTATAGATAGTGTTCTTGCGCAAACATTTTCCGACTTTGAATGTATTTTGATTAACGATGGTTCGCCTGACAATTCGCCGATTATTTGTGATGAATACACCCAAAGAGACGAAAGAATAAAAGTTATTCATAAAACAAATGGCGGAGTATCTTCCGCTCGCAATGCAGGGTTAGACATTGCTCAAGGCGAATGGATTTGTTTTATTGATAGCGACGATTGGGTTAATGAAAATTATTTGGAGTTGATGTATAATAATGCAGTAAATAACAATTGTGATTTGTCGATTTGTGGATTACAAAGTTTTGATGAAAATTACAAACCTATAAGGAAATGCGAACAAATTCCCGCTAAAATGTTCGATAAAATTTCTGCTAAAAAGATATTGCTTAGCCCCAGATATTTTAGTTCTTTTATGGTGAATAAGTTAGTTAAAAGAAAACATATACAAAAAAACAATATTCGTTTTGATATTGAATTAAAATTAGACGAAGATACTCTGTTTTGGTTTGAAATCATTGATAAAATTGATAAAGTTTTCTACGATTCAACACCTTGTTATAATTACTATAAACGCAAAACTTCGGCGGTATCAGCAATTGACAACAGAGCAAGCGCGATTATCTCTGCAAAAAAAATGAAGCAAATAGAAACAGATAAATCGGTATTAAAAAAAATAGAAATACACAATGCGGTAAATGCCGCAAGAACTTGTTCATTACTGTTGAAACAAGATAAGTTCATCAAAGAAAAATATGTTTTTTACAGAAATATTTTGTTAAAAAAATTATTCGGTTGTTTAGTTGATAGCAATATAAAATTAACGGAAAAAATAGCAATCTTTTCTTGTTTATTTCCTCCGATTTATCGTCTGCTGAGAAATTTCAGGTCTTTTTTTACAGAAAGGAAAATAAATGAATAATCAAACCTTACTCACAATCATAATCCCCTGTTGGAATGTAGAAAAATTTGTTCCAAATCTATTAAACTCACTCATTAAGCAAGGACTTGATGAAATAGAAATTATTCTCGTAAATGACGGTAGTACCGACAAAACTGCCGAAGTTGCTAAAAGATATTCTGAGAGCAACAAGAGCATCAAATTTGTAAACTTTGAGAAAAACAAAGGAGTTTCCGTCGCAAGAAACGCAGGAATTGAGAATGCAAAAGGAAAATATATTCAGTTTTTTGATGCAGACGATGATATTCCTTACGGAACTCTTAATTTCTACCGAAAAAATTTATCTAAAAGAGACAATGATATTATTGTTTGCGGACACGAAATAAGATATAACGGAAAAACTAAAACAATTGACAACGCCCAGTATGACAATGCTGAATTCAACACATCAGATTTTCTTAAATTGTTTTTTATCCGCAAAATTCGTTGTCATATTTGCAGTCAAATTTATTTAAGAAGTTTTTTGATTGACAATTCTTTGCGTTTTCCCGAAAATATGAAAATCGGCGAGGATTGTATATTTTATCGTTCGGCTTTTTTCCACGCCCAAAATATTTATTGCTGTTCTCAACTCATTTTTATTTATTGCATAAGATTAGAAGCCGCTATGGGTGGATATAAAATCTATAATAAAAGAGATATTGAGTTCTTTTTTCGCGATGTAGAACTAATCGAAAATCTGTCAAAAAATCTCTCTAAAATTCAAAACTACGCAAATTTTTTCCTCGCCGAAAGATATTTAGGAAACTTAATAAAATTTATCCGCTTCGCCAAAGCAGACAAAAAAGAAATCGCAAACGCACTTATAGAAAAGAAATATTTACTTTCAAATAAAACGTGTTTCCGCATTCCCCAAACAATTGTTTTTTGGATATTCAGATTTATTCCCATAAAAACAGTATTAAAAATCTACACAAAAGGAGAAGTAGATGTATAAACCAACACCACTTGTCGCCGTAATAATGTCCGTTTACAAAAACGACAAACCCGACTTACTAAAAAAAGCGTTCGGTTCGATTGCCGAACAAAATTATCCCGCCGATAAAATCCGAATATATCTCGGAATAGACGGCGAAATCTCGCAAGAGCTAGAGGTAATTATTACGAGTTGTAATCTCGTCTATAAAATCCAAAGAAACGAGAAAAACATAGGACTAAGCGCAACTCTAAACAAATTAGTAAATATGCTCGAAAACGAAGAGTTTGTCTTCAGAATGGATGCAGACGATGTTTCTTTGCCCAACCGTTTTGAAGCGCAAGTAAAATATATGCTCGAAAATCCCAATGTCGATATTTTAGGAACGTCCCTCACAGAAGTAAATGAGAAAGGAGAAGAAGTATGCACAAGAACATACCCAACGCAAAAATAGGCAAATACATTGCCAAAGGGTGCCCGCTGGCTCACCCAACAGTTTGTTTCCGCAAAAATGTCTTTGAGAAAATAAACTATTCATCGACAATACGATTAAACGAAGATGTAGATTTATGGTTTAAGGCATTGAAAAATGGTTTTTTGATAGATAATCTGCCTGATGTTTCATATCGGCTTTTAATAAATTCTTCGTTTTTCAAAAGAAGAGGTTATGCAAAAAGTTTCGGAGAGTTTGCGCTTTATATGAAAGGAATTTGGGATTTGCATAAAATAACTTGGCTTTATGTATTTCCAATAGCGCGGCTGATTTCTCGGTTGATGCCTCAGTTTATTATTAAATGGGCATACAATTCGAGTTTGCGGAAAAGATTGTTGAATAAGTAGAAAGTTAGAAAAAACAAAAAGCGGCTGTTTTTCAGCCGCTTTTTTATTGCAAGGTTTTGTGGCTTGCCTTTTTTCGGGGGGTGGTTTAGAGGGATTTTATTTCGGCTTCTGTGAGACCTGAGTATTTTACTATTTGAGCGATAGGCATTCCGTCTTGCTTCATTTCCTTGGCGATTTCTATCGCTTTTTCAATCTTTCCCTCAATCTTTCCCTCAATCTTTCCCTCAATCTTTCCCTCAATCTTTCCCTCAATCTTTCCCTCATCTTTCGCGGACTCAATCTCACTATCTCTTACCCGCTCAAATTTCAGATAATGCTCGTATCTTTCCCGCTCCGCTTTCGTCATTTTTGCTTTATCTAACTTTTTTCCCGCCGCTTGAATCCCCGCCGCCGAAAAATTGCTTTTCACAACCGATGTCTTTAAGGTATAAATCCATTCATCAAACTTGTTTTTTATATTCTCGTCAAATTTTTCGGGATATAAAATATAATACTCGGGAAACAATTTCCCTGCGCTTTGCTCGCCATCTTGCAAGTGCTTCGGCAAAAACTTCATTTCATTTTCCGAAAGCAAAAGTGTTTCGTTGTTGTGGATACCCTTAAAAGTTGTTGTGCCGTGATAGACATAATCCGTGCCTTTTCCGAGATTAAAATAAACGACGTCAATGGAATAAACCTTTTTAATATCTCCGTATTTTTTACCCTCGGTCAATTGTTGCGCTACAGCCCTGCTTGTGCCGTAAAGAATTCTATGGAAAAAATCGTTTTCTCTGCTTGTTTGAAATTCAAATATCGCAACTTCGTTATTGTCAATTTTTGCAATTAAATCCAAGCGATTATATTTGTCATTTTCGGATTCTTTGTTGCTTTCGCTCTCGATAAGTTCGAGAACTTTAACGTCTTTTCCAAGTAATTCGGTCAAAAAACCGCTCAAAACGTCAAAGTTTGCCTTGTCGCGTAATATTTCCTTTATAGCCCAATCAAACGACATTATATTTTTTTCCATAATTTCCTCCTATTTAGAGGAAAATACTATTTGCGCCACCGTTAAAACCGCAAGATGAGGAAAATTGCAGAATTTAGAGGAGTATTGTAAAAACAGAATAACTCAATGATTATTTTTTAACTAATTTTTCTTCTTGAAACTAAGTTGCAATAATAAATTTATATAAAATAATGATTTTTGCAAACAAAAAGTGTGGCACACGTTGCCCAAATATTATTTTTGTTTTGGAGAATGAAAAAAAAGGTAAAAATCAATTTTAAGAAAGATATGAAATATGCTTGACGCCTTGGCTGATTTAATTCCTTTCTTGCGAAATTCGCTTCTGAACGACCGTGAAAAACGGATTGTTGCGGCGGCTATATTGATTTCGCTTCCGTTGACTATGTTTTTTGTCTCATTCAAACTTTCTTTTATCATTCTCGAAAACCGATATGCGCAAATTAAGGAAGACGACAAAAATCATATTGAGCAAATTACGCCAATTTCGCCGGCAAGGTATAACGCTGTTGAAATGGCGGCTCTACACAGTTTTTTGTTGCAGACTTATGAAACAGGCAATATGAATTCCGCTGAAGAAATAGCCAGACTTATTATCCGCAGGAGTCCCGACGACGATTTTGCGCATTTTATGATGGCAAAAATTCATATACAAAGAGAGCAATTTGCGCAGGCAAGCAGAATATTCAGAGAGCTTGAAATGAGAGATTTTATTCCCGATTCATTAAGAACTCTCCGAATTATGATGGCGACCAACGAAGATTTGTCGCAACTTGTCGCCGAAGCAAACTCTTTTTCCGTAGAGCAACTTGCGATTGCAGGGCAGAGGTTTATGGATTTGGAAAACAATGCCGCCGCACGCACATTTTTGGACAGAGCGTTTCTAAGAGACAGTGCTAATGCAGACGCACTTTTTGTAGCGGCAAACTGGTATATAGGACAAAAGGAATTTTCTACAGCAGAAAGACTTATTAAGAAAGCGCTCGAAATAGACCCAGCATCTTCACGGATACGAGGAAGATACGCAATTTTACTTCACGAAACAGGCAGAATAAAAGAAGCGGTCGATAATTATGTCGCCGCCTTAAGAAGAAATCCTTTAGACCACGATTTAATGTATAGATTGGGCGATTTGTTTTTTACGGAACTTAACGACCGAAACAATGCGAGACGCTACTTTGAAAGAGTTATAGAACTTGCGCCGAATATGTGGGAAGCATACTTTAAAATGGGTATGATTTCTATGCAAGAAAACAACGTACCCACTGCAATAGAATTCTTTTTGACGGCAGACAGATTTTCGCATAATAACCTGCGAATACTGCATTTACTTGCCGCCGCTTACGAAAGAAACAACGACACAGAAAATGCTTTGGAAATTTACGCTCGAATTTTAAACATAAATCCGTTGGATGATATTGCGCTTTACAAAAGGCGACTTTTAGGACGCAGGTAATCTGAAAACCAACCGAAAAAAGAGGGGAAAGGAGAAATTATGAGCAATATAGGAAAAGAACATCTGGCAAGAGTTGTCTCGGAAAACACGGGACTAAACCTGATTGACGCAAGATTAATCGTTATGGCGTTTTTGGAAGCGATAAAAACGGAACTTGCCAACGGAAAAAAAATAGAAATAAGAGGTCTCGGAAGTTTTTATGTAAAAGAATATGCTCCCGCAAGAGGACGAAATCCCCGAAGCGGCGAAACAATTTTTGTACCGAGAAGGAAGAAACCTATTTTTAAAGTATCACAGTTAATTACTGATAAACTAAACTCAAATTAAGGAACAGCAAGATATTATGGAATTAAGATACGGTTGTAATCCGCACCAAAAACCGGCGGAAATTTACTTGGAGAATAACAACAAACTTCCGTTTGAAATTTTGTCGGGAACGCCCGGCTATATTAACTTTTGCGACGCGCTTAACTCTTGGCAGTTGGTAAAAGAACTTAAAATCGCATTGGGAAAACCCGCGGCGGCGTCATTTAAGCACTTAAGTCCTGCAGGCGCGGCGATTGGTTTACCTTTGAGCGAGGACGAAAAAAAGGCGGCGTTCGTGGAAGATATGCAGCTTTCGCCTCTTGCTTGCGCTTATGCTCGGGCGCGCTCGGCAGACAGAATGTCAAGTTTCGGCGATTGGGCGGCGTTATCGGATATTTGCGATAAGGAAACCGCGCTGATACTTAAAAAAGAAGTTTCGGACGGCGTTATAGCTCCGGGATTTACAAATGAAGCATTGCAAATTCTCAGAGAAAAACGGGACGGAAAGTATGCGGTTATCAAAATCGACGAAAATTACAAGCCAAACGAAATCGAAACAAGGCAAATTTTCGGAATAACTCTCAGCCAAAAAAGAAACGACGTAAAAATCGACGAAACATTTTTGAAAAATATTGTGTCGAAAAACAATGACTTTACTGACGAGGCAAAACGCGACCTGATAATCGCACTTATAACGCTTAAATATACGCAGTCAAATTCGGTTGCCTACGCGCTTAACGGGCAGATTATCGGAGTTGGCGCGGGTCAGCAAAGCAGAGTTCACTGTACGCGTTTGGCAGGAAATAAGGCAGACAGATTTTTGCTTCGTCATCACTCCAAAGTTCTTTCTCTTCCGTTTAAGGCAGGAATTTCGCGCGCGGATAAAAACAATGCCATAGATAATTATCTGGAAGAAGATTTAAGCGAAAATGAAATTGCGGCATTAAATAATTGCTTTGAAACGCAGGTTTTGCCGCTGACCAAGGAAGAAAAAAGGCAGTGGCTCGACAAGCAAACGGGGGTATCGCTTGCGTCGGACGCGTTTTTCCCGTTTCGCGACAATATCGACAGAGCGGCAAGAAGCGGCGTAAAATATATCTGTCAACCGGGTGGCTCGGTCAGGGATGACGTAGTTATTGAGGCGTGCGACGAATACGGAATAACGATGGCGTTTTCGGGTGTTCGTTTGTTTCACCATTAAATTAAAACTTGTGAAAATTTAGAAATAAATAAAAACAAAACCAAAAGAAAGGGAATTGTATGGTATACCAAGTGAAAAACACGTTCATTTCCAAAAAAATGGAAGAAGAAATTGTAGCGACAGTCAAAGAGCGTCGTTCTGTAGAGCAGTTGTTGGTAGAAAAAGGATTTACGGGCACGCCTGAAGCGCTTGAGGAGTTGGTGCATATCCTAATAAAATGTATGGGTATTCATATGATGATGGAATTTGTGTTTTCTGCGGCATCGAACAATTGGAAGGAATACCACAAAACATTGAACAATTTGTGGAACAAAGTATCGCTCGACGCAGAATTCAGCCAAGCGGATTTGGTCTTTTTGGGACAATCGTTATACCAGAGAGGGCAAAAGGTAAAGGGCGAAAAAATTTTGCGGGACGTTACGGAAGTGGTGGATGATACTAAAACTGCTCTTGCACTCGCCAATATTGTAAATCACGAAACATCGGACAGATTTTGGGTCAGAGAAATTCTTTTTAAGGCAAGAGACAACGCGCAAACCGCAGACGATTTAGCAAAAATCGCCAAATGCTTTATAGAATATGCGGGCGACGGGATAGAATGCCGCAAGACCGTAGAAGATGCGGTAAAAAAAGCGCAAACTTTCTCGGAATATTGCTCGGTTGCGGTCGTAATTCTGAAATCATTCGGCGACAAAGTCTGGGCTAAATCGGTTTACGATACAGGCAAACAGAAAAAAGAAGCCGAGGCGATGATGGAAATGATTGCCAAAGAAGAATACGAGGAAACTCTCGCTCAGTTGGCATAAAATGAGAGGCAACCGACGCCAAATGCGCGAATTACAACTGATAGAAGAAATAAAAATCCGCTGTGAAAAAGTTTTCGCGGCGGATTTTGACATTTCAATAGGAGACGACTGCGCTGTCCGAAAGCCTATAAAGGTGGGAATTTTACTTTTGAGCACAGATATTTCAATAGAAGACGTACATTTTTCGCGAAAATATATGTCATTTTTTGAAATCGGCTATAAAAGCGCTATATCAAACATAAGCGATATTGCGGCAATGGGCGGCACTCCCGATTTTTTACTTGTTTCGCTTGCTTTCCCCGATACCGTTTCCAAAGACGAAATTTTGCTTTTATACGACGGAATAATCGCCGCGGGACAAGAAAACAGCGTTCCTGTAGTCGGCGGCGATTTATCAAAAAGCGATAAAATTACAGTAGCAATAACCGTTGGCGGAATATCTGGAAAAAGGGTGCTGAAAAGATGCGGCGCACAAGTCGGCGACAATATTTGGGTCAGTGGAAATGTCGGCTCTTCGGGAAGAGGATTATCCTTGCTTCAAAAATACGGACGAAAAATCGCCGAAGAAAAAGATGAAAAAGCAGTATTGGCGCACGTTCGTCCAAAAGCGCAAGTGAAATTAGGCAAATATCTGCAAAACAACGATTTAATTACATCGTGCATAGATATTTCAGACGGTGTTGCAAAAGAAATAAACGAGATAACAAAAGCAAGCGGAGTTGGCGCAATAATTTATTCTTGTCCCGAATACGACAAGTTTTTTTTCAATGGGGGAGAGGATTACGAATTGCTTTTTACCGCCGACAAATCATTTGTTCCTGATTTTGAAGGCGTAAGATTAAGTAAAATCGGCGAAATTACAGTAGCGGATGATTTTTGCGAAAACGAAAACAGTGTATTTTTACTTAAAGACGGAAAAAAAGAACCGCTTGAATTTTGCGGATTTGAGCATTTCTGAAAAAAAATATAAAAAAATTAAAGTTTTTTTTGATTTTATAACAAAAAAAATATTATATTCACACCGGATTTTTAATTTTTTCAACTCAAGAGGAGTTATATTATGAGCGGAAAATACAATGCCTACGACAATTTTTTGTCGGTTTTGGACAGTGCTGCAAAAGTAGCAGGTTATTCGGACGAAGATTATACGTTTCTTCGTTCCCCCGAAAGAGAATTGAAAGTTAGTTTTACAGTTCGTATGGACAATGGAAAAGTGCGTACATTTGAAGGTTTCAGAATTCAGCACTCGACCGTGCGCGGACCCGCAAAAGGCGGAATTCGCTTTCACCAAGACGTTGACGCGAACGAAGTAAGAATGCTTTCGGCTGGAATGTCGCTTAAATGCGCAGTGGCAAATATCCCCTACGGCGGCGGAAAGGGCGGAATTATGATTGACCCGCGCGAATTCAGCCCCGCAGAACTCGAAAGAATAACCAGAAAATACACGGAAATGATTGCGCCTATTATCGGCGAAAAAATAGACATTCCCGCGCCCGACGTTAATACAAACGGTCAAATTATGGGCTGGATTGTCGATGAATATTCAAAACTTGCAGGACATTCGGTTTACGGAATTGTAACGGGAAAACCTATAGAATTGGGCGGCTCGCTCGGCAGAACTGAAGCAACGGGCAGGGGAGTGTCGATTGCGGCGCTCGAAATGCTCAAAAAAATGAATAAAGACGTAAAGCAGACCCGTGTTTCGGTTCAGGGCTTCGGAAACGTGGGCTCATTTGCGGCTAAATTTATGTATGAAGCAGGCGCAAAAATCGTTGCGATAAGTTCGGTTTACGGTGCAATCTACTGCGCACAAGGTCTTGATATTCCTGAACTTATTGCAAACTGCAAAGATGGTAAGTTCGAGGACTACATTAAAGGAAAAAGCGGCATAGAAATGATTGACAACGCAAGACTTCTGACCTGCGATTGCGACGTACTTATTCCCGCGGCTTTGGAAAATCAGATAACAAAAGATAACGCGAACAACATAAAAGCATTCCTTATAGTAGAAGGCGCAAACGGTCCGACAAGCAAAGAAGCCGACGAAATTCTCGACAAAAAAGGCATTAAGCTTATTCCTGATATTCTTGCAAACGCGGGCGGCGTAATGGTTTCTTACCTCGAATGGGTGCAAAACCTGCAATTCTATATGTGGACTGAAGAGGAAGTGAACAGCAAAATGCGCACACTTATGATAAACGCGTTCGAAAACGTTTATGCAGAAAGCGTAAAACGCAACGTTTCTATGAGATTTGCGGCTTACATTACTGCGGTCGACAGAATTGTAAAAATCAAAAAAGCAAGAGGCTTTTAAGGATTAAAAACACTGATTATTGATAAAAATTGCGGATTTCTCCATTTCGGGGGAGTCCGTAATTTATTTTATGTTTTTATAATAATAAGTTTAACAAAAAAAGGGAGGCGACCGTCGCCAATGGAAATACAAGTACCGAGTTTGCTGAGAATAAAGCCGAAGGCAATCAATAAATTGGGCAAATACCTTACGTACGGCGGGTATAAAAGGATTGCAATTTTTTGGGGTAGCAGTGTAAAAGATATGTATTGGAAAGATATAAACATTTCATTTGAAACCGTTGATATCGATGTTATTTACGAGGCACAAATCACATCAAACAACATAGATGACGCGTTCAAGACAGTTAAAGAATTGCCGCAAAAAGCAGAAGCAATCATTGCAATCGGCGGCGGAACGGCGGTTGATTACGGAAAATACGTGTCATACAACAGGAAACTTCCGCTTTTTTGCGTGCCGACCCTTATTTCAAACGACGCATTCGCCTCCCCGACAAGTTCGCTTGTTGTTGACGGACGGCGAGTAAGCGTAAAAACAGAAGTTCCGCAGGCTATCGTAATAGATACCGAAGTGATAAGCGCAACGCCTAAGCAATATCTTTTCAGCGGGATAGGCGACATACTTTGCAAGACCACTGCCGTTTTCGATTACAAACTCGCCTACAAAAAGAGGGGAGAGGAAGTAAACGATTTTGCCGCCAATATCGCCAAAAATGCTGTCGATACTTTCAGTTATTTCACAGATAAACGATTTGAAAACCAAGAATATATAGGAATTTTGGCGTCCTCCCTTTTAATGACGGGAATTGCAATGATAATAGCGGGAAGTTCGCGCCCTGCAAGCGGCTCGGAGCATTTGATTTCGCACGCTTACGACAAAATCGCAAAAAAACCGACGCATCACGGCATTCAGGTGGGAGTAGCAAGTTATGCCGTCAGTTTCTTGCAGGAATTGACTTTTGAGCGGGTTAAGTCGGATATAATAAATAGCGGATTTTACGATTTCGTAAAAGAAAACCCGCTCGACAAAGAAGATTTTATTAAAGCAATACTGCTTGCCCCCGACATAAAAGAGGATTTTTACACAATTTTAAGCGAAAAAGGTAATATTTCACGCTTGGAAGAATTTGTAAATACCGACGAAATGATGGGGCAGATGTTGATTTGATTTTTTCAATCAAACTCTCGATACCTGAAATTTCCGCGAATATGTTCGGAATGAATAACATTTACGAACGCGTGAGGGTCGCTTTTTTTGACGGCGAGAATGACTGAATTCACTTCGTCTGCCGAAACTACCGAATACATCAGCGTTTTTTCTTTTTTAAGAAACTGCCCAATTCCCGAAAACGATGTCGCCGCGCGGTTAATTGATGACTTAATTGCGTCGTAAACAGCAGTAGGGGAGTCTGTTATTATTAAAAGCGTTTTTTGTTGATGCCCCAAGTAGAAATATTTTATGCCGATTGTCATAACATATTGGAAAATAATCGAGTAAAGTACTTTGTCTATATCGAACATTATGCCTGCCACAAGCAGAATTACACAGTTGAAAATGAAAATATATCGCCAGCCGTCCTGCTTGAATTTTTCGGAAATAAACATAGCCATAATGTCTGTTCCGCCGCTTGTCGCGCCCGCCTGCAAGCACAAACTTATAGCAAACGCGCTAAGAAGTCCCCCGAAAACTGCCGACAAGAGCGGGTTTTGAACATCTAAATAAGCAGTGAAACCTTGCGGGAAAACCTGTGGAATTAAATCGGCTAAACCACCTATAAGTCCAATCGCTATGCAGGAGTATATGGTAAAGTTTTTTCCGATAAACAAAAATCCTATAACTATGGGAACAGCGCAAAGTGCGTAAAACATAGGCGCAAACGGAATACTAACGCCGAAATTCGCTTCTGCAAAATGCTGGGCAAGCAATACAACCCCCATAAATCCGCCGGGAATTAAGTCGCCTGCTCGAATAAATGTGTTTATGTTGAGCGCTATCAAAAACGCCGAAAACGTTATGAGTGAGCCACGCTGAATTGTGTTAAGTAATAATTTTCCGTTTATCATATCAGGAAAATACTATTTGGCGAAAGTGAGTTGGGAAATGTTGAAGAATATTTTATTTTGCACCTCTCCCCCTTTGTTTTTTATGCTATAGTTATTTCCCATAATTGATATTATGTAAAACGGTAAAAAATCCATAGATTACACTTATTTTCGGTAGATTGCACTGAAAACATCTGTTTTATGCGAAAAACCTACTTATTCCCCTTGAATTAT